>ENA-OQEL01000246-OQEL01000246.1-human-gut-metagenome-genome-assembly--contig:-NODE-246-length-21092-cov-2.810255_pt1 | contig 21092 bp, 23 predicted proteins | sample MGYA00242796_ERZ504637 | MGnify/ENA primary metagenome ERZ504637 (study PRJEB26092, sample SAMD00036306) | human gut metagenome | host: Homo sapiens | study: EMG produced TPA metagenomics assembly of... | reverse complement strand
GCATAAAAAAGCACTCATTCATGCCAGAGCGTGTTTGAAAAAAGCTTTTCGTGAGCTGCGAGTCCCATTTTCAGCCCAAACGGTCTGCAGCAACCGGATAAGGTCAAAACAGATCGCGAAGTGGGGCTTGCAGATTGTGGAAATGATTTTTCAAATTCTGTTTTTATTCTACCATCCTAACTGCGATTGTACAATGCAAATCTGGTTTGTTTTTTATTCATTTCCTACGATTACGGCAAGATCTTCATCTGTCGTCTGCATCTCATCGTCCTCAAACCAGATGCTGTAAATGTTCTGTGAAGTCAGTGTTTCCAGGGACTCCCTGGAAAGCGATTCGGCCTGATAATCAGAAAATGCTGCAAGCAGCGTATTGGCACAGCCATATTCACCGGAATAGACGATCAGTTCGGATGCTGCTGTGTGGTCCTTTTTCCGTCTGCCGCGCTAAGATACGGCGTGCACATCGTTTTGTCCTGATACTGATAATAGCGGTACGCATCCGGGCTGCCCGCCTGGTAAGCGTGGAAAAACACGATGCTTTTCGGTCCTTCATACGTCATTGTTCCGTATGACTGGATTTCGTTCCCGGAAAGATGATACAGCGGATACCGGTACTCTTTTTCTCCCGTTTCATCGAGACAGCGCACGAAACCGTCCTTACTGGAAATAATGCCGAGCTGATAGCCCTCGCCGCGAATCGTATCCGCCAGATAATCAATCAAAAAAGCATTTTTCATCCAGAAAAAGTCGAGATATGCGGTATAGCCCATCTCTGCGGCATACGCCTGATACGCGTCTGACACATGCAGACAGACCTGGTTTTCCCCTGACAGCTCCAGTGAAATATCATCCGGGTTCTGTGTAAAGGCAGCAACTGCTGCCGTTTCTTCTGCTGCCGCATCGTTCCGGTTCGGATCAAACTGCGCTGCAGCCGCATCATCATTGCTGGCGCAGAGATTTTCCAGGGACGCATACAGCGGTCCCAGATAAATTTCCCGGCAATTGGCATCGGATACTTTTTTCAGTGCATCGTATAAAACCGGATCTACCGTCAGCACTTCATTTGGATGTTGGTTGATATCATACAGGATTTGTCACATCCTCAAAGCTCTCATCTATATTGAAAAGCCGGTAGCCTTTCACCGCCGCATCTGTGTAAAGCAGCGAAAGTGCCTTTGCCTCCCCCGCCTGCGGAAAACCCCGCTTGCGCCAACGTTATATTTCAAGGTAAAATCCTCACCGCAGTTCAAATCCGCGCCTGCCTTTACACTGATCTCACGCCAGCCGGAATCTCCGTGCAGAAAGTTCATAAAACCATACACCAGAAAACCGGATCCAATCGCCAGAAGCAGTACTACAAGCAGGATGCGCCGTCCGACATTTTTTTCGGAAAGCCAGACCTTCTGTACCGGCTTTGGCAGCCGTCTGTTCGGATCTTTTACTGTTCTTCCCATTCTGTTGCTCCTCTTTCCTTTTATTTTCTTTTTTGCTGTGATTTATTGTCCCAAAAAACACATCTCCCGTCAAGTAAAATCGGAACGGAATTCTTCTCACGCTTCTCTTTTGTGAACCGGCATAAGAAAGCGTTCTGCCCGGAAGGCTTTTTGATTTGCAGGAAAGTTCAACGAAGCTTCCTGTAAACTATGAGAAACACGCTCCGCGAGTTTCTCAAGTTATCGCGGCAGTCGCCAAGGTCTCGTGCAAGCACGGACTTTGGCTCGTTGCTCGCGTAAATCAAAAAAAGCGGCACCGGAACCTTTTTTCTGGTTCCGGGCCACTTTTTCTTTCCTGTCCACTATAGGGCAACTAAAATCAATGCAATGATAAAGATCAGGAGAATCACGGCAAGTACGGCAAATCCGTACAGCGCGCCCTGCTTGCATGCTTTGTAGTTGTGATAGTACTGTTTCTTTTTGTATACCATCGCTGCGATGATACCGATGATCGGGAAGAAGAATGACAGCACTTTGTACCAGACGCTTCCGGTATCGTGAACCGGAGTTTTCAGGAATTCATCTTCTGCCTTGGAAAGATGAACCTCGTGGTTCTCCTCTTTTACTTCCTCGCCAGGCTTTCGGATGGTGATCGGCTGCAGCGGCTCTCCCTTTTCCACGGAGTGCCTTGTACTCTTCGATCTCTTTTTTATTTCCATATACAAAGTGGTTGTGTCCGATATCCACGAATTCCGGTTTGTCCACGGAATAATCATGGATGGACGGGTCGTAGGTGTACAGCACCTTATTCTTCTCGAGCTGCGGATCCGGAATCGGAATCGCAGAAATCAGAGAATGCGTGTATGGGTGCAGCGGGAAGTTAAACAGCTCCTCTGCATCCGCAACCTCTACGATATTTCCTTTGTAGATAACACCGATACGGTCGGAAATGAACCGAACGATGGAAAGGTCATGAGCAATAAACAGATAAGTAACCTGTTTTTCTCTCTGGAATTTCTTCAGCAGATTGAGGACCTGGGCACGGATCGATACGTCCAGTGCGGAGATCGGCTCATCGGCTACAACCAGCTCCGGCTCCATAACCATGGCACGGGCCAGACCGATACGCTGGCGCTGTCCGCCGGAGAACTCATGTGGGTAACGGGTCAGGTGCTCCGGCAGAAGACCAACTTCGTTGATCATGTTCTCTACCTTTTTCACACGGTCTGCCTCGTTCTCGTACAGATGGAAGTTGTAAAGACCCTCGGATACGATGTAATCGACCGTCGCACGCTCATTTAACGATGCGGCAGGATCCTGGAATACCATCTGAATGTTTCGGATAACCTCCCGGTCCAGGGAATGCGGAATCTTGCCGGAAATTTTAACACCCTTGTACAGGATCTCTCCTGCGGAACACGGGTTGACACGAATGACCGCACGGCCGATCGTGGTCTTTCCGGAACCGGACTCGCCTACGAGGGAGAAGGTTTCTCCCTTGTAGATGTCAAAAGAAGCATTTTTTACCGCTTTGACTGCGTCATCGCCCTTGCCGAAAGTGATATCTACATTTTTTACCTGCAGTAAGATTTCTCTTCCATTTTCGTCAATCGGACCATGCTCCGGCAGATGCGAAACAGTGGTCTTGCTTTCCTGCTTTGTAGACACTTTCAAACTCTCCTATAAGTTGTATGCTTTTAATAATTTTTCGTGAATATTCTGAATTGCCTCCGGCTTCTCCGTCTTCGGTGCTCTCGGATCCAGCAGCCAGGTTTTGGCGTAATGGGTATCCGTTACTTTGAACATCGGCGGCTCTTCCAGTGTGTCGATTTTCAGACAGTACTGGTTACGCGGTGCGAACGGGTCTCCGATAATCTTGTTGTACAGAGACGGCGGGGTACCGGTAATCGAGAACAGCTTTGTATTCCGCTCCGCAAGCTGCGGCAGGGAAGAAAGCAGTGCCCAGGTGTACGGATGGCGCGGGTCGTAGAACAGCTCTTCTACATTCGCAAACTCGATGATCTGTCCTGCGTACAGAACGGCAACACGGTCAGCGATATTCGCTACGACACCAAGGTCGTGGGTAATAAACACGATGGTATAGTTGTACTCTTTCTGAAGGTCCTTGATCAGCTTCAGGATCTGCGCCTGAATCGTAACATCCAGCGCAGTTGTCGGCTCATCGCAGATGAGGATCTTCGGACGGCAGGAAAGTGCAATCGCGATAACGATACGCTGTCTCATACCGCCGGAATACTGGAACGGATAATCATCGAAACGCTGCTCTGCGTTCGGAATACCAACCTTTTCCATCAGCTCAAGCGCCTGTGCCCTTGCTTCCACTTCGCTGACATGCTGATGCTTCATGATAACAGACGTAATCTGTTTTCCGATTGTGATGATCGGGTTCAGGGAAGTCATCGGATCCTGGAATACGGTTGCAATTTTCTTACCGCGGATCTGACCCCAGTCATTCGGATCCTGGATTTTTGCCAGATTGATGATACAGGTTCCATGAAGCTGCTCCGGTGTCTCATCCAGATAGCGTACGCGGAAGGTAGCCTGGTCAAAACTGCCGTTTCGCTTCTGCTCATCGTTCAGATCCACACCGCGCTCCATTGCAGCTTTGAATGCCTCGTGCAGCTTTTGATCATGCGGACCTTTTTTGCGCAGTTGTAACGTCCAACGGAAAGATAGATCTCTTTGGCAAGAATCTCATTTCTCTTTCTTGTCTCGTCCGTAATTTCTTTTGCTGTCAGGCCGGCATACTCTTTTTTGTACTCTGCCATCTTTGCATCATACGCCTGATTGTAGGCCGTATCGTTCATGGCAGCCTGTTTGTGTGCCTTGATTTTTTCTTCTTTTGCTTTCTGCAGAGCCTTAATCTCTCCATCCAGTCTGGAAATCTCCGCGGATGTCTCTTTGATTTTCGCTTTTTCTTTGGAAGTATCGAGTGTCTGCTTATAGTTGAAAAGTTCGGTTCTCTTTATTACAAGTTCCTTGATTTCAGCATCTGCTTTCTCACGCTCTTCCTCGCTCAGCGTCATTTTTCTTCTTTTTCCTGCTCCAGCGCCTTCATTTTCAGGAATACTTCTGAACCATATTCCAGTTTGGAATACTCATTCAGTTTTTCCCAGGTGGATGCGATGGTCTTTTTCGCATAAGAATTCAGCGGCACAACGGTATCGCTCAGCTCGGCATCGTTAAAAATGATATCTCCCTGATCGATGAAGCCGTTGCTGTCCAGCATTCCTGCAAACGCTTTTGTGAATACGGATTTACCGGCACCGGATTCTCCTACGATAGCAATGGACTCATTCTCGTAAATATCCAGCGTTACGCCCCGGATTGCCGTCAGGATACGGCCGCGGACACGGAATTTTACCTGTAAGTCCTTAATCGATAATAATACTTTTTTATCTTCCATGCGGCTTTCCTTCCTACATATGTGTTCTCGGGTCGGACGCATCTCCAAGGTTCTGTCCAACTACATATAATACTACGGTGATAATTGAAGCGACAACAACCGGACTCCAGAATTCGAATCCCCATCCCGGTGTCAGCATGGCGCCCTCAGCCTCATAGATCAGTCTTCCCAGAGACATGTCAGAAAGTCCCATACCGATGTAAGCCAGGAACACCTCGTAAGAGATGTAGGACGGAATCTCAGTTGCCGCCAGAGTAACAATGACAGATGTCATAAACGGGAGAATATTCTTCATCGCAATGCGGAAAATCGAAGTTCCAAGACATTTTGATGCCAGATTATACTCTCTGTCACGGATGATAACGACCTGCGTACGGATAAAGTACGCGATGGCAAGCCATCCGGTAACGGTCAGTGCAAATACCATGGTCCAGAAGCTCGGAGAAAAGATAAGCACCAGGACGGAGATCAGAAGTACATACGGAATATTTCCGATGATGTTGTAAACCTCCATCATGAAGACATCAACCTTCTTCGAAAATCCCCAGACAGATCCGACAATCACACCAATCGAAAGGTTGATGAGCGCACAGATAAATGCCAGGGAAACTGAAATTCTGGAACCAAACCAGACAGCATCAAAGGTCGACTGTCCGGAAGCACCGGATCCTAAAATCCAGTGAATATTGAATCCAAGCTGCTGCAATGCTTTGCTTGGAGACAGATGTTTTGTCGCGCCGTTCATCAGATTGGCGAAACGGTCGTACTCCACAAAGAGCGGATACACATACGTCATCAGCAGAATCACACCCAGGAGGCAAAGTACGGCAATATTGATTTTTTCTTAAAAATACGCGGAACACGGAATGCCAGTAGGAATATCTCGGAGCCGTAATTTTCTCAGACTCCAGAGAGCTGTTATCTACAGGAGAAAACAGTTCTTCCTCAGACAGACCGAATTTATCTAAATCATAATTCATAAGTCCCTACCTGTCTTTCGTTGAGAATGAGATTCGCGGATCCACCATGGACATCAAAACGTCGCCCAGGATGATGGAAATCACGGAGAGCACTGCGTAGAACAGTGTAACACCTACGATAACACCATTATCATATTTGCTGATTGCTTCGGTCAGCAGATTACCGGCACCAGGTACTACGTACACACGCTCGGTGATGATGGCTCCGGTCAGTGCGAACAGTACGCTCGCCGGAACACCCTGTACGATCGGAATCGCTGCGTTCTTCAAAATGTGTTTCGTAAAGATTTCTCCCTCTGTCAGTCCACCGGATCTTGCGAATTTTACGTAATCGGAGTTCATCTGGTCGATCATGTATCGACGCAGCCATTTCATCAGGTTTGCCACCTGCGGCAGTGCCAGAGAAACGATCGGCAGAATATACATCAGCTTGCTCTTCGAATCCATGTCAAAGGTGGTTGGCAGACCCATTTTTCCTCCGATTGCCTTAAACAGGAAGATATAGGCCAGTGAAGGTACTGCTATAATGAATACAATATAGATGGTTCCAAGCTGGTCAACCAGTTTGTCTTTCTTTCTCGCCATCAGAATGCCAAGCGGCACTGCGATGAGATAGGAAAGAATCACGGCAATGATACCGATCACAAAGGAATAGCCGATTTTTGATTTACCACTCTTAACTGTATCCACGTTGGTATAGTCATCTGTGAACCGATCGGAATGAACAGCGCTTGCATCCTGAGATTCGCTCATATACGTTGCGCTGTGCAGATCGTCTGCACTGTATTCCACCAGACCGCTTGGGTAGGTAATCTCCGATTTTACGTAGGATCCCTGCGCGCGGGTCATGGTCAGTGCTACATCCACACCCTCATTTACGGAATAGGGGACTTTCCTAAATTTATGGTGATTATATTCTGATGGAAATATGGGAATTTTGAGTCAAAGTACATCAGGTACTTGTGTGTTGTGCCATTTCCCATGATGGCCGGTGAAAATTTCTTTCCCCCATATACCGGATCGTGTAAGGTAAATGTAATCCCCTCTTACCTTCTACCTTTGCAGCATCGTGAATGCTGTCGATGTCAATCAAACCGGAAAAATATTTTCCGAGACGTGTTGCAAGCGGAATATCCCTGTATGCAAACAGCTGCTGCTGTCCGCCGTTGGCATATTTTTTCTTACCCATCATGATCGCATCGTATCTTCTTACGGTGTAACCTTTTGCTTTATAATAAGCTGTAAATTCCTTTACATATTCAGATACCAGTTCTGAATCCTGGTCTTTCGTTCTTCCGAATGCTACTGCTTTGGATCTCGTATCCTCGTCAATTTCGCCTTTTGCTTTGAGAGCGTTCAAATAATCTGCATAGGTTACATAATCAAGATATCCGTATGTCTCCCACTTCTGATATTTGTACACCTTTTTCTGGTTATTGCTCTGATGGGAATAGGTGGTATCCTGTGCGAAAATCAGATTTCGGTCCATCAGAGAATAGATCATAGTCATAACGCATCCAACGACGATTACTACGGAAACAAGGCCATGCAACAAACGCTTAAAAAGATATTTTGTCATATTCTCTCATTCCTTAACACAATATGACAGGGGAATGGCTTTTTTTGTCCCCATCCCCCTGCCGGTTTATTCATTGGCTTTCAACTGTTCTGGTCTTTCCAATTTTACCTTTTCCAAAATTAGAAGATACCGAAACATTTGGTCATGTATCCTTCGTAGTCCGGAAGCATGGTATCCAGATAAGAGCACGGATCACCAAAGTCCGGACCCCATCCGGAGACATCATATACGTCGTAGTTTTGTTCATAACCATAGTTTACATAGTATCCTGCATAGTACCATCCATCCAGGTCTACGGCATCAACCAGATTGATCACAACTTTTCCGCCAAGGGCAGCCTCTACTGATTTCTTGTAGGAGTTTGCTTTGTTGGTGTAAACTTCTACTGCAGACGGATATGGATACTCAATCTGGATCGGGTTGCTCTCATCGATGGTGATACCGTCTTCTGCGAGCTCCTCGATTGCGGTATTCAGTTCTTCTACTGCGTTTTCCGGATTGTACCATCCATCAAAACCATCGCTGGTCTTGTTTTCGGCATCCCATACTTTGATCTTCACGCCGTCGGCGTCGATCTGTTTCTGTACGATTTCACCATAGTAGGTGCCTGCCGGGAAGGTTGTGTCGGTTCCGTTGATCTGAATGGTAGTGTCTTTTGACAGGCTTACGAAATATCCCGGGGTAAAGGTATTTCTAAGGGAAGTATACTTCAGATCCTCGCCAACCTGCTGTGCATTGTAAGCGCCACGATCTGCTGCAAAGCTGATCGCTCTTCTGAAGTGAACGTTCTGCAGTGCTTTGTTTGTTCTCTGGATTTCTTCGTCAGACTTTGTACTCTTTGCTGTTGTTCCGTCGTTGGCATTTGCAGTCGCAGTACGGTTGATATTGTAGAATCCCATGAAGGAAGTAGCGTTGGTATCTGAAACTACTGCGTACTGGTCGTACAGACCTTCGGATTTTGCTGTCTCCATAGTGGAGGTGTTCAGGTTTACATAGTCAACGGTACCTGCTTTTGCATCTGTGTACATTTTGGTAACATCAGACTGGTCATTGAACAGCCAGGTCAGGGTTTTAATGTTTACGTTGTCTTTGTTCCAGTAAGAATCGCTCAGTTTAAATACGATGGTATTTTTCGCTGTAGCGTTGGTTACCAGGTACGGTCCGCAGTATGCGATGGAGTTGGAATCTTTTCCGTACTGATAATCTGCTGCGGAAGAATCGTACTCAGCACCGAATTTACCACCCTGGGACTGATAGTAGCTTCTGCTCATCGGCATGAAGATGGTGTAGCCCAGCATGGTCATGAAGTAGCTGCATGGCTCTTCCAGTGTGTACTCTACGGTATAGTCATCAACAGCTTTTACACCAACCTCGTCGAAATCGGTAACTTCACCGCTGATGTACTGGGATACGTTTTTGATCACGCCCTGTACCAGGTATTCCAGACCGCCCTGTGCATCACACATGTGCTGCATTCCGGCCACGAAGTCATCTGCTTTTACAGTATCCACTTCACGTCCCTGGGAATCGGTCCATTTTACATCTTTACGAAGGTGGAAGGTATAGGTCAGTCCGTCATCGGATACTTCATAGGATTCTGCCAGTGCCGGCTGCAGAGTTCCCTCTACATCGTACTCCATCAGTCCGTCATAGGTATTGATGATCGCATCGGTATCTGCCGCACGGGAAGTTGCAAGTCCGTCCCATGTTACCGGATCGCTCGCATACGGCATGGAGAAGCTGTCTTTTAAGGTGTAACCTTTTCCTGCCAGATATTCTTTTACCCAGCTCTCATAGGTTCCTGTTCCTTTAAGCTCATCCCATTTTGCTCTCATTTCGTTGTAATCTTCTGCCTTGATAAAGTCAGTTGTTACAACATACTGATGATAACGGTCGTTATCGCTTCCCCAAAGTGTATAGTCCTTGGTGCGCGGAGCCATTCTGTACATCGCGTACATACCACCTCTTGAGGTGAGCGGGTACATCATGGCAGACTCCATCAGTTTTCCCTCGGCAACTGCCATCAGGGCATATCTCTCATCCACCGTTTCTGCTTCCTTTGCAGTAGCAAGTGCATCGTTGAAATCTCCCAGTGCCTCATTGTAGAGCTCTGTGCTGGTCTCGTCGTATCCTTCCGGCATTTCGGATTCCTCTGCCTCGGCTTCGCTCTCACTGCTTGCAGATGCGCTTGCATCACTTTCGGAAGATGCGCTGCTGCTTACGCTTACACTCTCATCTGCCGGATCAGAACTTCCGCTGCCGGAATTTCCGCAGGCAACCAGGCTTGCAGTCATACTCATAACAAGTAATGCGCTTACAAATTTTTCTTTTCATAATTCTTCCTAACTCCTTTCATGGATTCGCGTTGTTTTTGCATCATCCGGACATTTGCCGGAACGGCTTCGCCATTCCACCGTTTTTCATTTTGGCACTTTACCACATTAAAACGAAGAGTACAAAAAGGAGATGCGTCCAACAAGATTTGTTTTCTTCATCCCTCATGCCCGTACATTTGTCCGTTTGTCCAAAAACAACTGCATTCATTATAACCAGAACTCTCTCTGTTTGTCAATATCCGATGCAGGAGAAAAGTGTATAAACTGCATTTAAAGTCATCAAAATCCTCTATTTTCCTCTTTTTGGGTATTGTTCTGATGCCGTTTTTCTATTTTCCTGTATTCTTCGGTTTTATAATAAAAAAAATGATTACACAAATAATTGTTTCTTTCCATTTGCGTTCTGCAGCACTGTCTTTTTATTTCTGAAAAATTGTATTTCTTCTTATTAAATGCGTTTTACTTTTTGTCTTCGACAGCCTCCGGACTATTGACAGCAAAAAAAATTCCTGCTAATATTAATTTTAATAAGGAACCAGTGCAGTACACGGAAAACAGGCACCGCACGCGGCGTCTCTGATATCCTTGTCGGATACAGCAGACGCTTTTTTGCTTTCCTGTGTATCATCACTTCTGCATCCGTATCCGCACGAAAAAGAAAAAAAGGAGACTTCTTTTTATGTATCTTTATAATTCTGCAACCCATAAAAAAGCTGAATTCCAGACACACACACCGGGCCGTGTAGAAATGTACACCTGCGGACCTACCGTTTATCATTTTGCGCACATTGGAAACCTGCGCAGTTATATTATGGAGGACGTTCTTGAAAAGGCACTCCGCTATGAAGGCTACAACGTCAACCGTGTCATGAACATTACCGATGTCGGCCATTTAAGCTCCGATGCGGACACCGGTGAGGACAAGATGGTCAAAGGTGCCAAGCGCGAGCATAAAACAGTCATGGAAATCGCACAGTATTACACTGATGCATTCTTTGCGGATTGCAAAAAGCTGAATATCAAGCGCCCGGATGTCGTACAGCCGGCGACCGGATGCATTGACGAATATATTAAAATCATTGCAAAACTGATGGACACCGGCTACGCTTACTTTGCCGGCGGAAATGTTTACTTTGACACCAGCCGTCTTGACCACTACTATGTATTCAACGACCACGATGAGGATGATCTTGCCGTTGGTGTCCGCGAGGGCGTAGAGGAAGATACCAACAAACGCAACAAAAACGATTTCGTTCTCTGGTTTACCAAATCAAAATTCGAGAACCAGGCGCTCAAATGGGACTCTCCATGGGGCATCGGTTATCCGGGATGGCACATTGAGTGCTCCGGTATCTCCATGAAGTACAACGGAGAATACCTCGACCTGCACTGCGGCGGCGTGGACAATGCCTTCCCGCACCACACCAACGAGATTGCGCAGTCCGAAAGCTACCTTGGCCATGCATGGTGCCCGCAGTGGTTCCATGTACATCACCTGAATACCTCGACCGGAAAAATGTCGAAATCAAAAGGTGAGTTCCTGACGGTTTCTCTTCTGGAAGAAAAAGGCTACGATCCGCTCGTCTACCGTTTCTTCTGCCTGCAGTCCCATTACCGCAAAGCGCTTGTGTTTACGTGGGAGAACCTGGACAACGCAAAAATTTGCCTACGACAAGCTGATTGCCCGTATCGCCGCTTTAAATCCGGAGAACGGATCCGTCGATGAAGCTTCCATGAGTGTTTTAAAAGAAAAATTCCAGAAAGCACTCGATGCTGACCTCAATACTTCGCTTGCCATCACAACGCTGTATGATGTCTTAAAGGCAGACATGAACGATGCAACGAAGCTGGCACTTCTCGACAATTTCGATCAGGTGCTCGGCCTTGCCCTTCTCTCCCATGCAGAAGCAAAGAGAAAAGAGGCCGCAAAGACAACTTCCGCTTCCACTGCATCCGGTTATCAGATTACCGGCGAGGGAGATCCGGAGATTGATGCGCTCGTTTTAAAACCGATATGAAGCAAAGAAAGCCAAAAATCTTTGCGGAAGCAGATAAGATCCGTGACGATCTGAAAGCACAGGGCATTGAAGTTGCCGATGTACGCGGCGGAGCAGTCTGGAAACGAATCTGAAAATCTTTTCGTAACCATACATTACAGGCAAAGAGAACTGTCCCAGGGCAGTTCTCTTTTTTAGTGCCGTTCTTTACCCAAAGGAAGTCAAACAGCAGTAACTTCTGCCGTTCTTGACAGGAAAAGGCGGTACCCCTGTTTTCGGGCACCGCCTTTTCCTGTAACTTTTTGATTTTCTTTGATTCTCTTTATTTAATGATACGAACCTTTTAATACACCATCAACTGCTTCGAGGGCTTTTACTATCTCCTCGGTTGCTTCGCTTTCCAGATCCATCATCGTGTAAGCGTAATCTCCTTTACCTTTGTTTGTCATATCGCTGATGTTGACATCCGCATTACCCATAACGGTTGTGAAGGCTCCCAGCATACCTGGGATATTCTTGTGGCAGATCGTCACACGGCCTGCGCCTGTGCATACGCCCATGCTGCAGTTCGGGAAGTTGACGGAGTTTTTAGATGTTTCCGTTCTCCAGAAAATCGCGGATTTCCTTAACTGCCATTACAGCACAGTTATCCTCGGACTCTTTGGTGGATGCTCCAAGGTGCGGGGTAACGATCGTTCCTTCTGCGCCGACTACTCTCGGGTTTGCAAAGTCGGTTACGTATTTCTTCATCTTGCCGGCCTTTAAAGCCTCCAGAACGGCATCCTCGTCAACTAGAAGGTCTCTTGCATAGTTCAGAAGAACGACGCCGTCTTTCATCTCATCGATTGCTGCTTTGTTGATCATGCCCTTTGTGCTGTCCATCAGCGGCACATGGATAGTGATGTAATCGCAGGTGCGGTAGATATCTTCCACGTTCTGGATGTGATGAATGTCGCGGGACAGATTCCATGCTGCATCGACGGAGATGTATGGATCATATCCGTATACTTCCATGCCAAGGTGCGTCGCTGCATTTGCTACAAGCTGTCCGATCGCGCCAAGTCCGATGATACCGAGTTTCTTTCCGCTGATCTCACAGCCGGCAAATTTCTTTTTCTGTTTTTCTGCTGTCTTTGCGATGTCGCCGTCTTCTTTGTCGCTCTTCACCCATTCGATACCGCCTGCGATATCACGGGATGCCAGCAGCATGCCGGCAAGCACGAGCTCTTTGACACCGTTTGCATTGGCTCCCGGTGTATTGAAGACCACGATACCCTGCTCTGCGCAGTCGGCAAGCGGAATGTTGTTGACACCGGCCCCTGCTCTTGCTACAGCGAGGAGGCTCTTCGGCAGCTCCATGCCGTGCATGGCTGCACTTCTGACGAGAACCGCATCGGCTCCCTCCAGACTCTCGGTCTGCTGATAGTTTTCATTAAAGTTTGCAAGGCCTACGCCTGCAATCGGATTTAAGCAATGATACTGAAACATTAGAGATTTTCCTCCTCGAACTTTTTCATGAAGGCTACGAGTGCTTCTACGCCTTTTTTCGGCATTGCATTGTAGATGCTTTGCACGCATACCACCGACGGTACGATGGCCTTTCAGGTTTTCAAGTCCGGCTTCCTTGGACTCTTTGACGAATTTTGCATCCAGATCTGCATTTCCGGTGATAAACGGAACGTTCATCAGAGAACGGTCTTCCGGTACGACGGTTCCTTTGAAGAGCTTGCTCTGATCCAGGAAATCGTACAGAAGTTTTGCTTTTTCTTCGTTGCGCTGTTTCATAACTTCCAGGCCGCCCATTTTCTTCAGCCATTTGAATACCTTGCCGCACATATAGATGCAGTAGCAGTTCGGTGTATTGTACAGGGATCCTGCGTCTGCGTGTGTCTTGAATTTCATCATGGTCGGTGTTCCCGGCAGGACATCGTCGGTGATCAGATCGTCACGGATAATGGAGATCACCATGCCGGCAGGTCCGATGTTTTTCTGGACACCGCCGTAGATGATGCCGTAATCAGAGACATTGACAGGTTCGGAGAGGAAACAGGAGGAGACGTCTGCCACCAGGGTTTTGCCCTTGGTATTCGGCAGTTTTTTGTATTTGGTACCGTAAATGGTGTTGTTTTCGCAGATATAAACATAGTCGGCATCCGGGCTGATCGGAAGATCGCTGCAGTCCGGGATGTAGGAAAATGTTTTATCCTCAGAGGAGGCAATTTTGTTTGCCTTTCCGTATTTCTGCGCCTCTGCATATGCTTTCTTTGCCCACTGACCCGTTACGATGTAATCAGCGACACCGTTTTTCATCAGGTTCATCGGAATCATGGAAAACTGCAGGGATGCACCGCCCTGAAGAAACAGAACTTTGTAATTTGACGGAATTCCCATCAGGTCACGAAGGTCTGCTTCTGCCTCATCGATGATATTCTGGAATACTTTGGAACGGTGGCTCATCTCCATGACGGACATGCCGCATCCGCGGTAATCCAGCATTTCCTCCTGGGCTTCTTTCAACACTTCCTCTGGCAGAACTGCCGGTCCTGCGGAAAAATTATAAACTCTGCTCATTTTTCATCCTCCTGTTTCTCTTGCTACTTTATATTACTGGAAAACCACCGTTCCTATGCCGGTGGTTTTCCTTGTAATCGTTTGTACCTGTATTGCAGTTTTTCTTACAAGTCTGCAATTTATATGGTAATACGGTATTACTTTACCACGTTGAAACTATGATACCTCTTTGTTAGAAATATGTCAATTCTTTTCTTGTTCCTTTTTTGCCAGATCCTCTGCATCGAAGACATCCTCGATCGGTGCTCCGGCCGGAACCATCGGGAATACTTTTTCATCGCAGTCGATCCATACGTCGATCAGTGCCGGTTTTCCGCTCGCAATCGCCTCACGGATGGCAGGTCCCATTTCCTCTTTCTTCGTCACACAGATGCCCTTTACGCCGAGCGCCTCAGCAACCTTGACAAAGTCCGCCTGATCCTGCAGAACAGTGTTGGAATACCGTTTTCCATAGAACAGTGTCTGCCACTGGCGTACCATACCGAGTACATGGTTGTTGACAACGACTTCGATCACCGGAATGTTGTGTCTCGAAAGGGTTGCCAGTTCGTTCATATTCATGCGGAAGCAGCCGTCGCCTGCGATGTTGATAACGGTTTTGTCCGGGCGTCCCATTTTGGCGCCCATGGCAGCTCCAAGACCGAATCCCATGGTTCCAAGACCGCCGGAGGTTAAAAGGGTTCTCGGGCTCGTATACCGATAATACTGCGCCGCCCACATCTGATGCTGTCCGACATCGGTCGTGATGACAGCCTGGCCGTCGGTTGCCTTATAGATCTCCTCGATCACGAACGGTCCGGTAAGGCCTTCTTCATGCTTTAACGGGAATTTTTCTTTCATTGCCTCGATTTCGGCAATCCACTCGTCATGATGCATCGGCTCCAGCTTCGCATTCAGGCGTTTTAAGACTTCTTTGACGTCTCCGATGATGCTCGACTCGACAACAACATTCTTGTTGATTTCTGCCGCATCTACATCGATCTGAACGATTTTCGCGTTGTTTGCAAATTTTGCGGCGTTTCCGGTGACACGATCGGAAAATCTTGCACCAAGCACGATCAGCAGGTCGCACTTCGTCACGCCATAGTTCGATGTTTTTGTTCCGTGCATACCGAGCATGCCGGTGTACAGCTTATCGGTTCCCGGAAAAGCGCCTTTTCCCATCAGGGTATCGCAGACCGGCGCCTGTATATGGTGTGCCAGTTCACGCACTTCCTCGGCCGCACCGGAGATGATGCTGCCGCCGCCCACGAAAATATACGGTTTTTTCGACTCCCGGATCAGAGATACAACGTGATCCAGTCCTTCTTCTGTGATTTTTTCGGTAGACGGTGCGATTGCTTCCGGTGTCTTTGGCTCATATTCATACGTTGCCGCCGTGACATCTTTCGTGATATCCACCAGAACCGGGCCCGGTCTTCCGCTCTTTGCAATCGAAAACGCACGGCGCAGCGTGTCTGCGAGAACCGTGATATCTTTTACGATCACGCTGTATTTTGTGATCGGCATTGCAACGCCTGCAATGTCAATCTCCTGAAAGCTGTCTTTTCCAAGCAGTGCCTTTCCTACGTTGCAGGTGATGGCTACCATCGGGGTAGAGTCCATGTAGGCAGTTGCAATTCCAGTGACAAGATTTGTCGCACCAGGGCCGCTTGTTGCCATACATACGCCTGTTTTCCGGTCGCACGCGCATACCCGTCTGCCGCATGGGCAGCACCCTGCTCGTGGGAGGTCAGGATGTGGTGGATTTCCGGATGACGGTAAAGCTCATCATAGATATTCAAAATCGTTCCCCCCGGATAGCCGAACACGGTGTCCACGCCCTGCTCCTTCAGGCACTCAATAACAATCTGTGATCCAGTTAATTCCATGTCTGTATGATTCCTTCCTTATCTTTTGGCTTTGTGTATGAAATCAGCCATCCGATGAAAATGCACGTTCGGACGGCTGATATGATTTTTTTCTATTAGAACTCCAGAATGGCTCCCTTATTTGCGCTGGAAACCATCTTTGCGTAGCGTTTCAGATAGCCTGTGGTTACTTTCGGCTCTCTCGGAGTCCATGCAGCTTTTCTGCGTGCCAGCTCTTCATCCGATACGGCAAGCTCCAGCTTGTGCTCCGGAATATTGATGCGGATCAGGTCGCCTTCCTCAACGAGCGCGATCGGACCGCCTTCTGCTGCCTCAGGGCTGACATGGCCGATGGATGCACCGCGGGATGCGCCGGAGAAACGGCCGTCTGTAATCAGAGCTACGGAAGAGCCAAGTCCCATACCTGCAATCGCAGAGGTCGGATTCAGCATCTCACGCATACCAGGACCTCCCTTTGGTCCCTCATAACGGATGACAACAACGTCGCCTGCCACAATCTTGCCGCCGCGGATTGCCTCGATGGCATCCTCCTCACAGTCGAAGACTCTGGCCGGTCCTTCGTGAACCTGCATCTCCGGTACAACGGCAGAACGTTTGACGACTGCGGTATCCGGTGCCAGGTTTCCTTTCAGGACAGCAATACCGCCGGTCTTGCTGTATGGATTTTCTACCGGACGGATGATCTCCGGGTTTTGTTGACACAGCCTTTGATATTCTCGCCAACGGTCTTCCGGTTGCGGTCATGCACTCGGTGTGCAGAAGTCCCAGTTTATTCAGCTCGTTCATAACGGCATAAACACCGCCTGCCTCGTTCAGCTCCTCGATGTAGTGGTATCCTGCCGGAGCCAGATGGCAAGGTTCGGGGTCTTCTCACTGATGGCATTTGCCATCTCCGGATTCAGCTCTACGCCTGCCTCATGCGCGATGGCCGGCAGATGCAGCATACTGTTGGTGGAACATCCAAGTGCCATATCGACGGTCAGAGCATTTAAGAATGCTTCTTTTGTCATAATGTCTCTTGGACGGATATTCTGTTTTAACAGCTCCATAACCTGCATACCGGCTCTCTTGGCCAGGCGCAGACGCTCGGAATATACGGCCGGAATCGTTCCGTTTCCTTTAAGCCCATGCCGAGAACCTCGGTCAGGCAGTTCATGCTGTTTGCAGTGTACATACCGGAGCAGGAACCACAGGTCGGGCATGCATTGCACTCAAAATCATAAACATCTTCCTCTGTCATAGTTCCGGCAGCGTAGGATCCAACCGCCTCGAACATGCTGGAAAGACTTCTCTTCTCACCTTTTACATGGCCGGCAAGCATCGGACCGCCGCTGACAAATACGGTCGGAACATTGACTCTTGCTGCTGCCATCAGAAGGCCAGGTACGTTCTTATCACAGTTCGGGATACATACCAGTGCATCAAACTGGTGAGCCATTGCCATACACTCGGTGGAATCGGCGATCAGGTCACGGGTAACGAGGGAATATTTCATTCCGATGTGGCCCATGGCAATACCGTCACAGACTGCAATGGCCGGGAACACGATCGGTGTTCCGCCTGCCATGGCAACGCCCATTTTTGACAGCTTCTGTAATTTTGATCCAGGTTCATATGACCCGGTACGATCTCATTGTAGGAGCTTACGATTCCTACGAGCGGTTTTTTCATTTCTTCTTCGGTCAGACCCAGCGCACGCATCAGAGAACGCTGTGGTGCCTGTGCGATTCCTTTTTTTCACAGCATCACTTCTCATGATTTTTTCCTCTTTTCTTATCTTACAGTTTATGCCAGTGCTTTTACCAGCAGATCTCCCATTTCGGATGTAGATACCTGGGTACATCCCTCAGACATAATGTCTACGGTGCGGTATCCGTCTTTTAAAAATTTTCTGTACAGCATTTTCGACTGCCTCTGCCTCCTGATCGAGATCCAGGGAATAGCGGAGCATCATGGCTGCGGACAGAACCGTTGCAATCGGGTTTGCGATGTTCTTTCCTGCGATGTCCGGTGCAGAGCCGTGGCTTGGCTCGTACAGACCAAATTTTGTCTCGTTCAGGCTGGCGGAAGAAAGCATTCCGATCGAGCCTGCTACCATACTTGCCTCATCGGAAAGAATATCTCCGAACATGTTCTCGGTCAGAACGACGTCAAACTGGCACGGATTGTGGACGATCTGCATCGCACAGTTGTCGACCAGCATATGCTCTAAGGTAACTTCCGGGTAATCTTTTGCAACATCCTCTACCACGGCTCTCCACAGACGGGAGGAATCGAGAACGTTTGCTTTATCTACGCTCGTTACTTTTTTCTTTCTCTTCATGGCGATGTCGAATGCACGGATTGCAATGCGGCGGATTTCGGTCTCGCTGTAGGTCAGCGTATCGGTTGCTTTCCGGATGCCGTTTTCTTCTACAGTGCTGCGCTCTCCAAAGTACAGGCCGCCGGTCAGTTCACGCATAATCAGCATGTCGAAGCCCTCGCCGATGATCTCTTCTTTTAACGGGCAGGCATCTTTCAATTCCTGATACAGGTAAGCCGGACGCAGATTTGCAAACAGGCCTAACGATTTCCGAATTTTTAAGAGTCCTGCCTCCGGGCGCTTGTCCGGGCTTAATTTGTACCATGGAGATGTTTTTGCATCTCCTCCGATGGAGCCCATCAGGACAGCGTCGCATTTCTTTGCTTCTTCTATGGTTTCATCTGTCAGCGGCACGCCGTGCACATCAATGGAGGCTCCGCCCAGCAGAAGGTTGGTATATTCAAACTTATGTCCATATTTCTCGCAGACAGCGTCCAGAACTTTTTTTTGCTTCCTTTACAATTTCCGGTCCGATTCCGTCTCCGTGAATTAACCCAATACGGTATTCCATATCTTTCTCCCTCTTTTCTTCCGGCTGAAAAACCGTTCTATTTTCTCTGCGTCTATAGCATTTCTAAATTATACGCCATTTTTCCGCTAATTTCAACACGAAATTTCTTTGTATCGGACGAAACGCAATAATCTTTTTGCTTTTTTTCCATTTAAAAGAAAAATACGCGGCATTTTTCCCCGCTTTCGCCGTGTTCCGCTGAAGAAGTTTTGGGCATAAAAAAAGCGCAGGCATTCATTCTCTTTTGAATACCTGCGTTTTTCCTGGCTTCCCGCCATACGAAATTATTTTTTCTTTTCTGTTTTTTCTTCAACGACTGCTGTCTCCGGTTTTTCAACCTCTGTAATGGCTGTTTTACGCATCTGGGATACGGCAGTTTTTGTTGTTTCCGAACTCTACGATGACATCGTCGTCTGTGATATCGATGACTACGCCGTAGAAACCGCTTGTCGTGATGACCGCATCGCCGACTGCGAGGTCATTCAGCATTGCCTGAAGTTTTTTCTGCTCTTTTTTCTGCGGGCGGATCATTAAGAAATACATCATACCGAACATGATGACCAGCCACATAATTAACATACCAGTGCTCATCACACCGCTGCCTGCGTTGTGTTGCTAAAAACATTTTCTTTCCTCCTGTTATTCGAGAATACATCCCGTTCTTTCGACACACCTATCATAATACACAATCCGTAACCGATGGGCAAGTCTTTTTCGGATATTTTCCAAAGATTTCATACTTTCCCGCTTACTTTTTGTCATATTCCTCAAATCCTGCGAGTTTTGCCCGTTTGTAGGAAGCAAAGCTGCCCTCGTCCAGTGCGGTCCGGATTTCTGTCATCATATTATTGTAGAAATACAGGTTGTGCAGAACACAGAGACGCATGCCGAGCATTTCTTTTGCTTTCAGCAGATGACGGATGTAGGCTCTGCTGTAGTGACGGCACGCCGGGCACTGGCAGCCTTCCTCGATCGGGCGCGGATCCAGCTCGTATTTCTGGTTGAACAGATTCATTTTTCCATGGTTTGTGTAAACATGGCCGTGGCGTCCGTTCCGGCTCGGATATACGCAGTCGAAGAAATCGATGCCGCGCTCTACGCCTTCCAGAATGTTTGCCGGCGTTCCAACGCCCATCAGATACGTCGGTTTGTCTTTCGGCAGGTACGGAACGACTTCGTCGAGAATATGGTACATCTCCTCGTGGCTCTCTCCTACTGCCAGACCGCCGACCGCATAACCGTCGAGATCCATCTCGGAAATCCGTTTTGCATGGTCGATGCGGATATCCTCATAAATCGCACCCTGGTTGATTCCGAACAGAAGCTGATGTTTGTTGATCGTGTCTTCCCGCTGGTTCAGCTCCTGCATCTTATTTTTGCATCGCTGCAGCCATCTCGCCGTGCGGTCGACAGAGTTTTGCACATAACGGCGCTCTGCCACACTCGACGGGCACTCGTCGAAAGCCATCGCGATGGTTGAAGCCAGGTTGGACTGGATCTGCATACTCTCCTCCGGTCCCATAAAGATCTTTCTTCCATCTACGTGCGAGTGGAAATAGACACCCTCCTCCTTGATTTTCCGAAGGCCTGCCAGAGAAAACACCTGGAATCCGCCGGAATCGGTCAGGATCGGTTGTCCCAGACCATGAATTTGTGGAGTCCGCCCATCTTCTTTACGACTTCATCTCCCGGGCGCACATGGAGGTGATACGTATTGGAAAGTTCTACCTGCGTACCGATCTGCTGGAGATCTTCGGTGGAAACAGCTCCCTTGATTGCTGCTGCAGTTCCGACATTCATGAATACCGGCGTTTCGATATTGCCGTGCACGGTTTCCATATGGGCGCGCTTCGCTCTTCCTTCCATTTTCAGAATTTTATACATAACGCTTTTCATCCTTTCTCAATGATCCCTGCCTCCTGTTTTCATGCAGGGCATACTATTTTTAGTATACAGGCAAAATCTGTTTTTGACAATGCCTTGTAATTTTCTTTTTTCTTCTCTTTTTCTTTCCCGCTTTCTCCA
>ENA-OQEL01000244-OQEL01000244.1-human-gut-metagenome-genome-assembly--contig:-NODE-244-length-21214-cov-4.941149_pt1 | contig 21214 bp, 27 predicted proteins | sample MGYA00242796_ERZ504637 | MGnify/ENA primary metagenome ERZ504637 (study PRJEB26092, sample SAMD00036306) | human gut metagenome | host: Homo sapiens | study: EMG produced TPA metagenomics assembly of... | reverse complement strand
TATGAAGAAAAAGTATCCAATAGAAGGATTTACTGTAGAATGGAAAAGAAATGATAGTAATGAAATCCATTTTGATATAGCTCGTTGCCTTTACAGAATATGTGTGAAAAATATTGTTGTCCCGAACTATGTACAGTTTTTTAGTCAGAGTGATATAACTGCCTTTTCTGGATATGAACCTAAAATTAGATTTGAACGAGCAGGGACACTCGGAGAAGGTGCTGACTGCTGTGATTTTCATTTTATCCACGGAAGTCACTAAACACATAATCAATCACAATCATCAAAGAGCCAGACGCTAAGACACAGAGCCGATAAACTTGTGAGCAATCGCAGTTTGTCGGCTCTTTCATTTTATATATTCATAGGTATTGTGCTTGCTAAAGAGCATGATTGTGCCGATTTATAATGAAAGAAAAATGTGTTTTAGAGGACGTAGGACTTCTGTTGCTGTAGGCTTTCCTTGACTGCTTCCAAAATATGCAGTATTATATGATTAGTTTAGTCTAACCCAGAAAGGGGGGCGTACAACGACAAAACAATACATGACGAAGCTGTACCATGATCTGCTCTCTAACTCTCCGCAGACAGTGACAACAGATATTCCGGCTGATATGGGGACAGGTCAGATTTCGCAAGTTGTTATAAAGCAAGGAGCTGTTGTATCAGACTGGAAAATGAACTATTTTCAGATATGAATTATGGATTTATCGAGCAGTTCATTGATGAGCTAGGGAAGAAGTTTCATATCAAAGAGATTGCGTTTGACAGGTGGGGAGCTGTGCAGATGGTACAGAACCTTGAGGGCATGGGATTTACCATTGTTCCGTTTGGACAGGGGGATAAGGATATGAGTCCTCCGACCAAGGAGTTGATGAAGCTGACACTGGAAGAGAGGATAGCACATGGCGGACATAAGGTACTGCGGTGGATGATGGATAATGTATTTGTCCGTCAGGATCCGGCAGGGAATATCAAAATGGATAAGGAAAAATCCACAGAGAAGATTGATGGGGCCTTTGCAACCGTTATGGCTCTTGACCGTGCAATCAGGAATGAAGGCTGTGATGTAAGTGTATATGATGACCATGGTATTCTGATTTTTTAAATAGATAACGAATGATAAACAAAGATAATTACAGAAAAATAAATTATCTATTGACGCTATCTAAATAACATGATATAACTAATTCATAGATAAATAGAAAACAAGAGATAAATAAAATGGGAGGACAGATCTATGAATTATGATAGAATCATATTAGAACTACTCGACAGGGTATCCGCACTGGAGGATGAAGTGAAAAAACTGAAAGAAGAAAGGACTTCTGCAGCACAGGAAATCACACCGGAAGAAAATGAACCTGTTGTCAGCAGCAGTGGAAGGGATACGACCAAGTATATGCTGGACGGAAAAAGGTATGCAAAAAACAGACTGGTGCTTGCCGTGGTCCAGAAGTATATGGAAATGCATCCTGATATTTCCGCCTCTGAGCTGATCGGTGCATTTGATAAAAGCCTTCAGGGTTCGCTAGGGGTAGTAAGGACGCTGAGTGATGTAGAGAAAAACTGTTCGGATTATAAAACCAGATTTTTTGCGAATCCGGAAGAACAGATCCAAACGAGGACCCAGCCATGTGTGGTATGCACACAGTGGGGAATCGCAAATATTGGAAATATCCTGACAATTGCAGAACAGTACGGCATTGAGATCACGCCAGTCAGATAATATATAAAAGTAAAAAAATAAGGCACTTCCTCAGGAGGTGTCTTTTTCATGCACATTTTAGGAGGTGCTATATGGGAATTAAGAGTTTATTCGGATTTGGACAGGCAAGGGATAAGCCTGTGGATAAGGCAGCAGATGCAGGATATTCGTTTTTGTTTGGAAGGACAACAAGTGGAAAGCCTGTCAATGAAAGAACTGCAATGCAGACCACGGCAGTGTATGCCTGTGTCAGGATACTTGCGGAAGCAATTGCATCCTTAAGAAGGATTACACCAAGGCAGAAAAATATCTAAACTATTTTTCAGAACACTTTTACGTGTGTCAGATGAAAATGCAAGAATGTGGTATATGAACGAAAGCTGCACAGGAAGGCTGGAGTTCAAGAACTTTAGATAGAAATATCAGCACACAATATTATTACAGATTAATGCAAGTCACCAAAGAAAGATGCTGTCATGAATGAAATGCTACAGAAAACAGCGGAAAATCAAAGAAATAAATTTGAACTCCTAAAAGTCCGATTGTTGCAGAGTTTCTTGGACTTCAAAAATGAAGAATTCTTATATTGAAAGTGATTTGACTTTTGTTGCCAGACAACAACATATCGTTACTGAGACAGAAGACTATTTTATTGATCTTGTTTTCTATAATATTGAACTGAAATGTTATGTGCTTATTGATTTAAAAATGGGGAAAATCACACATCAGGATGTGGGACAGATTGATATGTACGTCAGGATGTATGATGAACTGAAATGTAAGGAGGGAGATAATCCTACATTGGGAATATTACTTTGTGCTGAAACTGATGAGGATATAGCAAGATATTCCGTACTACATGATAACGACAGACTTTTTATGTCAAAATATCTCACATATCTGCCAACAAAGGAACAGCTAAAAGCAGAGATTGAAAGGCAGAAAGAAATATTTTATATGCAGCATCCTGCATTGTCTGAAAAAGATAAAGAAGATATGAAGGAATAGTAAGACAGCTAATACAATTCAGTTGTTCGGAATTCCCGAACAGCTGAAGGGAGAATTTTGACACAGGAGATAACATCTGATGAAAAAACAGCAGAAATGTTACATATATACAAGAGTTTCCACTTCCATGCAGGTAGAAGGCTACAGTCTTGATGCACAGAAGGACAAGCTTAAGAAATACGCAGATTATCAGGAAATGTATATCGTCGGGGAATATTCTGATGAGGGTAAATTTGGCAAAAGTGTGGAAGGCAGACCACAGTTTAAGCAGATGCTTGCGGATGTAGAAAGTGGCAAAGACAATGTTGATTATGTGCTGGTATTTAAGCTGTCACGATTTGGAAGAAATGCTGCAGATGTTTTATCGTCATTGCAGAAAATGCAGGATTATGGAGTTAATCTTATCTGTGTAGAGGATGGGATTGACAGCTCTAAGGATGTAGGGAAGCTGATGATATCTGTGTTATCTGCGGTTGCAGAGATAGAACGTGAGAATATCCTTGTCCAGACAATGGAAGGCCGCAGACAGAAAGCGAGAGAAGGCAGATGGAACGGCGGATTTGCGCCATATGGCTATCAGCTGATAAATGGTGAACTTATCATTGCAGAAGATGAAGCAGAGATTATCCGTATTATATATGATAAATTCGTCAATACAACGATGGGAATGGCTGCGATAGCTGCATTTTTAAATAACAGTGGTTATAAGAAAAAGCTTCGCCAGAATAACACAATTGAAGGTTTTTCTACATCATTCGTCAAGGGTGTGCTGGACAATCCGATATATTGCGGTAAGCTTGCATTTGGCAGAAGAAAAAATGAGAAGATTCCGGGAACAAGGAATGAATATCATATCGTAAAACAAAAGGATTACTTGCTAAGTGATGGAGTCCATGAGGCAATTATATCAGAAGAAATGTGGAACCAGGCACACAGAAAGCGGCAGGAGACAGGTGTTTTACAGGTAAAAACACATAGTCTTGAGCATGAACATATTTTATCAGGGATTATTAAGTGCCCTGTATGTGGAAGCGGTATGTATGGCAATGTGAATCGTAAGAAGCATCCGGACGGAGGCTATTACAAGGATTATTTCTATTATGCCTGCAAACACAGGAAGCTTGTGGACGGACACCGCTGTACTTATAAAAGACAGTGGAATGAGGACAGAATCAATGCGGCAGTTGAGGAAATTATCCGTAAATTTGTAAAGAACCCAAAGTTTGAGCAGGAAATCCGTAAGCAGATAGGAAGCAGCATTGATACTTCGGAGCTTGACAAGGAATATGATGGATTAAAAGATAGACTGAGCCAGACAACCGGGGCAAAAAACAGGCTTGCTGACCAGATGGATCATTTATCTGTATCCGATAAGAATTATGACAAAAAAATATAATGACATGCAGGAACGTTTGGACAAGCTATATGATGAAATCACTGATATTGAGGATGCCATGGAAGAAGTCGAAACAAGACTATATAATATCAGGCAGGACAAAATCTCAGAAGATAATGTTTACCAGTTCCTTTTATTCTTTGATAAGCTGTATGATAAATTTACAGATCTGGAAAAGAAGACATTTTTGAAGAGCTTCCTGTCGGATGTGTTTATCTATGAGGAAGAGCAAAAGGATGGCAGAATATTAAAAGGTCTCCGGTTTAAATTTCCTATATATATGAATGGCAGAAATGTATTAGGCGTGGATTGGGACAACGAGAGTACAGATGAGACGGTCTGTCAAATTATCCCTCAAAAAAGATACACCTAAGATTGAGGTTACAATGGAGCCTGATGAAGAGAGTAATTATACACCACAAGAAAAGGCTACTTATTCAAAGATTAAGGAATATGTGAAGGAAAAGTATGGTGTGAATGTGCATACTTCTTATATTGCACAGGTAAAGCGGATGTGTGGTCTGGACATGGGTGAGAATTATAATAAGTCCAAGAAAGAGAATCCAGAGGTAAAGCAGTGTCCGCAGGAGAAGGTGGAGTATATTAAGGATGCGTTGAGGTATTTTAAATTGATTTAGTAAAATTGATCGTGTGTCACGGCAATATCAATAGATACTCCCGCAAAGCCTGTAAATAAGCCATTCCTTAGCTGAAAAAGTGCTCTACTACACACTTACTACACGTTTTTTTAGAGAAATAGGTAGGTATGATTAGATTAAATGGATAATTGACAATATGGTATATGTGCCATATAATAACTACAAAGGAGATTGCATGGCGGACTTTAAATTGATTGCATATGAAAAAGAAAATGGAGAAGTTCCTGTAGAGGAACTTCTTGACTCTGTTAATCCTAAGATGAGAGCTAAGATATATGGTTTGATGGGAATTTTGCAGGAAAAAGGAAATATGCTTAGGGAACCATATAGCAAGCATCTGTAAGATGGTATTTTTGAATTGCGATGCAAATTCGGAAGCGATATTACCAGAGTATTATATTTTTTCTATTATGAGGGAAAAATTATAATGACGAATGGTTTTGTTAAGAAAACACAGAAAACTCCCAAAGAGGAGATACAGATTGCAAAAGATAGAAGAAAAGATTTCATAGAAAGGGTGATGAAGAATGAGAACATTTGATGATATGCTTTCTAATCAGTTGAAGGATGAAGAATTTAGAAAAGAGTATGAAGCGATTCAGCCAGAGATGGATGTTATCAGAGCTATCGTAGATGCAAGAACATCACAGAATCTTACACAGAAAGAACTTGCGGAGCGTACTGGTATTAATCAGGCTGATATTAGTAAGCTTGAAAATGGAACAAGAAATCCTTCTGTCAATTTACTTAAAAGATTAGCAGATGGTATGGGAATGGCTCTTAAGATTGAGTTTGTGCCTAAACAGAAAGCGTGATTATATGAAAATAGATTGATAATGCTTTGAATATAAAAAATGAAAGGATAATTTAATATGTATTTGACGGATGTTTCAATGCAATTAGTTAGTATGCTATTTGTTTTAATTATTGTTTTATATTTTTTTGATACTTGTTTTTTAAGTTTTTTGATTAGAATGAGAAAAAACGAAGGACAAGTACGAAGACAATGTACCATCTAGTTATCAGTACTATACGGCTGCAGTAATCACGGAAGATAAGACTGCCTTTCTGACATATGGGACAAAGAAATTCACTGCTCTCTGATAAAAATATGCTGTCCTTTTCTTGTAAAACCTGTTACAATATACATGGTGTTTACCAGGTTCCGGATGCCGATCTTTTGCGGGAAGGGCTCCGGAGCCTTTCCTTTTATCTTAATAAGGACAGTATAATGGTCTATGGCTGGACAATCAAGAGGTCAGGTGATGGACAAGATAAGAAATCATAAACATATAGAAGATATCGAAGTTATCGGCTCAGGCGCATTTTCATATTGGAGAGGTTTAACGCATTGGGATTATATGTACAATTTAGGACCGGAAGAATGTGGGATTTTTCTATGCTTATTGCGTAGGCTCAAGGAATTATCTCGTAGGAAATAAAAACTCAACCTCAGGTTTAGTTTTTGCAACCTCAAGTCGTTAGAATATTTATCTAGGAGGGCTTATCATGAGTTTATCAACAGAATTAAAGGACGATGAGTTATCGATTGGTAAGCTCATTAAGAAGCAAAGGAAAGAAAAAGGACTGACGCAGCAGGCACTTGCGGAAGAACTCAATGTTTCTTCGCAGGCTATATCGAAGTGGGAACGCGAGATATGTGAGCCGGACAAGCAACTTTGGGTTAAACTTTCAAAAATTCTTGATATTCCCAAGGAGCGATTTGCATGTTTATATGAGGCTCCTGCTGATAATGGTGATGTAACGGTTCCACCAGGTGTAATTGCAGCTTTGAACACCTTTGCTGATGCTTTAAGTATGGTGAAATCAAACATGTGGGGAGGTAAAAACGATGACAGAGACAGTGATAATTGAATTAATTCATAGTCTTAGAGATGTTGCACTTAAGGCTATTGAGTGTGCATTACTTAATAAGTAGTGAGCTGACGAAGCGAAGCTGTTAAGGCTCCGCTTTCGTTTTTTGAAATATTGTGATTAGTTTAAATATTCCTGCGGGAGCGGAAAGGAAAATATTTATGGCAAAAGAAGATAGAAAAGGTCGTAGAATTAATTACTCTAGAAAAGAATTAGCAGAATATCTGCATTGTGCTGAAACATCTGTGGATTATAGGCTGAAAAAAATATCTGATTATTACGATAAGCTGGATAGTTCATCGTTCAAAAAAGAGATTGATAATAATAGAAATTTTTTCCACCAGAATATGCTCCTTTATTAAAGATTCTTTTAAAAGAATACGATGGGAATCCTGCAGTAAAAAAAGCAAAAGATCAATCAGCGGAAGCAATTCAGGACTTTAATAAAAGGGTCTTATTAGACATAGCTGATTCAGAAGACATACCAGACTATTTAAAAGAAGTGATGGAAACACTACCGTGGATTCGTGTCTCAAAAAATATTATCAGAATCTTTAGATGAATTGGTAGATGAATTAACAGTTTTCATTTTTGAATTAGTTTCAGCTAATGGAAATGATATTGGTGAAACAGTAAAGTACATAATCCGCGAGCTGGATACCATGAATTATAATCTTTTTAGAGGTTCATGTTTGAATATGTTAGACACTGGTTTGATCAGGAATAACTATCTAAACAGACGAGATATTGCCATTGACGTGGGAATTGTGACATTGATTAAACTGCTCATGGAATACATAGGCCTTGAAGAGATTCAAAACAGTAATGTACAAGAATTGAAGGAGTACTTTTCAGAAGAAAAGCGGTCTGATTTTGAGAATAGACTGCGTAAAGAAGGTATTGAAGAAAGTAAAATAACTCAAGGAGCTGATAAATTGGAAAGAAGCGAGTACTTAAGTAGTCAGAAAGATAGTATTTTGTATATGCTAAATAAAAATTCTGTTTCCAATGCAATGGAGGCAGTAATTATATCAGGTAGAAAATGGGAATCAATTGTTGAACGAATCAAAAATGATACATTTGATATTACTGAGGAAATAGGTAAATACTATGAATCACATAAAATATCCGGAGTTGATAAGGACACTTGGGTAGGAGTTCATAAGATGCCAGAGTCTATAGAGAATTATGTGACAAGTAATTATGTGGATCACTATGAAAATATTTTGAGAGAAAAGAAGCAGTTAAGGGAAAAGGTTGACAGCATGATAGGTCAGATATTGGTTGAACTGTTTTCAAAAGTTCAGCGCTAATGTTCTAAACTCCAAATAATATTTTAGCTTTTGGAGTTTACCCACGGCGGCTTATAGGAATGTTAAGCTTGACTCATCAAAAAAACAGGAGGTCAAGCATTATGAATGCAAAATGTATAACAGTTAGGTATGAAGCTGGCGAATACTACTTAAAAAATGGAGTCAAAGGAGGCGCTACTTATGGATGTTACTATAAGAATGGAAAGTACCATAAAAATCGCGGATTTGGATGGGAAAGTGTATATGCTCCGTCAAGGTTAATTCTTGTTGTGGAAATAGAAGGAAAAAGAACTGAGATTTGGATTGATAGATTTTTTAAAGAAAGAGTGGGACGGTTGACAAATAATAGAATATGTAAGATAGTCGGGGCTATGCCTAACTTTGTTAAAGTTAAAAATATGGGAAATTACTATTTAGTACAAGATTCCTCACTTGAAGCATGGTTAATGTCAGCTGAAATTTAAGTGTACATATTTTGGGATAGCTATTTTGTTACCATTAGAATCATAAAAGGGGGAATGCCATAAGTAATCTTTATGAAAATCAGGATCATGAGAGTTTTATAGACGTGATCACAGCAATATGTTTTCGCATAATGAACGATGGACAGGGATGGGTACCGTTTGTAACAGTAAGTGGAGAATTGTTTCCTAATCTTGATGTTAGGAGTTTACAGGAAGGAGACAAGCTGGCAGTGGACCAGGAAGTAAGGCTTCACATGGATACCGTTGCAGCAGAGGATGGAATAGAATGGCTGTATATCTTTACCAATGAGGAAGAAAGCCATAAAAAGCCTGTTCCGAATGTTGTGATGGAAATCCCGTTCAGACAGATTTTAGAAACAGGATTACATAATGATAAGGTTGCAGGAGTTGTGATCAATCCTTTCGGCAAATATTTTAAAGCAGATAAAAAGGTCATTGAATGTATATTTGATGCGTGCAGACAGAATATGGAGGGTGAAGCATAATGGAAAGAACAATCAGAGTAACAGGCAAGGGAAAACTGTCAGTAAAACCGGATATGATACGACTCAGAATCAGTATAGAGGGTATATATGAAGAATATGATGAAACATTACGGAAATCATCCGATTGTGTGGAAATCTTAAAGGATCTTATTGAAAAAATGGGATATGAGAGAAAAGAGCTGAAAACACTATATTTTAACATTGATACTGAATACGAGAGCTATCAGGCAAGGGATAAAAGCTGGAAGAGAAGATTCAAAGGATATAAATATGTGCATCGCATGAAGCTGGAGTTCCCGGCAGACAATAAGAGACTTGGAAAAATATTATATGCTCTGGCACATTGTTCTGTATCTCCGGAATTTTCTATCGAATATACAGTAGCAGATCCGGAGAAGTCAAAGAATGAGCTTCTTGCTGCAGCAGTAAAGGATTCTCAGGCAAAGGCATCTGTACTGACCGAGGAAGCAGGAGTAAATTTAGGAAAAATCATAACTATTGATTATTCATGGGGAGAGATTGATTTTGTATCAAGACCATTGCAGGAAATGTCGCTTCGGTGCTGTGAACCGGAGGAATGTGAGTCTGCTTCCTATGATATGGACATCGAGCCTGATGATATAGATATCTCTGATACTGTGACTGTTATATGGGGACTGGAAGATTAACGGAGGCAGATGTTTATGATGTCATCAATCTTTTATGAAGAAATTAAAGAGAACAGGCTGAATACGTGGAAAGAAAATAAAAATCCTTATGATATACTTGCAGATAATAACAGGATAGAGAGACTTGGCGGATGGGATTTTCTGTTTATTGCAGATGAATTGTTTACGGATTGTGTACAGGTTGACTGGGGAAGTTTTGCTTATAAATGTACGAAAGAGTAGCTTATAAAATTGACGAGGAAAACAAAATGCGTGATTTCTGGGATAGAACGGCTGAAGCCTGAAAAGATATACGGTATAGTATTTATTGAAGAGTATTGAAATATTATATCAGGAGGTTTTGCAACAAATGAAAGAATCATTTATCACAGAGGAAGAACATAAGAAATGCCAGAAGGTAGCAGATGCTTTTGCAGAGCTGTATGAGATTGAAAATATCGTAGTTCTGGACGTAGGCAGATATGGATTTGTCAAACTACAGTATTACAGTAAAGAACGCGGGTTTGAGAATGATTTTACCTTTACTAACAGCAGAAATCTGTTTGATGATCTGTGGCAGGAGTGGCGTGATACAAAGCTGATTCAGCGTGCAATGGATACACCAATGCAGGGAATGGATTATGATGAAATCTTTAACTTCCTGTCTGAACAGGAACAAAAAGAACTGTCAGACAGGAAAAAGGATTTTGCAGCGGCAGCGGGAATAGAATTATAATTTATACCACAGGTATAATGACAACGGCAGAAAATTGTGCTATTCTTGGTTACAGATAAAAGATAAGCGGAGACAGAGAACTCCACAGAAAGGAAAAAGACATGACAACAATGTATCGTTTTGACCAGCTTCATAGAGAACGTAAACCGTTAGCACTGCTTAAAAATCATGAGTGGGGCTTTGATTTCATACGCTCATTTAAGGCGAGGCATAAACGAGAAAATTGTGTTTTTGATGCTGCACCTGAACCGGAGACATAGCCGGACAGGGCATAATATGTCATCATCAATAAACAGGTAGAGAGAGTATCAAAGGATGCAATAGAAGCACTCAATTCAAAAGAAATTATCATGATATTTCCAAGCCAGAAGAAAAATAACAGGACGGTCAGAGTGCTGAAAACACCGAAGACAGACAGCAGTGTCAGGAAGGTGTTTATTTCAAAATCAGTAGCACAATGTCTGATTGCTCTGAAAGCAGATCAGGATGAGATAAAGGAAGTGCTTGGAAATGAATATCAGGATTATAATCTGGTAATGGCGACAACATTTGGTCTTCCTATAGGAGACAGCTATCTAAGGACAAAAATGCAGGAAATCATAGATGCACTGGGACTGCCAGATGTAGTGTTTCACAGTCTGCGTCATACCAGTGTCACCTATAAGCTGAAATTAAGTGGTGGAGATATTAAAGCAGTCCAGGGAGATTCTGGACATGCTCAGGCGGACATGGTAACGGAAGTATATGGACATATCCTTGATGAAGACCGGAGAAAAAATGCAGAGATGATGGAGAATGCCTTTTATAATAAGGAAAATCTCAATCCACAGATGAAAGGATCTGAGGAAAGTGGTAATACGATTGCAGTACCAGATGGAGTAGATGCAGAACTACTGATGAAGGTACTTGGTAACCCGGAGATGGCTGCACTGCTTACATCATTGGCAAAGACAATGAAGGTATAATATAGGAAGAAAGACGATATTGTGTGGATTGAAATCTATGCAGTATCGTTTTTTATTTAATAAGAGAATTATTATGCTATTTGCAATGATAGTGATATAATTTATTTTGAAAGAGTGTTGTCTTGATTTTTGCCTTAGATGCTTCAGTGGTAAAGAAATACGTGAAAGATAAGGTTACTCCTTTGTTTGACTGGGGAACGTATTATAAGAAAGAAGGACAATTGATAATATCTATTTCAGTACAGGAACATCACTCATTTATCGATATATTAGAAAAATATCGTGTGAGTTTTTAATGGATTTCTATATTTTTTGAATAAAGTAAATTGGAATTACGGGAGGGAAATATAATGATTCCAGAGACATCTGTAAATTGGAAAGCATTTGAATATAAGTTTTCGGATAATCCGCAAAGAGCATTTGAAAATTTAACATATTATTTGTTTTGTAATGAATATGGACAGAAAAATGGAATATTTAGATATTTTAATCAACCACATATTGAAACAAATCCTATTCAAGTAGGAGATAAACTTATAGGGTTTCAGGCTAAATATTATGCAGAGAGTGTTGCTATGTCGAGTAAAGAAGAGGATTTGCGAAAAGCGGTAGAAGGTGCTTCAAAAGCCTATCCCGGTATTACGACACTTTACTTTTATATTAGTCGTGAGTTTTCATCAAGTTCAGAGAAAGATAAAGTGAAACCGGCATATCAGACAAATATTGAAAATATTGCGAAAGGGTTAGGTATAACAATTGAATGGAAAGGTCTTAGTAATATTGAAGCCCAGCTTATGCAAGATAAGAGACTTACTATTTGTAGAAATGTTTTTTTTCAAGTGGATTCTGCAGTGCAGGAGTGTTGTGAAAGTCTTAAAAGGCATAAAGAAGACATATTTAACCATATCAGGACAGAAGTATCGTACAAAGATAAAACGATTGCTTTGGATACCAATAATTTTAATATGGATAGCTTTTTTGAAGTCTAATAACCAGATCTTAGTTGTAGATGGTGAGGCTGGTACAGGAAAAATCTGCACTCATTAAAAAAGATTTAGTGAGTATTGATAATGATACAATTGTTCTAGCATTTAGATGTACAGATATGGATGTTTCTGATAAGAGAAATTTCTTATTGACGTATGGATCACTTGTAATAGATGAAGTGCTAAAAGTGTATGAGGAGATAGAGACTTGTATTTTATATATTGATGCAGTTGAAAAGTATTTTATTTTAGAAAATCAGAACACATTTGAAGATTTACTCCAAATGTTTGTTGATAGTGGTTGGAAAATAATTCTTACTATTAGAACTGCATATATGGAATCGTTTCATAATTTGCTACTAAATACCGTAAGTGTACAATCGTATCATGTTAATCCTATTAGTAAAGATTTGCTTTATGAATTGTCTGTAAAATTTGGATTTGTATTGCCAAGTGATAAGAAATTGATAGATATGCTTCGCGCACCATTTTATCTAGGACTATATTTGACACTTGATAATATAGAGGATGTAGGGTTATCGGCTTTGAATAGAGAGGCATTTGAAGAAAAAATATGGGATGAAATAATTCGCAATAATAAGAGGCGTAAAAACAACTTACCAACGAGAAGAGAAGATACATTAGTATTCATAACAAAGGAAATGCTTAAAAATGAAAGCTATTCATATATGATAAAATCTGGAGATGATCATGATGCACTTTTTGAATTGGAACAGACTGGTGTGATAATACAATCCGAAGATGCTAAAACATATTACCATGGACATGATGTGTTTGAAGAATTAGTAGTAAATCATATCTTTACAGAACAGTATAAAAATAATATTCCTGAAAAGAATTTTTTGAACAATTTGGGACATCATTACGCATTAGGAAGCTGTTCCGCGGATGGTTAACAGATTTTGCGACTATAGAAGAACATCAGAGTTTTATAGATGAAATGCTTGAGTGTAAGGATATCAATATAATATGGAAAGATGAAATTTTATTAACAATAATTAGTACAGAAAAACTGAGAGCCTGCTATAATAAAATCACTTTAAATATGGCTGAAAATAATTATGCCCTATTAAAGAAAACTATCTTTTTAGATTAATACATGTTGTCGTGTTGCAGAACATGCAGAAGTATCTTTAAATAAGGGAAATATGTTAGCCTTTAAGATTGTCCAAACCGTCAGGATATGCATGGGCGTCGATTTTAAATTTACATTAATGATAATAAAGATAAAATAATCTGGGATCAGGAATTGGTAACATGTGTTGTTGAAATTTTGGATTCTTGGACTAAGGTATCGGAAAATCAGAGAACGGAGAATACGGGGGTAAGTGGTAATATTGCTTTGTATTTACTTGAAGAAATATCAGCAAGTAAAGAGTTTCGATATGAAATAAAGAAAGATTATATTGAAAAATTGAAAGATATTTTGTTGAATTCAGCTTGGATGATAAAAGATCAATTGTGTAATATATTTCAGACTGTTATTAATGGAATAAATGATGAGGAAGAGCCTATTGATCCTATTGGCAGCAGAAGAAGAAAACCTGATGCACCAAAGTTGTATATTGATTTAGCAGAAAAAGCTATATCTGACATATATCATTATGGTAAAGTTCCGTATGCTATGCCTGAGATGACACTTGAACTGATGAAAAAATTGTGGCTTAGACATGATGGAATGCCTGTATACTATAATTCTATAGAAATGAATGGTTACTTTGGACTTAATGAACATTTGTCATATGATTACTACCCTACGAGTGCGTTTAAAACACCAATATGGGGGTTACTACAAGCTAATCAGATGTTGGCGACAGAGTTTGTTATAGATTTCTGTAACAAAGCAGGAGATGCTTATAAAAAATCACATTTAAATATAGATTATGGAGAATGCTTTGATATTACTATTTGTGTGGGCGGGCAGTCAGCAACTCAGACAGCATCGACTCGGTTATGGCAAATGTATAGGGGAAGCCATGTGGGTCCAAATCTTCTGGTTAGCCTTTTGATGGGATTTGAAAGTTGGTTACTTAATATTGTAAAAATATCTCCAACTAATACGGTTGAGGAGTATTGTCAATATATATTATGTAAGTCAAAAAATGTAATGTTAACCGCAATAATTGTTAGTATTGCGGAAGCTTATCCAGAGAAAATGTTGGATATTGTTTGTGATTTAATTAAGACCAAGGAGATTTTTCACTTAGATTCCATTCGGTTTAGTTCTGAACGTACGACCTCATTTGCCCTGTTTAAGAACGATTTATTTAGCAATGAGAGAAAAGAGAGTAATGAACTTACACATAGAAAAATAAGATTGGAAGATGTAATTTTGAAATATCAGACTGATCGATTAAAATTATCTGAAGAAGATTTTGCGAAACAGAGAGAAAAAATCTTTGTAGCCATTGATGAGGCAACAGTAGATATAGATACATGGCGGACTGAGGATAAGTATGCTTATTATAAAATGGATTTACGCCGCTATAACGAGGTGACGGATGTTAATATCGATAATGAAGGTCATGAAGTATATACTATAGCACCTGCGTTTACAGAGGATATGAAGTTATTGAGCAAAGAAAGCCAAGAAGCCAGCGATTTCTACTTTAAATATGCAGATTTACAATGTTGGAGTAATTATAAGTTTAACCACAATGAGAAGTTCATGAAATATGCGAAGTACTCTGACACTAATGTGATTTGTAAAGAATTAGGAGAGGTATGGGAATTGCTAAGCAAAACGCATACAGATGATAGCATAAATAATGATGATAAATGGTTGGCTATCCATAGATATGTATCAATAGCTTCGTATACTAGTGCAGTATTACTTAGAGACTATTTCGGTAAGTTAGAACAAAAGGAACAAGAATTATGTAAGCTAATCGTTTTTAGTTTGGGAAAAATGTTTACAGAAGCATCAAGGTATGAAGTTGTTCAAGCTGGAAATGGAGTAGAAGCAATTATAGTAGGACTAATTACTTTAATAAGTGAAAATAATCGTCATTTAATAAGTGGAGATAATCCGTTGTATTTGTTACTGAAATTGATTCTTATAGATTGGAGTGATGATAGTTGTATAATAAATCAGATATCAAGCAATATATGGGATTATGAAAAACAATATGGTTGGCAATTCTTGTATGCATTCTCGTTGATTGCAGAACAATATGAAAAAGAAATTAAAAAAAATAGGGATATTTCAATAAATGACTTTTTTTGGAAAGAACAAGAAACTGATAAAGCAAGCATTAGACAAAGAAGTAAGTAACTATTCTGATATTGATTTTAAACAATTAAGTATACCTATTATGTTTGTGATTATTTTAATGATTCCATTTAAGATTAAAGAAGCATCATTAGTTGCGGAGTTGACAAAAGACATCGCAATGAAGATTACTTTTAATGATAAGAATTCTGCACAAGAAAAATATGGAAATATATATGGATACATATTTAATTATACAATGTGGTTTGCAGATGTTTTATTACATTGTGATAATCAAGATAGAATTATGCTTGTTAATTCATTTTTAGAGAGGGCAGATTTTGTTGGGAATAATAATGTAGAGTATTTGCTGAAATGGCTTATTCAGGAACAAGAAATTCATGGTAAGGTAAATGAATTTTGGAGTGTGTGGGAGGCCCTGAAACCGAAAATGCTTGAATTGAGTCATGAAAAGGATCGATACTATTATACAGATTATAATGGTCCGATAGGTAAAGATAGAGTCATCGCTAGTTATTTATTTGCTAATTCTGAATGGAGGGAAAATATTTATAGATGCACGTTGCTTTCTGAAGAAAGAAAGGAATTTTTTGATGATTTTATTGCACATACGGGTAGTTTTAAGGCAGTGCTTTACTCTGTGGCTAGATTACTTAATACGGTAGGCAAGGAACCATATTTTGAGAAAGGAATTCAGTGGATATATAATTTAATTCAAAAAGATCCAGAATGTGGAACAAAGCTTTATATGAAGACATTATATTATTTAGAAGAGTATGTTGGAAATTTTGTTGCTTCCCACCGAAATGATTTTAGGGTAGATATAGTTCAAGCACAGAGAACACAAGCTGTATTAGAGTATATGGTTAGTCAAGGTTCACATATAGCTTTTTTTATCAGGGAAGAAATTTGACGTACGTTATCTATTATGGTATCGAAGGCAGGTATGAATAAATTTGTGTCACCAGTGGTGACACAAATTGAAATATTATCAGATGAGCTATGTGCATTGATGAAGAACTGATGAAGGCAAATCATGGGGCATCTATAGACATTGGAAAAGCAGATTATTACAAATAATAATTGAACAAAATCGCTGCGCGATGGCCTGCCAAGGCTGTGACGCAGTTTTTCTTTTCCTAAATAAAAAAGCAGTGGAAACCAAGTCCTAATAGTAGTATTGTTAAGTCACCACAACCAACAATCAAACAGGATCGACATTACCACTGCCTATGAAAAGATTAACACCTAACCGTTCTTTTAGCAAGCGGTTTTATTATTCCAATGCACCTCCATGTAAGCAGTGATACCCGAAATTACTGACTTTACATGGAGGAATTATTATGTACGAAAAATATTTATTACAGCTTGAGGAAGCTGGAAAAATCCGTAACCTTAAAGAGCGTTCCATTAACTGCTACAAAAACTATGTTTCTTATTTCCTTAATTACATGGAAAAGCACCCGGAAGAGCTTACCTGTCAGGATGTCAGGGACTTTCTTCTTGCCAAGAAGGACGATGGTCTGAAAGCGACCACCCTCAACCTTTATAATTCAGCCATCCGTTTTTTCTATCGGAATGTACTTCACGTTCTGTGGGATGATATCACTGTTCTACGCATGATAATAGAGCACAAACTCCCAACCGTACTTTCTACTGATGAAATTGACCGGCTTCTTGATGCTACGGATGACCTGAAATATAAAGCCATGTTCGCCACAATGTATTCTTCCGGAATGCGTGTCTCGGAAGTGATTCATCTTCATTATGATGATATTTCCCGCACAAACATGCAGATTCATGTCCGGGATACCAAGAACCGGATGGACCGTTATACCATTCTGTCTGAAAGAAACCTTGCACTTCTTACGGAATACTGGTTCCGGAAAGGCAGACCAAAGGGCATTCTGTTTCCGAATCAGTTTACAGGGCAGTATCTTACCGTAAGTACACTGGAACAGGTTATCCGACGTTCTGCATCGGCTGCCGGGTTATCCGGTGTTACTCCTCACTGCCTCCGTCACAGTTTTGCCACCCACCTTATGGAGCAGGGAGTGGAACAGCGGAATATTCAGGCATTGCTTGGACACCGCGATCCGAAATCCACAGAAGTTTATCTTCATGTCAGCAACAAATCCATTATGGGCATCCGCAGTCCTTTTGACAGAAAGGATGGTACAGCCAATGGATAAGCCCACAGTACAGGATATTTTTCATCGTTTTTATCCGGCATACCTTGATCAATATTCACCTTCCCCTGTACAGGCAAAGGTTGCACATAACATCATGAACTGCAAGACCGGTGCCTATGGTGCAAATGTATGTGTATGTGAGGATTGTGGCTTCGTACAGATTCATTACAATTCCTGCCGTAACCGTTGCTGCCCAATGTGTCAGGCTGTTCCGAAAGAAATGTGGATGGATGCACGCAGAGAGGATGTCCTTGATGCTCCTTATTTCCATCTGGTTTTTACGGTTCCTGATATTTTAAACCCTGTCATTTACAGCAACCAGAGACTTCTTTATGATGCCTTATACCATGCAGCTTCTTCCACAATCAGCGAACTGACTGCCGACCCAAAACATCTCGGCGCAAAGGTGGGATACATCTGCATTTTACATACATGGGGTTCTGAAATGAACTTTCATCCCCACATTCATACCATCCTGCTGGGGGGAGGACTGGCTTCCAACAACCAGTGGAAGGACAATGGTGAAAATTTCTTTCTTCCCATCCGGGTCATCTCCAAAATGTTCCGCGGAAAATATCTGGAGGAACTAAAGAGGCTGTGGGAAGAGGATAAGCTGGTATTTCATGGTACTGCAGAAAAATTTCGCAACCATTATACGTTCAAGGAGCTTTTAGATTCCTGTTATGGTATGGACTGGATTCCTCATTGTAAAAAGACATTCAATGGTGCTCAAACAGTAATTAAATACCTTGGTAAGTATACTCATCGCATTGCCGTCAGCAATCACCGCATCGTCCGTATGGATGATGATACCGTTACATTCTTAGTAAAGGATTACCGTAATGAGGGACAGTGGAAGGAACTGACTATTTCGGGTGTAGAGTTTGTCCGGCGGTTTCTCATGCATGTACCACCACGGCGTTTTGTCCGCATCAGGCACTACGGACTGCTATGTTCCCGTACTAAAAGCCAGAAGCTCACCCTTTGCAGAAATTTACTTGGATGTAAGAAGTATCTTTCAAAGCTTCGTGACATGGAAATGCCTGAAATATTGGAACATCTTTATGGCATCAAAGTTTGTGTGTGTAAGGCATGTGGTGGGCATCTTGGAAAGCCACAGATGAGAATGCCACTGCGCTGCTAAAGAGCAACATCTAATACTTTCAAAAGCCTCAGTTTCTGAGGTTTTATCGTCATGCCCATTTGCCTGTTTTTTATAAAATGTTGTAGCTTTCATACCGAGAATCATATATAATCATGGACAGGAACAAAGAATTGAAAGTCCATAGGTTGCGGCTACCCGGACGCTCACTTTGTTCAATTAGGTCAAATCGAAAATGGTGTAAACGAAGGGGCAGTTCTCTGCAATGTCAAAACTGCTTTTTCGTTTACCCCATCATCGATTGTAACCTAAAGAATTTGCCTGTATACTTTGTGCAAAATATAGCAATAAAAGCTTCCTTATTGTAATTCAAGTATATTTGAGCAAATATAGGTCAAAAAAGCATCGACATCCGACCACAAGCACGATATAATATATGTAATCTAATAAGAAAATAGTGTTATCGTTACTGCTTTGATGAGAGCGAATGGTAGCCATAGATATGAATTCTAAGGAACGGAATGGTTGAACCCTCAGGATGACAGTGTCATCATTTTGTCAGCGAGAGCCGTTTTACTTGAATGATTTTCTGTTTTCTTATTTTGACACGAATTAACAGGAAGGTTAGAAAAATCAAGACTTTCCTTGACTTAGATTTACAGAGAATGATGTATGTTTCCTGTATGGACTTGAGCTCCTAAGCGCTAGTTGTGGGTTCGATTCCCGCTGGGAACAGCCATTTTTGCAGCGATTTTGGGTGGCAACTTGCCACCGAAGATTACCGGTAGATACAAAAACTGCCACCCATTATGATTTTTGGGATTGCCACCCGGAGAGTTCAGCTACAGTGTAGGATGAGGTTTGGGTTGTAAATTAGTGATAACAATATATTCTTGCTTGGAAGTATTCGAGTCTGACGGTAAGGTCCGTTCAGATTAGATGAAAAACAATTCTAATCTGGGCGGGCCTTTTTTACGTTCAGGGAAAAGGAGGAAGAATGCCAGTAGAAGTAAAAAAACAGAGCAATGGGGAAACCGGTGCAAAAAGTTGTAGAGATCGAGCTGGAACGGCTAAGAACCTTTACCAATCATCCGTTCAAAGTTCAGGCAGACAGTCAGATGATCGAGCTCCAGGACAGCATCAGGAAATATGGAATACTGAATCCGTTGATTGTCCGGCCAAGACCGGAAGGAGTATATGAGATCATATCCGGGCACCGAAGAAAATTTGCAGCTGAGAAGCTGGGGTATCGTAAGGTACCTGTAATCATCCGTGCAATGAACTAAGAAAAGTGGCAATCGAGCAGGCAAAGGTGTTGGCAAGTATATATCTAACATAAGAGATATTGATGAAATTGAATAATAGTAATAAAATAATAGCCATCAAGAATAATGAAAAGATAGGGGAACCGTATGATATCATTTGTAATAAAATTTATAACTATAGTATTCGTTATTGTGTCGGTTTGTACATTTGAAAAGCAAAAAAAGTATAATAGAACGGATATTTAAAGCGATAAAAAATGCATACTATGAACTTGTAAACCAACAAGGTCCAATATTAAAATTTCTATTAAAGTTTGTAGGAATAATGTTATTGATGGTATTTTATTTGATTTCATTTCAAAAATGTTGCTTGTTAGATGGTAGGACAGTGTCGATAAAAAGTATTGCTATCTCTGTATTAATATGGATTATAACATTATTGATTATGTATTTTGGATTTGGATGCGTCTTAGCAATTTTTTCTAAAACTGTTGAACTTATTGGAGATGTAAAAGACAGAAAAATAGGAATAAAGATGATGTGTAGTTTTTTACTACTTACTTTATTAGCTTTTTTTTCATTCATTGCTGAAAAAGAAATGCGAGATAATTTATTTTTCCTCTTTGTAGGGTTAGTATCATGCTACATATTAAATATACAAATTCTAATAAAAATTGTTAAAAATCCATTCTGTATTATTGAAGATAAAAATAAACGAGAAAGTAAAAATCGAGTTCTGATATTATTTACTTCGCTTCTTATTGTATTAATGATAATTTTAAATATGTATTTATTAGTATTATGGACATATTTTTCATTTGATGGGGCATATAATTGCAGCAGTGGTTCTATATCCAAATGGAATTTATTGTATTATACAATTATTTCTTTTACTACTATTGGATATGGCGATATATGTCCAACAACTGTTGAAAGTCAAGCAGTGGCGATATTAATTTCTATTACGAGTGTGATTTGCCTGATTATTTTTGTCAGTTCGTTATTATCAGCAAAAAATGATATTTTGGGTAATAAAGAAAAAGAAGAATAAAGAAATCTATGTACAGCTTATATGAGAAATCATATAAGCTGTTCATTTTTTTATGTCTAAGTCCATCAAGGGAGCGACAGACTAAAGT
>ENA-OQEL01000243-OQEL01000243.1-human-gut-metagenome-genome-assembly--contig:-NODE-243-length-21215-cov-3.004078_pt1 | contig 21215 bp, 31 predicted proteins | sample MGYA00242796_ERZ504637 | MGnify/ENA primary metagenome ERZ504637 (study PRJEB26092, sample SAMD00036306) | human gut metagenome | host: Homo sapiens | study: EMG produced TPA metagenomics assembly of... | reverse complement strand
ATCTATCGCTCGATTGCCGGTGTGATTGCGGATGTTGGCGCGGTTGGAAAAGATAAGATGAATAAACAGCAGGGATTTAAGTTCCGCAGCATCGATGATGTGTATAATGCCCTGCATCCGGCGCTGGCGAAAAATAAGGTGGTCATCGTGCCGGATATTCTGGAACGGGAGGTAGAGAAACTGCAGACGGCAAAAGGAACGCTGATGCATCATGTTACCTGCACAATCAAGTTTACGTTCTATGCAGAGGACGGATCTTCCATTGGGTCTACACTCGTGGGAGAAGCATTGGATACAGGGGACAAGGCTACCAACAAGGCCATGGCGATTGCATACAAATATGCGTGCTTCCAGGTATTCTGCATCCCAACGTCTGATATGGCAGATCCGGATGCGGAGACGGTAAATGGTCTGCAGACAGCCGGAAACCCGCCGCAGACCCAGCAGACAGAGAATACACCAGCGGCTGATATGCGAACCAGCAGAATCAACGGTGAGATGCTGCGGAGACTGCAAGGAGAGTTGGCAAGAACCGGCGTGCAGGAGGTGCAGATCAACAATACATTCAAGGTCGGAAAAATCAGTGATCTGACCGTGGAGCAGTACAACAAAGCGATGCGCCGCCTGCAGAAAACACCGAACCGGCAGAGTGCTCCGAGAAATATCCCACCGCAGGAAGAAAACCTTCCGGGGCAGATGGATATCACGGATTATCCTGGCGCGATGCCAGGTATGTAACAGGCGTTTTAAACGCCACGTAATAGTATCTTAAGAAAAAGGTACCCGCGCGGCCAGAAAATGGCTGTGCGGGGCAAATAGAGAGGATAGAGCATGAATAAAGTAATTTTGATGGGCCGGCTGTGCGCGGATCCGGAAGTAAGATACAGCCAGAACGAGAATCAGACCGCCGTTGCACGGTACCGTCTGGCGGTGGATCGGAGATTTAAGAGAGAAGGTGACCAGACCGCGGATTTTATTCCATGCGTTGCGTTCGGTAAGTCGGCGCAGTTTGCGGAGTATTATCTGCATCGGGGCACGAAGATCATCGTCACCGGCCGGATTCAGACCGGCAGTTATACCAATCGTGACGGCCAGAAGTTCTATACGACGGACGTAGTGGTTGAGGAACAGGAGTTTGCGGAGAGCAAGGGTGTAAGCGGAAACAGCGGCGGAGAAGCACCGCAGGCGGCGGAACCGGATGGGTTTATGAATATTCCGGATGATATCGGAGAAGAGCTGCCGTTCAACTAGAGAGAAGGTGTACTATGGGAAAGATCAATAGCAGAGAAAAGGGTGTCCGGTTTGAACGTGAACTTGCTAAAAAGTTTCGAGAATACGGTTACATGGGCAGCCGCCGGACCGCACAATACTGCGGAAACACGGGCGAGGCTTCCGATGTGGTCGGACTGCCAGGTATCCATGTCGAGGCTAAGCATCAGGAAAAGATGTGTTTGTATGACTGGGTAGCGCAGGCAAAGCGTGATTCAAAAGGAACCGGTGACCTTCCGGCGGTATTCCACAAGAAAAATTACGCGGAAGTACTGGTAACAATGCCGCTTGATGACTGGATGCAACTGTATCGAGAATGGGAAGCCGGGCAGGAGTTGGAAGAAGGTGAAAAAGATGTCGGATGTCAAATGGATTAAGATCACGACGGATATGTTCGACAACCGGAAAATCCGACATCTGCGAAAGCTTCCGGAAGGAAACAGCATTGTTCTGATCTGGGTGATGCTTCTTGCTATGGCAGGAAAATGCAATGACCACGGAAAAATATATTTGACAGAGAATATTCCCTATACGCCTAAAATGCTGGCGGATGAGCTGGATTTCGAAGAAAATACGGTTCAGTTGGCACTGCAGGCGTTAAAACCAGTTGGATATGATCGTGCTGGACGATGGGTATTTTTACCATCACTGGCTGGGAAGAGCATCAGAACATAGAAGGAATGGACCGGATCCGGGAACAGAACAGAATCCGAAAGCAAAGGCAGAGGGAAAAAGAACGATTGATTGCGGAAAGTCGCGTGATGTCACGTGACAGTCACGCAACAGAAGAAGATAAAGATAAAGAAGAAGAAAAAAGATATAGATAAAGAGAGTAAAGAGAAAGTAACCTGCGAGCAGGTTGTGGACCTTTACCGGTCCATCTGCGTTTCTTATCCCAAGGTTATTTCTCTTTCCGAAGCCAGAAAACGAGCGATCCGGGCACGGCTGAAAATGTACAGCATGGATGACTTCCGGATGCTGTTCGAAAAGGCGGAGGCATCCTCGTTCCTGAAAGGGGCGAATAACCGGAACTGGTCCGCAACTTTTGACTGGCTGCTGAAAGAATCCAACATGGTCAAAGTCCTGGAAGGAAACTATGACAACAAAACGCGCAGTCCGGCAGGAGCTGGAACGACGGGGGCCAATAAATTTAATAATTTCCCACAGAGACAGTATGATTACGGCACGTTGGAGGAAATGTTGCTGGCAAAAGAGTGAAAGGAGGAAGAAATGGGAGAAATCATCGGAATTGTAGTGTTTTGTGTCCTGGTGATCGGAGCGGCGGCATGGCTGCTGAACCGCCCGGAATGTGAGAAGGATCCGAGGGAAGATCAGGAGCAGATGGAATACTTGGAAGCATGGAAGAAAAAACATGAAAGGACGGACAAAGAAAAATGATACCGAGAAAATTTACTGGAGAAATGCTGAAAGGAAGAAAAGCAACGCTGGAACGCGATATAAGAAATGTGGCAGGCGTAGCGATAGGGAAAGGGGCGACAGTTACAATCACGGAGGTTGTGCGCGGAAAAGGGCTGACAATTAAAACGGAGAAATGCCCACATTGCGGACAATATTCATACATCACAAGAGTACAGAGAGAGGATTTAACACTGCTACCAAATGTATAGTAGTATTTTGTGCGCTGGTAATCGGAGAAAGTGGAAGGAAAAGCATAAAAAATAACAAGCAAAGAAAGGAGCCAGCCTCCGGCCGGGGCAAGGGTATACCGGGCTTCTGAATGAAAAACATATGAATTTATTCGACAAGGTAAAATGCAAAGGCTTTTATAAAAAATTTAACGACGGAAAATGGTTGCGACTCGACAGAAAAACTTTAACTGCTGATGCAATGGACAATAATCTTGTGAGCATGGGCAATGATGGAACTGTCGAAAAAGACGTTGAGTATATCGAAAAAAACTATTTCAAACATGTTGACAAGAATTTCATCGGCGTAATCGTTGGGTATAAGGATATTGTTATAAAAGGTTATCTCGATTCAGTCTATCAAGAGGAATGTGATATAGGTGTCGGAGTTATTCCGGAAGCGTTTTATGTATCCAAAAGAGCGAAAGAAACTGTAAAATGTGCTGTTGTCTACTATGCGAATAACATGAAACACTATGTCCCTTTGGAAGATATTCTGGAGGTAATTCTATGAAAAAGAATCTTATCGTTGACTGTTTTGCGGGCGGGGCGGTGCCTCCGTTGGCATCGAGATGGCACTGGGGCGGCCGGTAGATATAGCGATCAACCACGACCCGGACGCTATTCTGATGCACAAGACGAATCATCCGAATACGCTGCATCTGACGGAAGACATCTTCAAGGTCAATCTGCGGAAATACGTCAAGGATCAGCATGTGGCGCTGATGTGGGCAAGTCCGGACTGTACGAGTCATAGTAAGGCCAAGGGCGGTAAACCACGGGAGCGCGGTCTGCGGATTCTTCCGTGGGCTGTGTACAAGCATGCGAAGGAGATTCTGCCAGATGTGATCCTAATGGAAAACGTGGAGGAGATCCAGCAGTGGGGGCCGCTGGATGAAAAGGGATATCCGATTCCAGAAAGAAAGGGAGAAGATTATCAGAAATTCATCCGGTCGATGAAAAGCCTTGGATACATATTTGACTGCCGGGAGCTGGTAGCTGCCGATTATGGAGCACCGACCACAAGAAAACGATGGTATGCGGTGTTCCGACGGGATGGGAAAGAGATTCGGTGGCCGGAACCAACGTACAGCAGGGGAAACACCGGTTTAAAGCGGTGGAAAGAATGCGGAGACTATATTGATTGGTCTGACCTCGGAACGTCGATATTTGACCGAAAAAAGCCGCTGGCAGAGGCAACACCAAAAGCGAATAGCCAACGGGATGAAAAAAATATATCATCGATGCACCGGAACCGTATATCGTAAAAACAAAAGACGCATTAGCCTTTATCATCCAATATCACGGAGAGACGCGGGACGGGGACTCGAGAGGGCAGCTTTTAACGGAGCCGATCAAGACGATCGACACTTCAAACCGGTACGGGTTGGTGACTGCGTTTGTCACAAAGTATTATAAATCAGGCATCGGGCAGGGATGTGATGAGCCACTGCACACCATAACAACCTCACCGGGTCACTTTGGGATTGTGTCTGCGTTTTTAATCAAGTATTACGGGGCAGGATGTGGGCAGATGCTCGACCATCCGCTCGGGACGATCACCACAAAAGATCGGTTCGGACTGGTCAACGTGATTCTGGAGATCAAAGGAGAAAAGTATATTATCTATGATATTTTTCTGCGGATGCTGAAACCGGAAGAGCTGAAGCTGATGCAGGGATTCCCCCGAGATTATATCATTAACCGAGACTATAATTTTAAAAGTTACCCGGTAGCGAAACAGGTTGCGCGGATCGGCAACAGTGTAGTGCCAATCATGGCGCAAAAGCTGGTAGAAGCCAACTGCTCGTACTTAAAAGTAGGGGAGCGGGTGCCGAACCTTAACATCGATGACAGCCAGGAGCAACTGAGATTTGCGTAAAATAGGAGGATTGAATATGAACAGTGAAGGCTATCGTGATCCGACCGCAGACAGGGCGATTCGAAGCGCAAGCCGCCTGCCGAGACAGATCTGGAGTGTGGTCAAGGTTGTGCGGGAGGTTTTGAACGTGTCGCACCTGGAATTGGTCGAGATCAAAATGAGAGACCGGACAACCGGAAGAGAACACAAGTGGGGAGGTGATACCAGTGGATCAGCACAAAGAGGAGAACGAGAAGAAAAAAGAATACCTGAGAAGATACCATGCGGCAGAACTTGCGGAACGAGAAATTCGAGAAGAGATTGATGATCTGCGAATGAATAAAATGTTTCCGGCACTGATCCAGGATGGAATGCCGCACGGGAGCAGCTGTGGGGATCTGTCAGCCTACGCAGTCCAGCTGGAAGAACTGATGGACAACCTGAAAGCACAGATGGAGCAGCGGATCCGGCTGAGAAAAGAAATCACGCAGAAAATCGAAGAGATGCCGGATGAAACGGAAAAGACCGTGTTGCGGCTGCGGTACATTCGCTGGTTGCAGTGGGAGCAGATCGCTGAGCGAATGGGATACAGCCTTCGAAACATTACGAAGATTCACGGGAAGGCGCTTGCTCATTTTGAAACATAAAAAGAGTTCCTTTTTTTCCTATCGCACCTATGGTATAGTGTAAGAGCCAGAGAATGGATAATGGATCAACATTTCCTACACTTTCTTGCAAAACTCCTTAGATGTATTTTGATCGGCGGTCAGGTGTCACAGCCTGGCCGCTGATTGGGCGGCATCAGCCCGTGGAAAAAGTCCGAATGATGCACGGTGTTGAACGAAGCCCCAGACATCTGAACTGAGAGCGATGCACCGCCTTAGAGAGATTGACAAGGCCTGCTTGAATTTTTATAGTTATGTAGTGCCATAACTACAAAAAACGGTAGGAAGTGCTATTGGAACGTAGCTCAAGGAGAGCGCAGAGACGCCGGCACGAGGCGCAGGTTCGAGTCCTGCCGTTCCAACTCTCCATTGACTGGAGATCATCCCCCATATATTTTTCCAAAAACGTCCTGTAAGAAAATGGCTGGGCGGATTTTTTGAAAAATATATGTAAAAAAAAGTGAAAAATTTTTTTCGGCTAATGTAGAATAAAATAAAACAAACTATTGATTTGTAAGATAAAAATGTTAAAATACAAGTGTAAAGTTATTTCTTAAAGCCCTAGTGCATATATTAAAATATGCAAAAAATTAAAATGGAATTATAGTGATTCAATGGGAAGAGGATGTTACAGACAAAGGAGGATGGGACTTTATGAAAGAAATAATAAGCAAAAGTTTTTTTAGAGGTTTTACAAGGGCTTTGGATTTAACAGGGGCAAAAAATGGCCTGAAATTTCAAATGAGAGAGAACGGGACTATGAAAAACTAAGAGAGGATTGGGAGAATGTCGGAAACTATATCCGAGAAGGAACACGAGAGTATAGAAGAGCATGAACATAAAGATGATGCCTTATTAGAGGTTGAGGCTAGGGAAAAAGAGACAGAAGCAGTTATGAAAAGGGTGGTGGTGAGAGCTATCGAGCAACATAGCGGTCCAATTCCACATCCAGATATCATTAAGCAGTATGAGGAGATTTTACCCGGAGCCGCTGATCGTATAATTTCTATGGCAGAAAACCAGTCGTCCCATAGACAAGCTATGGAAAAGAAGATGATAGAGGCCGAAGTCAGAGATGGACTATTGGGAATTATATTTGCTTTTTTATTAGGAGCTGGCTGTTTAATAGCATGTGTTGTAGTGGTTTGTTTAGTGCCTAAAAATGCTGGTGCAATATCAAGTGCCTTTTTGGGCGTGACAGGAATAGGATCAATTACAACTGGATTTATAACAAGCTCAAAGCGTTCAAAATCGAAAGATGATGATGAAAAGAAAGATACATAGCAACATACAGAAATAAGACAAAGCACCCTTCGGGGTGCTTTTGCTTTATACAAAAACGACGAATCGAGGTGATGGAACATGGCCCGGGCGCCAGATAAAAGAATAGAGCAGGCAAAGGGCATGTACCTGAAAGGCATGAAATTGGTTGAGATTGCAAGTCAACTGAATCTGCCGGAAGGAACTGTTCGCCGTTGGAAATCTACTCACAGATGGGATAACGAGCGTTCGGATAAAAAAAGCGAACGTTCGGATAAGAAAAAAAGAGGCGGTCAACCGGGAAATCAAAATGCGACCGGTCCGCCGGGAAATAAGAATGCAGTTAAGACAGGAGAGTTTGAAGCTCTCTTTTTTGATTGTCTGGATCCAGAAGAAAAACGGTTGACTGAAATTGTGACGCTGGACAAGGAGCAGTTGCTCCTGCAGGAAATTCAGCTATTGACTGTGCGGGAACGGCGGATGTTGAAAAGAATTGAGATGCTGAAGAACATGGAGCAGCCGACGGCCGATGAAAATATTGAGCCAGAAGAACAAGTTCCAGCGGGAATGAGTGTTACCGGATATCGATCTGGAATTGAAAAAGGAAAACCAACTGTCTTAAAAGAATACGAGGGGATTCTGGGACAGATCCAGTCCATAGAAGATGCCCTGACTCGCGTGCAGGCGCGGCGCCAGAGAGCCATCGAGACCCTACATAAATTTGGTTACGATGATGCGCGGCTGGAGCTGGCAACAATGCAGCTTGAATTTGAAATGAGCAAACAGGATGTTCAGCAGGAAGAAACCGGCGATGATGGATTCCTTTCTGCGATGAATGCCGTGGCGCAGGAAGTCTGGGGTGATGAGAGTGTATGAGAAGATCTCATCGTTGAAAACAAAGCTGCAGAATCTCACGCGAAACATTAAAAATTGTCAGAAAGACCAGACATTCCATTTTTCGCCGTTTTCCAGAAAACAGAAGCAGGTTCTTACCTGGTGGTGCAAGGATTCGCCAGTCCATGATAAGGATGGAATCATAGCTGACGGCGCGATCCGATCCGGAAAGACTGTCAGTATGTCCCTCTCATTCGTGATGTGGGCAATGAGCACATTCAATGGTCAGAACTTTGCTATGTGTGGAAAGACCATTGGTTCTTTCCGAAGAAACGTACTGTTCTGGCTGAAACTGATGCTCAAGTCCAGAGGATATTCCGTAACCGATCGAAGAGCTGATAACCTCATTATCATCAGAAAAGGCGATACAGAGAACTATTTCTATATTTTTGGTGGAAAAGATGAACGTTCACAGGATCTGATTCAGGGTATCACGCTTGCGGGCGTGTTCTTTGATGAAGTTGCACTGATGCCGGAGAGCTTCGTGAACCAGGCAACCGGCCGATGCTCTGTGGAAGGTTCCAAGTTTTGGTTTAACTGCAATCCGGACGGCCCATATCACTGGTTTAAAACCAATTGGATTGACAAATCCACAGGATATCTTGGAAAAGAGCAGGTGGAGCAGATCAGGAAGAAAGCCGCGGAAGAGGGAAAAGATCCGGGGTTAAAAGAAATCCTCTATCTGCATTTTACGATGGATGACAACCTGTCTCTGAGTGAGGAGATCAAAGCCAGATACCGCAGTATGTATATTGGTGTTTTCTTTAAGCGGTATATTTTAGGCTTATGGGCGGCTGCAGAGGGCGTCATTTATGATATGTTCGATCTGGAAAAACACGTAAAGAACATCAAAGAGTTTTTGCCAGATACTGGTAAATGGAAACCGTTATGTGTCCTGCGACTATGGTACGCAGAATGCGACCGTGTTCCTGCTGTGGAATAAAGGAATCGATGGAAAATGGTACTGCATCCGCGAGTATTATTATTCCGGAAGAGACAAGGGTAAACAGAAGACGGATGCAGAATATGCAGATGATTTGAAAAAGTGGCTGGATGGAACCAGAATCAAAGCAATGATTGTGGATCCGTCGGCCGCTTCTTTTATTGCTGAACTGCGAAAACGCGGATACAAAGTAATTAAGGCAAATAATGATGTGCTGGACGGAATCCGGCTGGTTGGTATGCTGCTGAATCTGGAAATGCTGATATTTTCCAGCTCCTGTACGGAAACAATCAAAGAATTTGCTTCTTACATATGGGACGAGAAGGCAGCCGAGCAGGGAGAGGACAAACCGGTAAAGCAGCATGATCATGGATGCGATGCAGTACGCTATTTTGTAAGTACTGTTTTGGGTAGTAAAGTGGCAAGACTTCGAGAGATAAGCGGGTGAAAATAATGTATACATTTACAGTTCCAAGAGAAAATTTGATGAGCGGGCGCCGGATAAGCAAATGATCCGCCGGTTGATATCCAAGCATATCAGCATTGTCGGGCGAATGCAGAAGAATATGGCCTACTACAAAGGACAGCATGAAATTCTGTCAGATGCGGATCGTGAAAACAAACTGGTGTGCAATCATGCAAAAGATATTTTCTGATACGGCCCAGCAGTTATTTTCATTTGGAAAACCCCAGTAACATATAAGGCAGAAGGCGATATCAAAGCCCTGACTGATGCCCTTGGAGACTGCCGGAGCAGATGAAACCGACGGAGACAATGGGCTGGGAGCTTTTCCATTTATGGACTAGCGTATGAATATGTGTATGTAAAAGAGAATGAAAATGATCTGGTAACGAAAAACCTTTCTGCAGAAAATACATTTATGGTAAAGGACGACAGCATCGAGGAACGAGAACTCTTTGCTGTCTATTATTATGTCAGAAAAGATGATTCCGGAACTTCGGCAGATCATTTCAGGGCAACCATACTGACGTCAAGATACAGGTACGAGCTGGATATCGAGGACAGCAGCGCTCCGCAGATCACCGTAGAAGAGCCGCAGAAACATTATATGTGCGAGATTCCGATTATCGAGTATTTGAATAATAAACTTGGTATTGGTGATTTTGAACTGCAGATTCCACTCATTGATGCTTACAATGCGTTGATGAGCGATCGTATCACGGATAAGGAGCAGTTTATTGATGCGATTCTTGCCATATATGGAACATTGCTTGCAGATGATGAAGTAGATGAGAATGGTGAGAAAAAAGAAGGCGCAGAGGCGGCGATGAAGCATCTGAAAAAGAGAAAGGTGCTGGAAGTTCCGGATGGGGCCAAAGCAGAATATCTGACCAGAACATTCGATGAGACTGGCGTGGAAGTGCTGAAAAAGGCAATTGAACAGGATATTCATAAATTCAGTCATATTCCCTGCATGACGGATGAAAGCTTTGGTGGTAATGTTTCCGGCGTGGCAATGGAGTTTAAGGTATTGGGCATGGAGAACATTACGAAAATTAAGACCCGATATTATAAAAAAGGACTTCGAAAACGTCTCCGGCTGTTTTGCGGTTATCTGTCTCTGTATCAGAAGAACGTGGATCCAAAGGGGATTACAATGGTATTCACAAGATCTCTGCCGAAGAACCTGCTGGAAATTTCACAGATTGTGGCCAATTTGTGGGGCAAAGTCAGCAGGAGAACGCTGTTGTCGCAGATTCCGTTTGTAGAAGATGTGGATGAAGAATTAAATGCATTGGAAAAAGAAACGCAGGAGAATCTTGAGAATCAACAGAAAATGTTCGGGAATGATCCAAATACCAAGCCTGATCAGCCAGGGGAAGCATCCGCAGAGGATGATGTAAGCCATGACGAAAAGGAATGAGCAGTATTGGAAGAACCGCGCGGCGCAGAGAATGTGGGAATATATGCAGAGTGCCGAAGAAACAGCAGATGAGGCGGCAAAGCTCTATCAAAAGGCAGCGGCGTATCTGAATCAGGAAATTGATGGTATTTTCGAGAAGTATATGACCAAACATAATCTTTCAGAAAGAGAAGCCTATGAACTGCTGAATCAGATGACGGACCGTGCCTCGATACAGGAATTACTGCAGAAGCTCCAGAATGGTGCAAAAGACACCGAAAAGGAGCAGATCATACAGGAACTTGAGGCACCAGCGTATCGGGCGAGAATCGAGCGTCTGGAGCAGATCCAGAGTCAGCTCGATCAGATTATGCGTAATGTGTATCAGCAGGAGCTGGCTCTTTCTACATCGCATTATGCAGCGCTGGCAGAGGAAGCCTACTACAAATCGGTATTCGACATTCAGCAACGCTCAGGATACGGATTCTCCTTCGCTAAGGTCGATCAGAAAATGATTGATCGTCTGCTGAAAAGCAGATGGTCGGGAAAGAACTATTCTAGGCGAATCTGGAATAACACCGGCGCGCTGGCGCAGACGCTGAAAGAGGAGCTGCTGGTCAGCTTGGTAACCGGCCGCACAGAGCGGGAAACGGCCGAGATCATCATGCAGAAATTTGCGCAGGGTAGCAGCCAGGCCCGCCGCCTGATCCGGACAGAAAGCAGTTATATTACTGGGCAGATAGATCTGCAGTCCTATGATGAGTGCGGTATAGAAAAATATGTCTATCTCGCAACGCTGGATCTGCGGACCTGTCAGGAAGACTGTGCGCCGCTGGATGGGAAGATATTCCCCGTCAAAGATGCCAAGCCCGGCGTGAATATGCCCCCGATGCATCCCTGGTGCCGCTGCACGACGATTTCTTATTTTTCAGATGAGATTCTGAGAAATCTGCGGCGAAGGGCAAGAGATCCGGTTACTGGAAAGACATATACAGTGCCTGGGGATATGACTTATCAGCAGTGGTACCGAGAATATGTTTCAAGTAAAAATGGAACTTATGAAAAAGGAATTTCCAATAAACGTATATCAAAACAGGATGAGTACAAAATTGATAGAAATGCTATTGAATCAAATAAATACAAAAGAAAGTTTTCTGGTATAACAGGCAATTCTATTGTAGATGAGGGCATATATAAGTATGCAAAGGCAGGGTTAATTCATCGAGATGGTACAAACCGAGAAGATTTATACATTCTTTCGGCAAGCAAAGGAACTGTTCTTGGGAAAAACGTCACCAGTGATGAAGCATTTGGTGTAAAACCAAATGAGAGTATTAGAAGTGCCGTGATAAATAATCAGGGAGACCTAATAGGACTGCATACACATCCAGATGGTACACCTCCGACAGGAAGTGATTTTGAAACTGCATTTAAACGAGGCTATCATTTCGGAATAGTTGCATGCTCAAATGGCAGTGTTTATACATATGGATGTGCAGACCAGTTTGCTTCTGCGAGAATTATTGATGATACAATCGAAAAGTTCAAAAAAATGATTGATGATTCCGGCAAAAAAGTGTATCCTAATGACAGAGAAGCACATCTTGCAGCAATTAAAAGTTTAGGAAAGGATTATGGTATATGGTATGAAACCAGGTGACAAGTATTATGACGGTCCGATTGTCGATAGCGGACGAACGATTAAAGAAATCGATAAGGACATTGAAAAAGAAAAAGAGCGCATAAAAAACATTAAATGGACACCAGAGATGTTAAAGGAATAATACCACCAGTCGAGAGGCCGGTGGTATTTTTGTACCTAATTTAAAAAGGAGGATTTGAGAATGAAAAAAGCTATGCTGAGTCAGCCTATGGGAGGCAAAACAGACGAAGAAATTATCGAAACCAGAGAAAGAGCCATGAAAGCTTTGAAAGAAAAGGGATTTGAAGTTGTAAATACGCTTTTCACAGACGAATGGCACAGCCATGAGAATATGGAAAAACGCGGAGTTGTTCAGATTCCGCTGTGTTTTCTGGCAAAATCTCTTGAAAACATGAGTTTGTGTCATGCAGTTTATTTCTGCAAAGGCTGGGAGAATGCTCGTGGATGCAGAATCGAACATGACGCTGCGGTAGCCTACGGACTGGAAATTATTTATGAATAGGGAAAAAAAAGATGAAGAAAAAGGTAATGGCCTTGTTGGCGGTGTTTGTTCTGTTATGTGCATTTCTTACTGGTTGCACCGAGGTGTATAAAGTCAGCAACAATATTTCGCAGGAAGCCGACAATTTCAATGTAACCCGCAAACTCACAGTGTTAAATGCCAGAACCGACACGATCCTGCTGGAACTGACAGGAACCTTTTCCTTGCAGAATAACTCAGAGAATGAACTTGAGGTCATTATTGAGACGGCGGAAGGAAAATACCAGAAGGATCTGGTCTATCTCAATGATTATACAATGTACGTTGTGGAAGACATTTCCGGGGCTGATGTAGATAAATACCATTATGAAATCAATTTTCTCCCGGAGTGGGGCGTAAAAGTTACTCACGAAGATTAATTGCGCCGGCGCAATTCCCAACGAATAATGCACGCAGAGATGCGTGTTATTTTTATGCCATTTTTCCTGCCAGGCGTTAAAGAAGCAGGGAAAATCCAACAGCGAATGGCCCGGGCACGAGAGTGAATAGGCTGGGCGGAAAGGACACGAAAACCATGAGAAAGAAATATTTTTATTGCAGAATCCCAATGAATCTGCAGATCTTCGCAGAAGGCGGAGCAGGAGACGGTGCTGGGGCCGATGGAGGCAATGGCGGCGGAGCCGGAGTAGCAGATCAGGGAGAAGCAGAACTTCCGTCATTTGACGATTTTCTGAAAGGAGAAGGAAATCAGGCAGAATTTGACCGCCGCGTGCAGAAAGCGATCGATACGGCAGTGACCAAAGCGCAGGAAAAGTGGAAGGCACTGACCGATGACAAGTTGTCCGAGGCAGAACGTCTTGCCAAAATGACGAAAGAAGAGAAAGAGCAGTATCAGCAGCAGAAGAAAGAAAAAGAGCTCTCCGACAGAGAAGCGGCAATTACCAGAAAAGAGCTGATGGCAGAGGCAAAAAATACACTTGCCAGTGATGGATTGCCGCAGGAGCTGGCGGAGGTACTCAATTACACGGATGCAGATTCCTGTAAAAAATCCATGGAGAAAGTAAAACTGTATTTCAGAAAGCAGTAGAAACTGCCGTGGAGGAGAAACTGAAAGGCGGGAAGCCGCCGAAAAAAGCACCGGAAACTGATCCACAGAAAACCCAGGAACAGCAGGTATATAACCTGATGATGGGAAAATTTTAAAGGAGAGTGAAAAATATGGCAGTTAATACATTAGAGACAGCTACACTGTTTCAGAAAATGTTAGATAAAGTAGCTGTTCAGGAAGCAACTACCGGCTGGATGGATGCCAATGCAGGGCAGGTCATTTACAATGGTGGAGCAGAAGTAAAAATTCCGAAAATGACCGTGCAGGGAATGGGAGATTATGATCGTGACAATGGATATCAGCGTGGGTCTGTTACTTTAGAGTATGAAACCAAAAAGATGACCCAGGATCGTGGTCGTCAGTTCCAGTTGGACTCGATGGACATTAATGAAAATAATTTTGTTACAACCGCGGCCGCTGTAATGGGAGAGTTTCAGAGAACACAGGTTGTACCGGAAATCGACGCATACCGTATTTCGAAGCTTGCAACAGATACGATCACGGCGAATAAAGCTGGAATGATTGAATATGCCTATGTGCCGGGAACGACTGGAACTTCTGCACTGCGTAAGTTGAAAGAAGGAATCAGAGCAGTAAGAGACGGCTACAACGGGGCCTTAGTATGCCAGGCAACGTCTGACTTTATTCTGGAGCTGGAACTCGAACTTGCGGGAAAAATTACTATGGGAACATTTTCGAAGAATGGAATTGATACCATGGTACCGTTTGTGGACAAAGTACCGATTATTCCAACTCCATCCAACCGTATGTATACGGCAATCAAGGTGAACGATGGTAAAGCAGCGGGACAGGAAAAAGGCGGATATGAGAAGGGAACTACAGCAAAAGACCTGAATTTCTTTATTTCCCCGGCAACAACACCACTCGCTATTACCAAACAGGATAAGATGCGAATTTTTGATCCGAACACAAACCAGAAAATGGATGCATGGCAGATGGATTACCGTCGGTTCCATGATTTATGGATTTTGGATAACAAGCTGGATTCCATCTATTTAAATATTCGGGAGGCAAAGGAATGAGATTAAAAAAAGGAAACGTTGAGAGGGAAGCGGATGGGATCAAGGCAGAACGGCTCCTGAACGATGGATTTACAAGAGTAGAAGCTGTTAAGATGCAAAGCCCAGAGGTTTCCAACAAAAAAGATCTTTCAGAGATGACTGCCGAGAAATTAAAAATCTTGCAAAAGAAAAGGGGATTTCTGGTGCATCTGCGCTGACAAAGGCGGAGCTGCAGGAAGTCCTGAAGGATGTGGTCTGAAATGACCGAACTGGAAAAGCTGAAGAAAATGACCGGTGAGAAAGACGAAGGGCTTCTGCAGATCCTCTTAGAGGATGCGGAGGCTTTCGTTTTATCCTATACGAACCGTACCCACCTCGTTTCCGGCCTGGATAAGGCAGTCCGGGATCTGGCAGTCATCGCCCTGAACCGGATGGGAACCGAGGGAGAGGCGGCGCGCACCGGATCCGGAGAAAGCTACACTTTCAACGACGCGCCAAAGCAGATCTACGATGTGCTGAACCGGTACCGGCTGGCAAGAGTAGGAGGGAAAACATTTGAGGCTGAAAAGAAGCAGGCTGGTGGAGCTGAAACACTGTCCTCTTGAACAGAAAAAGGATAACGAGGGCGGAACCTACATCGAATATGGTTCTGCCGTTCCCTTCCGCGCGGAAATGTGGGCTGCCGGCGGGCGGATCCAGACAGAAATGTATGGCCCACGTCTGCCGAACATTCGTAATCTTCGGGTTGAGGGAGCATACACGGAGCAGTCCGGTAAGAATGGAAAACTTTCGTATGCAGTGGCGGACGGACCGACAATTTCCGTAAACGATGGCATCTGCATCAATGGGGATCAGCCGGATTACAAGGTAATTGCCATCTACCCCTATCGCTATCTGACACTGGAGGTGGAAAAGTTATGATTCTTGGAACGAAAGATGTAACAGCGATGCTGAAAAATGCCTCGGAGCTTGAGATCAGCAAAGCGATTTCGAAGGGAATCAAGCTGGTACAGTCTGCGGCGCGGGCGGAATGTCCGGTGGATCACGGCGAACTGCGGGGAAGTATTTTCACCGTGGTAGAGACAGAAGGCCGGAATGTAACCGGTATCTGTTATACAGATAAGAAATATAGTCCATATGTGGAATTTGGCACCGGTCCGAAAGGCCAGGAGAACCACGAAGGAATTTCACCGGACACAACGCCGGTTTATACACAATCACCCTGGTGGATCCACGAAGGCAGCGGCCCGAATGAGGTGGATCGGGCAACCGCGGCAAAAATATGGCTGGTTTTACATTGACACACCGGAAGGGCGAGTTTTATCAGTGTACCGGCCAGCCTGCGCAGCCTTTTCTATATCCAGCACTGAAGAACAATGAGAAACAGATTGAGCAGGTGATACGAGAGGAGCTGAGAAAACAGTTTTGAAGAACGTAAAAGATCAGGTATATGCGGCGCTGGATGCCGTATTTGAGAATGTAACGGACCAGTACCCGAAGGACTGGGCGGCACTGCCTGCGGTGCAGTACACAGAAGAGGATAACAAGGTCTACGAGCGCACGGACAAGGAAGAGAAATCCTACGTTCGGTACCGGGTTGACATCTGGAACAACAGGTCTACTTCCGAAGCTTCCATGCAGGTAGATGCGGCGCTGTCGAAGCTCGGTCTTGTGCGCATCCTCTGTCAGGATACGCCGGATCCATCCGGTATGAAGCACAAGTTGATGCGTTACGAAGGAATTATCGATATGGAGTCGGAGCAGGTATTCTGGCCGGCTTAGGAAAGGAGCAAATATGTTAGCAAATGGTGCAAAATTAGGATACAAGAAACACGGTGCGGCAGAAAGTGCCTACACAGATCTTCCAGGTCTGAAAGAGATTCCGGAGATTGGAGTGGAGGCCGAGAAGGTGGACAACACCTGTCTGACAGATCCGCACAAAGTATATGAGCAGGGAATCGGCGATCTGCCGGAAATGACTTATAAGTTCAAATACGACAATACAAAAGCTACTTCTCCGTATCGGCTCATGAGAACTGCGCAGGAGAACAAGGATCTGCTGGATTTCCAGGAAACGGCAGCAGATGGTACAAAGTGCAGCTTCAGCGCATGCGTTTCCGTAAAGCGTACCGGCGGCGGTGTCAATGGTGTGGTCGAGTTCGAACTGACTATGCTGGTACAGAGTGATCTTACCTGGACGGATCCATCGTAAAGAAGCGAAGAAAGAGAGGGTACATAAATGAGCGAATTTGCTGGCGGCATTGATGAAGAAATCGGTGTAGAGGAGAAAGAAAAATCCGATAAAATCACAAGCATCGAGGAGAAAAAGCCGAAAAGACGGCCGTTTCACTACTGGGAAGTAGGGGAAAGAAAACTGAGTCTGAAGCTGAATACCAGAATGATCGAGACTCTGGAAAATAAATACAAAATGAATGTCATGAATCTGGTTGCTGGCGGTGATATCCCGCCGCTGTCTGTCATGCTTACTGTAGTGCAGGCGGCAGCGACCCCATGGACACACAAACTGAAATACGAGGATGTTCAGAAAATGTATGACAAATGGACTGAGGACGGTGGCGATCAGATCACTTTCTATTCTCAGATCATTATGCCGACAATGGTGGTTTCTGGTTTTTTCCCGCAGGATCAGGCGGACGACCTCATGAAGAATCTGGAAGCAGCAGAAGAAATGATGTAACGCTTGTCTCCGATGATCTGGATGAACTGTATGAACAGGCGCTGGACTGCGGCATCCGCCCGGCGCTCTTCTGGGAGCTGTCACCGCTGGAGATCGCGGATCTGATGGCGAGTTACCATCGGAGGGAACGCCGGAAATTCAAGCGGCAGGTAGGGCTGTCCTTCCTGCAGGCGGAAGTGACCGCGCGGTATGTGTCGTTGCAAAAAGGAGATCCGCTTCCTGAGCCGTGGGAGTATTATCCGACACTGTTCGAGGAAGAAAACAGGCATTCGAACAGGAAAACTGAAAGAGTATTACGAAAAGCGGCGGGAAGATGCCGCGAGATACAACCAGAGACGGCATCAGACAGAGGAGAACTGATACCGTCTCTCTTTTTGAGAATTGAGGAAGGAGGTGAAAACGATGGCAGAAGATCTTGCAAAATTGCAGGTTAAACTCGAAGCACAGGCAGATGAATATGTCAAAGAGCTCAAAAGAGCTGACTCAGAGACCAAAAGAGCTGTTGATAGCATGTCCAAAGAAACGGAACGCTTGAAAAAGCAGTCTTCCAGCATGCACATGTGGAAGAATACTGGAAAATTGGTTGCACATTCCATTCGATATGCAATTCCAAATATCAAGGCCATGAATGCGTCTATAAAAAATTATGTAAAAGAGGCACAGGTCGCTGCAGGCGTCAAAGTGTATACTGACGAATATGCAAAAACTCAGGAAAGTATCGAAAAACTTCAAGGAAAACTCAATGAGCTGTACCAGGAAGAAAAAGCCTTGCAGCAGCTTGGAAAATCAGAAGGTGATTCTGAACAATATCGTGATCTCAGAAAATCTGCAGAAAAAGCGCAGGAAGAACTGGTAAAGCTGGAAAGTAAAATGCAGGAGCTGAAAGACACTGGTAAAGCTGCAGTACCGGCTCCTGATTTTTCTAATATGGAAACTGAGTATCAGGCCGAATTGCAGAAGGTGGAAGAACTGCAGAAAGAGTTTGATAAACGTTTGAAAGATCGTTCGACAATGCGTTATACGCATGATGATGGAACGGTTGGAAATATTAGAAAAGATCTGGCTGAAAGTAAAGGTCGCCTGGAAGATTTGAAAGCAAAGATGGATGAAATGAAAAACTCCGGAAAAGACTGGCAGCCAACAAAAGAGGCGGAAAAGCTTTCAGAGCAAATGGAGCGGGCGTCTGAAAAAATCAAAAAATATGAAGATCAGATGGTGGAACTTCGGGCAGATGGCGTAGATCGAGGTTCGGATGCATGGATCAAGAATCAGAAAGAGATTGCAAAAGCACGGGACGAGTTGCGTAAATACCAGACCATGGGAAGAAATATGGAATCCTCAGGAGAGGATATTGAAATGGGAACGGGTGGTAAACTGGCCAGTGTGAAGGCAGTTATGAAAGAAATAAAAGAATTGCTCAGCAAAACAAAGGTCGGAAAAGTTGCATCGGCTGGATGGGGCGGCATTACAAAACTTTTCAAAGGCGTAACATCCGGCGCAAAGCTTGCAACGACAGCGATTAAGAAATGTTCCGGTGCAGCCGCGTCTCTGATCCATCGTTTCAGTAATGGCATTTCTGCCGCCGGGCGGTTTGCAAGAGGGCTTTTAAGTCTTGGCAGAGGAGCCAGAAATACAGCTGGCGGATTTCAGGGCGGTCCGAAGGGACTACTGATGTACGGACTGGGGATTCGTTCCCTCTTCGCACTGGTCAATCGTCTGCGCAGTGTCCTGACAGAGGGCATGAACAATCTGGCGCAGTACAACGACAATACCAACGGCAGTCTTTCCATGCTGATGTCGTCTTTGACACGGCTGAAAAATGCGCTGGCAACAGCCTTTGCGCCGATTCTGAATGCAGCAGCTCCAATGCTGAATCTTTTGATTCAGAAGGTAACCGAGGCCGTAACGGCGCTGGGGCAGCTCTTTGCGTCGCTGACCGGTCAGTCCGGCTTCGTGGCAGCAAAAAGAGTCAATCAGGACTATGCCAAGAGCTTAAATTCCAACGCAGACAGCGCGATGAAAGCCAACAAAGAAAATAAAAAGCTGCAGAACACGCTGTTCGGCTTCGATCAGATCAACAAGCTGAACGATAATTCCGACAGTGATGATACCGCAGACACCAGTACAGGAGGTGGTTTAACACCAGCGGACATGTTCGAGTCCGTTCCGATCAACAGCAAAGTAAGCGATTTTGCCAAAAAGCTGAAGGATGCATGGAAAAATGCAGATTTCACGGAGATCGGACAGATTGTCGGTACAAAGCTGAATGATGCGCTGAATCGGATCCCGTGGGGACCAATCCAGAATACGGCGCGAAAAGTTGGCAAGTCCATTGGCACGTTTATCAGCGGCTTCGTCGAGGTGCCGGATCTTGGAACGAACATCGGAAAAGCGATCGCTGAGGCGGTCAATACAGGTGTTGGAGGCATCAATGCTTTTCTGGACAATACCAGATGGGATTCGGTCGGAAAATTTATCGGTGATGGGCTGAATGGAGCAGTTGACACGATAGACTGGCCGGGAATCGGTCATCTGTATGCGCAGAAGTGGAATGCAATCTTTACCACCATCGGAGAATCCGCCAGAACCTTTAAATGGTCTGACTTTGGAAAAAATCTTGCGGCTGGTGTAAACCAGACTATTGCAGATTTTGACTGGGCAGGCAACGGAGCACGGATTGGCGATCTTGCGAAAGGTCTTCTTGATACAATTTCGACATTTCTGGAGCAGACGGATTGGCGGAAACTCGGAGAGTCGATAAGAACTTTTGTTGTATCGATTGACTGGACCGGCATTGTAAATGAACTTGTGCGCGGTTTCGGAGCCGCTGCTGGAGCTCTTGGCGCACTGATCGGAGGCTTGATCGGCGATGCGATCAAGGATGCAAAAAAATATTTCCAAAAGAAAGCCGAAGAATGTGGCGGCAGCCTTTGGAAAGGCGTTCTGAAAGGCATTCTGGATGCCATTATGAACGTTGCAGTTTGGATCAAGAAAAACATTTGCGATCCATTCATGAAAGGTTTTCGAAATGCATTCGGAATACACAGCCCGTCCACAGTCATGGCGGAAATGGGAAAATATCTCATTGAAGGCATGCTGAACGGAATCACGGATAAGATCTCCGATATCAAGCAGAAATTTTCGGAAATTAAAGATGCCATCAGTAAAAAGTGGAGTGAAGTCCAGGCAGACACTACGAAAAAGTGGACGCAGATCAACGATGATACGTCGAAGAAAATAGCGAATCTCCGCGATGATGCCAAAACAAAATTTGAGGAAATCCGTTCCGAAAATTTCAGATAAATGGTCTTCTGTACGTCAGAACACGGAGACAAGCTGGAATAACACGAAGACCAGCCTTGCCCAGAAATGGTCTGGGATCCGGTCGGATGCGTCGTCAAAATTCGAAAATATCCGCAGTACAGTGGCTCAGAAATGGAACAGTCTGCACAAAGACACAACATGGTCGCAGATCAGCAGCAATTTGAAAAGTACCTGGTCGGATTTGAAAGGAAATGCATCGAGAGCGTTTACGACGATCAGCAGCAATATTTTAAGCTGTTTCCGAAATTTGAAAACATCCCTGAAAAACACCATGTCTGGCGTGGCGAACGCCATTATCAGCCCGATCGGCAGTGCGGTAAACGGAGTGATCAGTGGCGTAAACTGGATTCTTGGTAAGGTTGGCAGCGGCAAGTCGTTTGCAAAGTGGCAGGTTCCAAGATTTGAAAGTGGATCAGAAGGCCTTCCGGCAGATACACTGGGTGTGGTCAATGACCAGCAGGGGTGGAATCTATCGAGAGATGGTTATTCGCCCCGATGGCAGTGCTTTTATTCCGC
>ENA-OQEL01000241-OQEL01000241.1-human-gut-metagenome-genome-assembly--contig:-NODE-241-length-21242-cov-4.611508_pt1 | contig 21242 bp, 22 predicted proteins | sample MGYA00242796_ERZ504637 | MGnify/ENA primary metagenome ERZ504637 (study PRJEB26092, sample SAMD00036306) | human gut metagenome | host: Homo sapiens | study: EMG produced TPA metagenomics assembly of... | reverse complement strand
GGGAGAGAAGCGTATGTGAAGATTTTAGCATAGACAATTAACTGTAGATATGTACGATTGTGAAAAATAAAGATTTAAGTAATTATGAAGATTTGCGTGAGTCCTTGGACATGGCGATGAATATGGCTGGATATACACCGATAGAAGTTCGTGCTCAATTATGGAATGAAGAACAAGCTATTGTATTTATTTTACTTCAAGAAGGTCATGCAGTAGTGCGTACGTATCCAAAATTAAAATATGTTGCTAGCGATGTATTTATTTGCCAAGAAGATGGTAAACCTGAAAAAGCAATTAAGGCTTTGAAAAAATTGATGAAGCCAGAAAAAATAAGAATGACTTATTTAAAACGTGGCGATTTTGGTACGGTCAAAGATGTTAAACCACGTATAAAAATTCGTATTGCACCACTTAGACCACTTCGCAGTATAAAAAATAAAGGTGCTAAAGTTATTAAAACTGTAGCACGCAGAATAAAATTATAATTTATGAAATTAAAAATCAGAAAATACATGTAAGGTTCTATTTAAAATGCCGTGAATATAGGCAATAGTAGTACCGTAATTGCTCATGGGTATATTTTGCTCATGAGCTTTTTTTAATCTTGATTGCATTTCCGCTTGATTGAGCATACAGCCACCGCAGTGAATGATTAATTTATATTTAGATAAGTCATCAGGAAATTCTGTGCCAGAGGTAAAAATAAATTCTGGGTTGGCTTTAGTATAATTTTTTATCCAATTAGGTAATTTCACAGTGCCGATATCATCACATTGGCGGTGATGTGTACAGCCTTCAGCAATTAAAATTTTATCATCATCTTTGATAGTATCTAAGATTTTAACAGCATTTACTTGTCGCTTTAAATCTCCTTTATAGCGAGAAAAGAGAATTGAAAAAGAAGTTAATTCTATATCTTGAGGGACGATTTTATTTACTTTGCCAAAAACTTGGCTGTCCGTGATGATGAGTTTTGGTTTAGTTTTTAGATTAGCTAAAGTATTTTCTAAATTGTCATCTTGAGTCATGATGGCAGTAGCGCCAATATCGAGCAATTCGCGAATTACTTGTTGTTGAGGTAAAATAAGTCGTCCTTTAGGAGCTGCTTTATCAATGGGAATTACCAACACTACAGTATCTTTGGGATTTACGATATCTTTTAAGATAAATTTTTCTTGTTTAGTTTTGGCTACTTGTACAAGTTTAGATTTTAATTCTTCAATACCTGTTTTTTCTTTGGCACTGATATATACATATTGTTTAATATTTTCATTTTTAGGTTTGAAATCAGGCATTAAATCAACTTTGTTATAAGCTACGATATAGGGAATGTTTTTGTCAGTGATTAATTTTAAAATATCTCGGTCAAAATCGGTAAAATCTAAAGTAGCATCAATGACTAAAATAGCGATATCAGTTTTATTTAAAATTTGTTTAGTTTTTTCTATTACGCAATTTGCCAAGTTCGCCAATATCGTCAAGACCAGCTGTATCAATGATATTTACAGGGCCAAGTGGTAAAAGTTCCATGGCTTTATGCACTGGGTCTGTTGTCGTTCCTTTGATTGGAGAAACTACAGCGATATTTTGATTAGTTAAGGCATTCATAATGCTAGATTTACCAGCATTACGAATACCAAAAAAAGCGATATGGGTGCGATTGGCAAGTGGAGTTTGATTTAAGTCCATAATATACACCTTATTTTTTATTAAAATCTGAAATCACGTTGACCTTCAGCGATTAAATGAAGTTGTTTAGTTACGATATCGCGAACTTTATCGCTTTTAATTTGCGCTAATTGTTCATGAATTAATTTATCTCCCACTTGTTTTGTATCATTACTAGCATAATCGCAAAGATATTCTTTAAGTGTCATTAAAGCGTTAGGTAAACAGCAATTGGAGATTTGACCACTTTTGCATAAGCTCATAAATCTATCGCCTGTTCTACCTTCACGATAGCAAGCTGTACAGAAGCTAGGTACAAAACCTAATTTCATAAGCCAATTTACGACTTCATCTAAGGAGCGATTATCGCTTACATCAAATTGGCTGGAATTTTCTTCGGGAGCTTCTTTTTCGGCATAGCCACCAACGCTAGTGCGAGAGCCACCACTGATTTGAGAGATACCAAGTTGCAATACTTTTTCACGACAAGCTTGGCTTTCACGAGTGGAAACAATCATGCCAGTATAAGGAACAGCAATGCGGATACAAGCTACGATTTTGGCAAAAGTATCATCCTCAATACCATTATCAAAAGTGGATGGGTCGATATCATCAGCATGGCGAATACGAGGAACGCTGATAGTATGAGGACCTACGCCAAAGCGTGCTTCAAGATGTTCTGCGTGCATGAGTAGACCTGCAAATTCATAGCGATATTTTTCTAAGCCGAATAATACGCCACAGCCAACATCATCAATGCCACCTTCCATAGCTCTATCCATAGCTTCTGTATGATAAGCATAATTATGTTTTGGCCCTGTTGGATGAAGTTGTTCATAGCTTTCTTTGTGGTAAGTTTCTTGGAATAAAATATAAGTGCCGATACCTGCTTCTTTTAATTTGCGATAATTTCAACAGTTGTAGCAGCGATATTGACATTAACACGGCGAATAGCGCCATTTTTATGTTTTATGCTATAAATAGTTTTGATGCTTTCAAGTACATATTCGATAGGATTATTTACGGGGTCTTCGCCTGTTTCTAAAGCAAGGCGTTTGTGTCCCATATCTTGAAGGGCGATGACTTCGCGTTTGATATCTTCTTGAGTTAACTTTTTTTCTAGCAATATGTTTATTTTTAGCATGATAAGGGCAATATACACAGCCATTAACACAGTAATTAGAAAGATAAAGTGGCGCGAATAGAACAATTCTATCACCATAAAAAATCATCTTTAACTTTTTTTTGCTAGAGCGAAAAATTTCTTCATTGAGTTCAGGAATATCACAAGCTAAAAGCACAGAAGCTTCACGGTGAGAAAGACCTTTTTCAAGTTTTGCTTTAGCTAAAATTTCAGTGATTAAAGCTTTATCATGTTTATGTTCATCAGCATAAGCAAGAGTAGATAAAATTTCTTCATGATTGATAAATTCTTCTGCTTTAGAGGATTTTGGATTGTACAAATCTATCAACTTCTTTCTTTAGAAATATATATTAAGACATTAAGCTATCTCCTCTACTAGAGGTTACATGATAGCCATGTTCTTGCAAGGCATTTGTTAATTTTATGATACCTTCTAAAGATTCGCCACCTGTTACTTTTTTTATATTATATAAAGTATAAAGTGAACGAATATTTAAAGGTGAAATATTAGGCATGATGACATTAGCGCCAGCTTCAAGACCTTTTATAGTTCCATTCGGAGCTAATGTGGCAAGTGCAGTTGTTGCTGGTAATAAAACTTTAGGTAATAATAAACGAATTATAGCCAAGATGACCAAAGTCAAATCAACACTACCTGCCGTTTTATCTTTAAAAGGTGTTTGTTCATGCGGAATAAAAGGGCCAGTGCCTATCATATGAGGTTGAAAATCACTTAAAAATTCTAAGTCAGTCAATAAATCAACTAAAGTTTGATATGGTGAACCAATCATCATACCAGCTCCTACTTGATAGCCAATATCTTTTAAATTTTTAAGGCAATTTAAGCGGTTATTTAAATCCATTTTTACTGGGTGAATGTTTTTGATTAATGTGAAATATTAGCTGTTTCATGACGAAGTAAATATCTATCTGCTCCAGCGTCAAAATATTTTTGATAGCTTGCTCTTGTTTTTTCACCGATGGATAAAGTGATAGCACATTCGGGATATTTATTTTTTATCTCTTTAATGATATGTATCATTTTATCATCAGAAAAATACATATCTTCGCCTCCTTGTAAGACAAAGGTGCGAAGATTATTTTTATAGCCTATTTCACAAGATAATAATATTTCTTCTAAGGATAGGCGATAGCGAGTAGCTTTATGATTAGAACAGCGAATACCGCAATAATAGCAATCATTTTTGCAGTAATTGGTAAATTCAATAAGACCGCGCAAAAAGACATTATGTCCATATGATTTTTCGCGAACAAAGCGAGCCGCTGCAAATAGATATTTGCTAAGCGGCCCTGCATAGGCTTCTTGAGATAATTCATCAAGAAGTTTTTCTATTTTTGATTTATTAAATTGGGGATTGATGACTAAATCATCAATGATGTTTAATGAATTTAATTTAGTTTCCATAATGAATTATTTCAATAAATTATTTTTCAAAATCAAATTGTTTTTTCACGTGCTTGGTAATGAGTATGCAATAATTTATGAGCAATTTCACTACCTGGTTTTTCAAGAAAATCTTTATAGAGTTGTTTTAAATATGGATTTTCATGAGATTTACGATATTTAGTATTTTTATCTATTTGATAGATGGATTCCATACGTTTTTTATTTACTTCCATAGTTGTTCCGATAGGTTGACCACCGCCACCTAAGCAACCACCTGGGCAAGCCATTACTTCAATGAAATCATATTTACATTCGCCAGCACGCAATTTATCCATGAGGATTTTAGCATTATTTAAAGTATGAGCTACAGCGATGTTGATAGTTTTATCGCCAATATTGATTTGAGCTTCTTTGATACCATCAAAACCGCGAACAGGAGTGTATTCAACATTTTTCATTTCTTCTCCTGTGAGCCATTCGTAAGTAGTACGAAGTGCAGCTTCCATAACGCCACCAGTAGCACCGAAGATAGCAGCAGCACCTGTAGCAGTACCCATAGGATTATCAAATTCACTTTCAGGAAGATTTTCAAAATCAATACCGATGTATTTAATGAGTTTGATTAATTCACGAGTTGTCAATACTGCGTCAGTATCAGGACGACCATCATGAGCCATTTCAGGACGAGTGATTTCATATTTTTTAGCGATACATGGCATGATTGCTACAGTGAAAATATTTTTAGGGTCAAGATTTTCTTGTTTTGCATAATGTGTTTTAGTGATAGCGGAGAAAATCTGCATAGGAGATTTTGTAGTAGATAAATGGTCTAAAAGGTCAGGATAATGTTTTTCCATATAATTTACCCAACCAGGACAGCAAGAAGTAGCCATTGGCATTTTTTTGCCAGATTTTATGCGTTCGATTAATTCATTAGCTTCTTCAGTGATAGTGAGGTCAGCACCGTAGTTTGTATCAAATACTTTATCAAAGCCAATCATGCGAAGTGCTGTAACCATTTTTTTAGTTACGATAGAGCCTTTTGGCATACCAAATTCATCGCCTAAAGCTATACGCACACTTGGAGCTGTTTGAACGATAACAGTTTTATTAGGGTCAAAGATGGCATCAAGAACACGGTCAGTATCATCTTTTTCTACTAATGCACCTACAGGGCAAGCAAGACTACATTGTCCGCAAAGCACGCATTTTGTATTATCAAATTCAGCATCAAATGGAGTTGTTACATGAATATTTGTACTGCGTCCAGCAAAACCTAAAACTTCAATACCTTGAATTTCTTTACAAGCACGGATACAACGACCACATTTTACGCATTTTTCAGGGTCATGCACTAAGCTTGGATTAGCACCACGTTTTTCGATATGTTGACCAACATGAGGAATGTTTGGACGAAGAACATTGAAACGACTGCAAAGTTTTTGAAGTACGCAGTTACCATTACGAGGGCAAGTTAAGCAATTTTCTTCATGGTCAGCCATGATTAATTGCAAGATACCACGTTGAGTATCGCGTACAACTTTTGTATCGGTGAATACTTCCATACCTTCCCAACATTCAGTAGAACAAGCTGCAAGTAAACGGCGTTGACCGACAACTTCTACAGAACATATACGACAACGTGCTTTGATGCGTTGGTCAGGGTGATAGCATAAATGAGGAATATCTATATGAAGCATTTGAGCTGCTTGTAAAATTTTAGTGCCTTTTTTTACACTTATAGGCATATTATTTATTTTAAGATTGATTAACTCTTCCATTAACTTCCAATGCCTCCTAGTTTTTTATTTTAAAGGTATCAGGAAAAATTTTTATAGCGGATTTTAAAGCATTTTGTGCTGTTTCTCCTAAACCACAAAGTGAAGACATAGGCATAACTTTGGCAAAAGTTTGCATAGTTTCTAGGTCTTCTTGTGTATGAGTTTGAGCTTTGATTTTATCTAAGAACATTTTGATATGGCGGTTACCTTCTCGACATGGAGTGCATTGACCACAACTTTCATGCAAGAAGAAATCTTGAGTGTAACGTAAGAAGTCTATTACAGAAGTACGTTCATCGATTACAAGAATAGAACCAGAGCCGATGACTAAATCATGTTCTTTGAAATCTTCATAAGTATAAGGAACATCTAAAATGCTATCATCAGCTATTTTTCCAGAAGCACCACCGAATTGAATGAGGCGAATTTTGCGATCACCTTGAATACCACCAGCTAAATCGTAGATGATTTCACGGATTGTAGTACCGAATGGAATTTCATATACACCAGGTTTTTTTACGTTACCGCCAACGCTTACAAGTTTTGTACCTAAGGATTCACCTACACCGTATTTCATGTAAGTTTTAGCACTATCACGAAGTAAATGAGGTACGATAGATAAGCTTTCTACGTTATTCATGCAAGTAGGGCGAGCGAATAGACCACTTTGTTTCATAAATGGTGGTTTCATGCGAGGGCGACCTGCTTTACCTTCCATAGAGCGGATAAGAGCAGTACCTTCACCACAAACGTATGCGCCAGCACCAGAATATAGATGGATTTTGTAATTCCAACCAGTACCTAAAATATTTTCACCTAAGAAACCATTTTCTTCAGCTTGTTTGATAGCATTTAAAAGGCGAGGGCGGAATCTACTATATTCTGAACGCATATAAATATAACCATCTTCAGCATTTACTGCCCAACCAGCAATGATGATGGCTTCAATTAGATTGAAAGGGTCATTTTTTATTAATTCACGATCTTTAAAAGTACAAGTTTCCCCTTCATCAGCGTTACAAATTACACAATGATGAGGACGTTCTACAGCACGAGCTTGAGACCATTTACGTCCCATAGGATATGCTGCACCACCGCGACCTTTGATTTTTGCTTCAGTTAATAAACTAGCAATATCTTCTTTATCCATAGTAATTGCTTTTTTCAAAGCAGAAAAACCACCGATATTCATATATGATTCAATGGAAAATACATCATATTTACCAAAATTTTCAGTTATGTATTTTACACTACTCATGAAAATACCTCCGTTTCTTAGATGAATTTTTGTAATAAATCTCTAATTTTTTCTTCGCTGTCTAAATGACCATATACTGTGCCGTTTATTTTCACTGCTGGAGCAACATCACAAGCACCAAAGCAAGATACTTTTTCTAAAGTGAATTTACCATCATAAGTTACAGTATCAAAATCAATATTTAAAAGACGACGCAATGTATCAATTAAGAATTCATTATTATTTACTTTGCAAGCGATGCTATCGCATACTTCAATTGGGTAACGTCCACGAGGTTTATCAGATAAAGTATCGTAGAAAGTTATGCAGTCATAAATGACAGAAAGTTTTACGTTAGGAAGTTTTTCTACAATATAGTAAGCTACAATTTTAGGAATATAATGTTGGGGAATTTGTTCTTGAACTTCTACTAGAATACCAACAATTTGAGTGTAATCATAATCGTGAGCTTGTAAGATATTATCAATTTTTTCTTTGAGTTCATCTGTTAGCTCAAATTTTGTGCTATCCTCAATCATGTCATCAACCTACCTTTATATAATATATACAGATAATAATTTTACTTAACTGACTAAATAAAATTTATGTTAGTAATATATTAACATAATTTAGATTTAGAGTGAATACAAAAAAAGTGTAAACTTTACAATTAAATTAGAGTGTAAAAAATAAGAGCATTGATTAATATAATGCTCTTATTTTTCACATTTATTAGTTGATTTTTTATTCAGATAAATTTATTTTAAATAATAATATATTACTATTATTCAGTAATACCATCTTTCATTATAGCTATTTCATTAAAATGCATTTGTTCAGATTTTGTTAATTTACCTGAAATAACAGTTAATATATAATCAAATAGTTCATTACGAAGTTTTTCCATAGAGGATTTTTCAATTAATTTGCCTGCATTAAAGTCAATCCATTTGGATTTATGCTGTGCTAATTTACTATTGGTTGCTATCTTAATAGTAGGAACAATTGTACCCCATGGTGTACCACGTCCTGTAGAGAATAAGATTATTTGACAGCCAGAAGCTGCTAAAGCTGTTGTAGATACTGAATCATTGCCAGGAGCATTTAATAATTGAAGACCTACTTTATTGATAGTATCGCCATAATCTAATACATCAACAATAGGAGCATGACCACCTTTTTGGACACACCCTAAAGATTTATCTTCTAAAGTAGTAATTCCACCAGTTTTATTACCTGGAGATGGATTATCAGATATAGGTTGGTCATAACGTTTAAAATATTGTTTAAAATTATTGATTAAATCCACCGTTTTGTGAAAAATATCTTCATTAATAGCTCTATTCATTAATAAAGTTTCAGCACCAAACATTTCAGGAACTTCAGTAAGCACAGTAGTAGCACCACTACCAATAGCTAAGTCTGACAATTCACCAATTAAAGGATTAGCTGTAATGCCAGAAAAGCCATCAGAACCACCACATTTTAGACCAATGCGTAGTTTACTAATAGGACAAGTAGTTCTAGTGTATTTATTGGCAAATGTAGCTAATTCTGTTAGTAGTTGCTTCCCGATGATATCTTCATCTTCAACTTCTTGAGTTACTAAAAATTTAACACGGTCAGAATTGTAATTACCAAGAATTTTTTTAAATTCAGTTAGATTATTGTTTTCACAGCCAAGACTGATGACTAATACTGCACCAGCATTAGGATGATTAACAATATCAGCTAAAATTTTTTGAGTCATTTGATAATCTTTGCCGATTTGTGAACAACCATAAGGGTGAGTAATGCCAATACAGTCATCAATATTAGGATAATTTTTTATTAATTCTTTACCGATTTTTTCAAGGTAACGAACGGTACTGGTAACGCAATTTACTGTAGGTACAATCCATAAATTATTACGAATGCCAACATCACCATTTTCTCGTTGATAACCTTTGAAGGTGCAGTTTTCAATTTTAGGTAAATTTGATATTTTTGTCAGCTTGTAGCTATAATTTAAGATTTTTTCCTAAGTTAGTTTTTAAGTTATGTGTATGCACATGAGAACCAGCTACAATATCGTCTGTAGCATGACCAATAGAGAAGCTATACTTGATAATTTGTTCATCTTTGTTGATATTTTTTAAGGCAATTTTATGACCAGCAGGGATATTTTCTTTTAAAATGATATCATGCTCATCTATTTGTATTATTTTACCTTTGGTTAAATCAGTTAGAGCAACAGCGACATTATCTAATTTATTGATTTGTAAGATGTCCATAGATTATTCCTCATTTAATAATAATGATTGCATGATTTGTTTGATATTTTGTGTATCAATGGCATAAAGATATTTACTAACATCATTAATAAGTTCAGGGTAAGTAGTTAAATTTATGCCCCATAAATTAGTATCACCTAAAATTTCATTAACAACTACAGTGGCAGATTCTTGAGTTTTAGCATAATATTTCCATGCGGAAGTTAATTTTTGAATAGCATACTCATCATCAGTTAACTCACAAGTTGTACCATTATGTTCAATATAGAAATGATTTCCATTAATTTTAGAAGTATTATATAAAGTTATATAAGTGGCGAAACTAAAACTTAAATTTTGTGAGAATGTATGGAATTTATCATGATACTCTAAAATAGAAGGTAAAACTCTAGCTTTAAATTTTGATGTACAATTAAGTAAAATACTTGCTAATTGATGCTTGATAAATGGATTTTGGAAACGTTCAATTACAGCATTAGCAAAATCAATGAGCATTTCTTTATCCATAGAAATTGACGGCAAAATATGATTATTTATGGTTTGTTGGGCAAATTTACCAGTGATTTGGTCATTCATCATTTCAGCTACAGTATTTAATCCAGCGAGAAAACTAGCTGGAACGTTAGCTGTATGCCCACCGTTTAAAAGGCGAACTTTGCGCTGGCGGTATTGGGAGATATCGTTTTCAATAACGACATTTAATCCACTATTTAATAGTGGTAATTTTTCATTTAAACTAGTATCTCCTTCAATAGCTAAGAAATGGAATGGTTCACCACAAGCGATAAGTATATCATTATAACCTAATTCTTGGGTAAGGGTTTCAATTTCATCTTTAGGATAACCACTAACTACTCTATCTACTAAAGTATTGTAAAATTTATTGTGGGCATTAAGCCAAGTGATGAAGTCGGAAGGTAATTGCCATTGTTTACAGTATTTTAAGATTATACTTTTGAGTAATTGACCATTATTTTCTAATAATTCACAAGGAATAATATACATTCCTTTTGTTGCATCACCATGAAAATATTGATAGCGATGATAGAGAAATAAGGTTAATTTAGCAGGGAAAGAAAGTGGAGGTTCCATTGTGGCTGTATCTTGATTGTTATAGGTAAGTCCCGCTTCAGTAGTATTGGAAAATACAATTTCGATTTCAGGGTTTTCAGCACATTTTAAAACATCTTGCCAATTAGTGTAAGGATTGATACCACGACTGATAGAGGAGATGATTTCTTTAGTATTTACAGTTTGACCGTCTTGAATACCACGTAAAATAGTAGTAAATAATCCGTTTTGAGTATTTAATTTACCGACCACTTTGCCATGAGGTGTTGGTTGAATAGCAACTACACTACCATTGAATTTATTTTGATTATTTAATTGTTGAATAATCCAATCCATGAAGGCACGAATAAAATTACCTTCGCCAAATTGAATGATTTTTTCAGGTCGTTTACAGATTAATTCAGGAAAATTATCAGCATTTAATTTATTCATTATTTACACCAACTTAAAATTTGATAACAACTTTTAGCATTGAAGCAGCATTTTTAGAGAAATCTTGGAAAGCTTTATCAGCCTCGTCTAAGTTATAAGTATTAGTAACGATTTTTTCTAAATCAACTTTTCCAGATTTTACTAAATCGATTAATTCTAAGAAATCTTTTTTCAAAGCATTGCGAGAACCATAAACATTTAATTCTTTTTTCTGAAGCAAAGTGAAGTCAAATTCATGAGTGCGTTTACCTACACCTATTTGTACCATACGAGCACCAAATGCCGCAGCATCAATACAAGCTTGGAAGGTAGATGGTAGACCCACTGCTTCAATGGTTACATCAAAATAATTGCCATTAGTGATTTCTTCAACACGTTTAATAAAGTTTTCTGGGCTATCATTTAAAATACCACCATCAAGACCGAAAGTTTCAATGGCATAATTCATTTTATTTTCTGCTACATCAGAAATATAAACTTTAGCTCCTTTAGCCTTAGCAGCTACAGCAGCAAGAACACCAATTGTACCAGCACCGATTACTAAAACTTTATCATTAGGCTGAATATTTGCTCGGCTGATACCATGATAGCTAATACAAAATGGTTCAATAAGTGCTAATGTTTTTGCTGATAATCCTTTACCATCATAGATACGTTCAATAGGCATTGTTATATATTCAGAAAAAGCACCATCACGTTGTGCGCCCATGGTTTCATTACTAGTGCAACAGTTAACAAGACCACGTTGACAAGAATAACAGTGACCACAGTTAAAATATGGATTACAAGTTACAATCATACCAGGTTTTAAGTTGCGGTCATTATCACCAATTTCGATGATTTCTGCGGAAAATTCATGTCCAGGAATACGTGGATAGGAAGCATAAGCAAATGTTCCACGATATGTACCTAAATCACTACCACAAATTCCACCATATAATATTTTAAGTAAAGCTTCTCCTTGTTTACGTACAGGCATAGCTTGTTCAATAATTTCAACTTCACCAGGTTTATTAATAATAATGGTTTTCACCTAAATCACTCCATTTAAAAATTTTTCTAATATTATATAATGCAAATAGTATGCCAATTTTAAATTTTTAACTGATTTAGTTTGAATTACTTAATTTTTAAAGATTTTTTATAGCAAAAAACGATTTATAGTAAAAAAAAGAAATAGCCATATTTCATAAAAGAAATACAACTATTTCATATTTGAAATTATTTAGTTTTTCGCCATAAGGTAACTTTGCTTATACCTAATAAATGGCAAATTTCATCATTAGAATAATTTTTATCAATTAATTGTTGAATAATAGTTTTTTCCATATTTTTTAAATTATTATTTATAGGTAAAGTTAACATAGAAGTGTTAGATGATGAAATATCATTAACATCATCTAATATATGTTTAACATCATCTAAAGAAATATCGTTTTTGTAAATAAAAGCAAGAACTTCTGCTACATTTTTTAATTCACGAATATTGCCATTCCAAGGATAATTAAGTAAATAACGATTTATTTCTGTAGCGAGATTTTTAGTTGATATTTGACCATATTTATTTAAATAATAATCCAATAATAAAGATATATCTTCTGTACGTTCACGTAATGGTGGTAGGGTAATGCGCAGTACATTGATACGATAATACAAATCTTGGCGGAATTTGCCTTCATGAATGAGTTGTTTAAGATTTTTATTAGTGGCACAAATTAGACGAATATCTATAGGGAGTATTTTATCATCGCCAATACGCATGATTTCACGCTCTTGCAGTACACGAAGTAATCTACTTTGAATATCTATTGGTAAATCTCCGATTTCATCAAGAAAAATAGTACCTGTATGAGCCATTTCAAATAGACCTTTTTTACCAGATTTTCTAGCGCCTGTGAATGCTCCTTCAACATATCCAAATAGTTCTGATTCAATAAGTGTTGGTGGGAGTGAAGCGCAGTTTACAGAAACAAATGGTTTGTCGTGGCGTTGACTGGCATTGTGAATACTTTGTGCCAGACCTTCTTTGCCTGTGCCTGTTTCACCATATATTAGGATATTAGAGTTAGATTGGGCAAATTGTTTAGCTGTAGTTAGAAGTTTTTCCATTTTGGGAGATTTATATAAAATATCATTAAAGGTTTTTTTAGCATAAAGACCTTTTTGATAGAGTGCTACTTGAATTTTTACGAGCAGTCTTTTCAATTAAATTTACTTTTTGGAAAATCAAGATTTGATTATTTAATTCATTATTAATATCTAAAGAAATAACATCTAAAAGTAATTTTTCATTATTGATATCTAAAATTTTGCCTTTATACATAGTTAGATAATTATTAAGTTGAGCAGTTCCTTTTTTTCCGGCAAGAACCGTATTATTATTAAGTATCTCTTTACCTAGTTTATTGTAAAATATAGGTTGTTTATTTAGATTATAGACAATAATACCCTCGTTTATATTGTCTATAATGCTTTGCAATGTTTGCAAGCGAAGCTGTTTTTTCTGTTGTTTGTTGGCAAGGATTAATGCCTCATTAATGGCTTTCCTTATAGAGATGATATCAGATTCAATATATATACTGTTTTTAATATTATATTTTTTGGCAAGTTCAACAGGCTTAATATCACCAATAATTCCATCAATATTTTTAGGTAATAGATTTTCAATAATTTTGGAAACATCTTCATCGTTTGAATAGGGACAAATTTTTACACTTGTTTGGTGAATGTTAATAATAGAGCTTTCTGGTTCAATTATATTGTTATTAGAAATAATAGCGATATTTTTACAACCGGCTAGGTGGAGTTTTTCTATAGATTTTAAAATATTAGTAAGAGAAATACCAATATCAACTATAATTTTATTTGTGTATTTTTTTAAATCACGAACAGTACCACCACGGCTGATGATAATAGATGTAGATTCTGATTGTTTGGCTATATTTACGGCAATTTTATTTTTAGCTACAATTAATGGTATAGATAAATTCATTTCTATCAAGGCTTTTTTTGCAATAGAAGCAATTTCTTCATGAGGGGCAATAAAAAGAATAGAATTCATATAAAAGCTCCTTTAATAAAATAAATATAATTATTATTTATTATTTTAGCTAATTTAACAAAATAAAACAAAGGAGAATTAAGATTTTAATCTTATTTCTCCTTTGTTTTATTTATATTTAAGGTAAACGCCAAAGTCCAGTAGCAGGATTTTTAATAAAATAAATTTCTTCACCATCAGGCATTATTTGCCATCCATCGGATAATTTATCAGGATTATATCTTTTTATAGCATCATCAATATTCATATAATTAAAGCCTACGCTTTCGATTTCTGTTTTACTTATTAACTTTGGATTAACAGCATAAGTAATAGAAAATCTATCATCAGAAGAACCGTGAATTAAGTGTGCGGGAACCATTAATTGATTAGGAAATTTATTTTCATTATATAGTTTTAAAATTTTTGTTCTACCAATATAGCCATATTTACGAATGACTTCATCAACTTCAGCATTTTCTCCAAAACTGTGAATACCAGGAGCTAACAATAATAATTCTCCACCATCAGCAATAGCCATACGAGAACGATAAATACCTTTATTACCTACCCATGTGGTTTTTAATTCCATAGGATTTAGATAAGCAACAACTTTTTTTGCAGGTTTATTTAAATAGGTGATATTAAGTTTTTGTGATAATTGAACAGCTTGTTCATAAGCTTGGCGGCTGGTGCCAATGTATAAACCATTTAAATTAATAGTATCATCTTTATTTGTGGTAGTAACTGTTAGAATATATACTAGAGGTTTATTTTTTAAATAATGTTCTTGAGCATAATCAAAGACTTGACGTGCTGGTGCGTAGTCATTGCCAAGAGCTTTTTCAATACCACATATAGCACCGAGCATATGGCTTTTATTTATCATTTGGCGACCGCCAATACCTACAAAAATATTTTTACTATAATTAGCCATACCAACAACTTCATGTGGAACAACTTGTCCTATAGATAAAATTAAATCATAATCGTCTTCCCAAAAATATTTATTAACTTCAACATCAATAGTATCGTTAAATAGATTATTAGATATTTTGGCTACAAAGTCTTTAGGAACTTCACCTATCTTTATAGTATCTGATTGCCATTTATGATGTAAAAAATTTAGCTTTAGGAATATCACCATACATTTTAATACGTTCTTCGTCATTAATCATTGCATGAGTACCTAATGCGGGCATAATATCAATTTTTACATTAGTAGATAATTTTTTATAAATTATTTGGGTAATATCACCGGCTTTAGAAAAACAACGTGTAAAATCTGGCGGAATAATTAGAATTTTTCTTAAATTATCATAATGCTGTAATAATTTATCTATAGCTGTTTCAATATCATAATTAGATAAATTTTTAGTAGATGATAAATAAATTTCATTCATGGAAATTATACCTCCTTATTAGTAAATAGACTATCGATTAATAAGTTAATCGATAGTCTATTTATTTAGTTACATTAAGAATAAGAATTTTTATTTCTAAATGATTTATTGGATAACGAACAGTATGTTCTTTTAAAAAGCTAACACATTCTTCGGCAACTTTACGTTTTAATTCTAAGGCAGCTTCTTCAGAATACCATGCCATATGTGGTGTAGCTAAATAATTATCTAAAGTAAATAATTTATTATTTGGCATCATAGGTTCTGTTGCTGCACAGTCAATGGCAGCTCCAGCTATTTCTTTATTTACAAGTGCATCATAAAGGTCATCTTCGTTAATAATTCCACCACGAGCTACATTAATGATAATAGCATTATTTTTCATCATTTTAAATGTTTCATCATTAAATAGGTTTTTATTTCCATCTGCTGGAATATGAAGGGATATGATATCAGATTCTTTGATAACATCTTCTAAAGATTTTATTTTTATAAATTTAGTATTTTCATTTTCTTTATAATATGGGTCATAACCGATAATATTGTATTCTAGAGCATGAGCTTTAATAGCAAAATTTCTGCCAATACGACCTAAACCAATAACACCAACTGTTTGTGTGGAAGCACGATGTATTGGAATAGAATGAGCATAGTCCCATTTTGTGCTTTTAGTGAAATTGTTCATAAGCACGATTTTTCTGGTCATAGCCATCATTAAAGCAATAGCATGGTCAGCAACTTCATTCATTCCATAATCGGGTACATTACAAATTTTGAATATTATGTTTAGTCGCTTCTTCTATATCAATAGTGTCAACACCTACACCATAACGAACGACCATTTTTTAATTTTGGTAAAGCGTCCATAAACCTTTTTTTTGTAATATGTGCATATTGAACAATAAGAGCATCAGCATCTTGGCATTGAGAAATAACATCTTCTTCAGAATGGCATTGTTTTAGCTCAAAATCGATTTGAGCAGTATTTAGAATTTTGGTTTCCATATCAATATTATCATGATCGCAATCAGTAATAATAACCTTCATCATAATCACTCCAATTCATCATATGTATTATAAAATATAATAAATATTAAAATAGAAAAGTCAAGAAATTTAGAAAAATACAATTATAAATATACTGATTTTATATTTTAAAATGTATAAAACAGTAAATAGATATTGTTCTTTTTGGAGAAAAATAGAAAAATGATTAATAAAAATCTGAAATATAAAAAAAGAATGAAAAAAATATTGCATATAAAAATATAATATGATATCATATTATCAAAAATTAGTATGATGAATTATAGAAAATCATTAGATGATTTTAGAGGTGGGAGGATAAACTAATGCAAAGTGGATTAATTTTAGTTGGTGAGCCTATGGGATTATTGATTGCCCAAACTGAAGGCAGTTTAAATAATGTTAGTAGTTATGATTTAGCAGTAGCAGGTGCAGAATTTAATGTAGCAATAGGTACAGCAAGATTAGAACATAAAGTTACATATATGACTAAATTGGGTGATGACCCTTTTGGAAAACGTATTACTACAGTATTAAAAGATAATAAAATTGGTGATGAATTTATATCTTTTTCTAAAGAACGAGCTACTGGTTTTATGTTGAAAGGTAGAACTAGTGTAGGAGATCCAGAAATTTTTTATTTTAGAAAAAAGTTCTGCTGCATCAACATTAAATGAAGATGATGTAGAAAAATAGATTTATCAAATTATGGTTATATTCATTTGACTGGTATTTTACCAGCTTTATCAGAAGATACTAAGAAAGCTACATTTTCTTTAATTAAAAAGGGCTAAAAATCAAGGTTTATTTATAAGTTTTGATCCTAATTTACGTCCTCAATTATGGAAATCTCAAGAAGAAATGATACAAACTATTAATGAATTAGCATCATATGCAGATTTAGTTTTACCAGGGCAGGCAGAAGGAAAAATATTAATTGGCACAGATGATGAAAAAGAGATTAATGATTTTTATTTACAAAATGGAGCTTCTATTTGTGTAACTAAATGTGGAAGTAAAGGGGCATACGTATCTACTAAAGATGGAGAAGGTTATATGGTAGAAGGTTATAAAGTGGAAAAAGTTGTTGATACTGTGGGTGCTGGTGATGGATTTGCAACAGGCGTAGTTACTGGTTTAATGGAAGGATTAACTTTATCGGAGGCAGTTAAACGAGGTACAGCAATTGGGGCAATTCAGGTTATGAGTCGTGGCGATAATGAAGGTTTACCAACTAGACAAGAGTTAAAAGATTTTATGAATAAATAATTTTAAAGGAGTTTTTATTTATGATTAGTAAGAATATACAAAAAATTTTTGATATAGGTTTAGTACCTTTAATTGTATTAGATGATGTAGAAGATGCTGTTCCTTTAGGAAAAGCTTTGGTTGCTGGTGGTATACCTGTAGCAGAAGTTACTTTCCGTACAGATGCAGGTGGTGCTGTTATAGAAAAGATGGCTCAAGAAGTACCTGAAATTCTTGTAGGTGCGGGTACTGTTCATGATGTGGAACATGCTAAAGAAGCTGTAGAAAAAGGTGCTAAATTTATTGTGACACCAGGATTTAATTTAGATGTAGTCAAATGGTGTGTAGATAACAATATAGATGTAATTCCAGGAACTGTAGCACCTAGTGATATTGAAGCTGCAATGAATATAGGATTATCAGTATGTAAATTTTTCCCAGCAGAAGCATATGGTGGAGTAAAAACTTTAAAAGCTTTAGCTGGTCCTTATGCTGATATAAAATTTATGCCTACTGGTGGAGTCAGCGAAAATAATATGAATGAATATTTAACATTATCTAATGTAGGAGCTATTGGTGGAAGTTTTATGACTCCTTCAAAATTAGTTAAAGAGAAAAAATGGAATGAAATTACTGAGGATTGCAAAGCTATTGTGAAAAAATGTTAGGTTTTGAATTGGCACATGTAGGTATTAATACAAAAGATGCTAATGAAGCTAATGATATAGCTAATACTTTAGGAAATGTATTTTTACAAGAAAAAAGAGAAACTTCTGGTGCATATTTTAGTGGTGATGTAGCAGAGGTAGTAAAAGGCTCGTTTTTAGGCGAACATGGCCATATTTGCATTGATACAATTGATATGCCACGAACTATTGCATACTTGAAACGTATTGGCGTGGAATTCAATAATGAAACTTGGGCTAAAGATGACAAGGGGAATATTATTAACGTTTATTTAAAAGATAGTATAGGTGGTTTTGCTATACATGTTAGAAGAAAAGCTCAGTAATACTTTTTTTATGAAAAGAGGGTCTTTTATGGAATTAAATACAAATAAGAAAACTAACTATAGGTGGATTGTATGTGGTTTTTTATGGGTAGCAGTTGCTGTAAACTATGTTGATAGGACTGCATTATCAGCAGCAACACCTATTATTATGAAAGAATTTAATATTGATGGTACAGAAATGGGTATTATCATGGCAGCTTTTTTCTGGGCATATGCTTTGTTACAAGTTCCTATGGGATATATTGCTGATAAATTTGGACAACGTATAGTATATTCAATAGCTGTTGCATGGTGGTCAATTGCTCAAATGTGCATTGCAGTATGTAGTTCTTTATTTGGTTTTGTTACAGCTCGACTATTTCTTGGTGTAGGTGAAGCTGGTTCTTATCCATGTAATGTTGGTGTTGTTTCTAAATGGTTTCCAAAACATGAGCGTTCTAGGGCTACTGCCATTTTTGATAGTGCTTCTAAATTTGGTAATGCTTTTGCAATGCCGGTAGTTGTTGGTCTTATTACTATGTTTACATGGCATGCACCATTTTTAATTTTTGGGGCTATTGGTATTGTTTGGGCTATTTTATGGTGGTTTTTCTATAATGATCCACGTAAATCTAAATATACAAATAAAGCAGAAGTGGCTTATATTGAACAAGATGGATCTGCTGTAATTGAAGATGTAAATTGCAAGTCAACAATGAAATGGTACCAATTGTTAAAATATAGAAATGTTCAAGCAATGTGTTTAGGATTCTTTATTTTGAATTATATTTTATACTTTTTTATTACATGGTTTCCAACATATCTTGTAGAAGAACGTGGTATGCAATTTTCTCAAATGGGTATGGCTGCTTCAGTACCATTTATTGCAGCAGTTTGTGGTTCTCTTATTGCAGGTATATTAGCAGATAAACTTTTAATGAAAGGTTGGTCTGTAACAAAAACTCGTAAAACTTTATTAGTAATTGGTATATTATTAGCAACTTCTGTAGGTTTTGCAGCATTTGTAGAATCAAATGTAATTGTAATTGCTTTATTGGCAGTAGCTAATTTTGGATGTGCTGTTACTGGTGCTATGCAATGGTGTTTAGCAAGTGATGTTGCTCCTAAAAATATGAGCTCTCAATTGGCAGGAATTCAGAATTGTGTAGCAAATTTTGGAGGAGTAGCAAGTCCAATTGTAGCAGGGGCTATTTTATCTGCAACTAATTCATTTCAGATTGCTTTATATACTTATGGTATTACAGCTGTAATTGGTGCACTTATTTATGGATGTTATTTAGGAAAAATTGAACAAATAAAAGTACCTGAAAAGTAAAATTCATAATAAAATAGGAGCTTATAGAAAGGCATTTCTATAAGCTCCTATTTTTATTTATATATTTATGATAAAATAATTTTAATTAAGTAAATGAGGAGTGGTTTTATGACTACATCATTAGTTAATATAACAATAAACAAAATATTAAATTTAATAAAAAATGAAAATCTTAAACCAAATGATAAATTGCCAACAGTTGAAGAATTATCAACGAAATATAATGTAGGTAGAAGTACTATAAGAGAAGCTCTAAAAGTATTAGCTACTCAAAATATAATAACAATAAAACAAGGTTCAGGAACATTTATTTCAGAACAACAAGGTATGAGTAAAGATCCTTTAGGGTTAGAATATATTAGTGATGATATAAATATAAATTTTTGATATGGTAACGTTACGTTTGATTTTTGAACCAGAAATGGCAGCAATGGCAGCGCAATTTGCAACAAGAAAAGATATTCAATATATAAAGGATTGTTGCTATGAGGTGGAAAATTTAATAAATGAGGGAAAAGATTACTATAAAGAAGATGCAAATTTTCATGTAGCTATAGCTAAAGCTAGTGGAAATAGTATAATTCACAAAATTACGCAAGTAATACATTCTTCAATAAAAAAGAATATTTTTATGACAGATAATACTTTATGTAAAGATACAATTGTTTTTTCATAAAAGAATAATTGATTGTATTGAAAATGGAGATATAAGTGGAGCTAAATATGCAATGATAAATCATTTAGATGCACAACGAAGATTTTTTAATAGATAAATTACAAATATAAATTGATCAAGAAAAACAAACTATAATTTAAAATGATGAGCTATAATTATTGTATCTTTAAGCAATAAAGACCTAAATAAATTTATTTAGGTCTTTATTATTTTGATATATTATTATTCAAAATAATCAGGATAAATAGTTTTTAATTCTTCAATATCACCAATAACTTTATTAATATGTTCAGTTATTATTTTATTACCTAAAACAGAATCATGATTTAAAATAGCTTCTACTATTTGTTGATGTTGAGTAAATAATAAATCAATTTCATTATTTTTAGAATGTAAATCTAAGACTCGGGAACGTATATAATTTAAATTAGTATTTTGCATTAACTGCCAAATATTAGGTTTTTTCACATCCGGAAAAGATGATAGAATGCATTCCATTATCTAATTC
>ENA-OQEL01000239-OQEL01000239.1-human-gut-metagenome-genome-assembly--contig:-NODE-239-length-21295-cov-4.265212_pt1 | contig 21295 bp, 24 predicted proteins | sample MGYA00242796_ERZ504637 | MGnify/ENA primary metagenome ERZ504637 (study PRJEB26092, sample SAMD00036306) | human gut metagenome | host: Homo sapiens | study: EMG produced TPA metagenomics assembly of... | reverse complement strand
AAGAGGGTGTATCATAAACATTCAAATGCTTTATGACACACCCTCTTTCTCAGGATTCTGAATATTTTTCGTGTTTATAACGCTTCGTCATCAGGACGTGGCATCTGTGTCTGGGGCTTCTGTTTCTTGCCTGACTTCATGAATAGTTTCTTTTTCTTGAGCCATGCAGCCTTGCGTATTTCGTATTCTTCGCGATGACGCTCCAAAAAATTATCTGCCATGTTTCGTTTCCTTTTTTACTTTGCGTTATGAATGCTTATTCTTCTTTAAACTTACTGTAAATCACCTTGATTCGGATCGGACCAGATGCCACCTTCTTACCTGCCACCTTGTCTTTGGTATAATCCTTGTCAGGATCATCCGTACCCACGATGAGTCGGGTAGAAGCGAGTGACATATCGTGATTAATCTTGGAGATGACGGTAGTATATCCCTGCGTGGTTGTGATGACGTTTACAGGAACCAGCACTACTTTATTCCAGTTTTCTCCCTTGCCCTTGTTCTTATACATGGCAGAAACCAGGTTGGCGATATTCTGGAATGTATAGGCATTCTTGTAGGTGCCGGTACTGCTGTAGCTTGCCGTATAAGAAGTACGATTGTCAGCCAACTTGCTCTTTTCGAAGAACGACTGCAAACTGTCTTTCTGAACCATCAGGATGGTGCTTGGTGTAGCAAAGTTGTATGGGTTGTCTTCGTTTTCATTGTTGAGTCGTGGGAAAGAGATGGTAGCTGTGTTGAGCGTATCCTTCTCATGTCCCTTCATGATGTCTTCGATAGGGAGGGTAACCTCGGTGAAGATACCTGCCGGCGACTTGAGATAAGTACAGTTCTGCTGATTTTGATTTGCCAACTCCTCCAAGTTCTTGGTATCGTTCTCAATCTTGTTGAGCTGCAATACCTCTTCTGTACCATCGAAACGGTTGTATCCGATGCTTACAGCAGTACTGTCAGTAACGCCGTCCTTAGCCTTGATGGTCTTGTGGCGGGTCCAGTAGAAGATAAGCTCTGTATTCCAGATCTTAGCCATGTTACCCGTACCGCCTACGTTCTTGATATAGAAGCCAGGGCAGACGTTGTGCAGGAACTTGTAGTTGGTCTTGAAGTACTCAGGATGTTCAGCGTATGTTTGCATGATGTAAGAACCATAGTTCTTGTATGTCTTACCATCTTTCGTGTACTTCTTATTCAAGTAAATCTTGAAGTTCTTGACATCTGATGTATTGCTCAAGTTGTAATTACTGCTCCAATGCGGGTTGTTTTCGCTTACCCAGCCTTCCTCGAAGGCATCATAATCAGAGTAATACTCCTTATCTTCTGCCATCGGCTTTGTCATCTCATAGGCTGTCACCTTCATTGGGGCGATGGTATCACCATAGCTGGCGTTGTATGAAACCAGGAGGTAGCATGAGTCTGCTTCGATAGAACCTTTGTTTGCCTGCTTGATGTAATCGAGTGTATCTACAGAGAAAGTAGGCAATACGCTCAACTGGGTCATGTAGTCACCCTTTACATAGTTGCCGGTTTCCAGGTCTTTCATCTTTCCGATGAGCCCCGTGTTGTTGCGGCTCAATACGGCACCTGCTACTATAGACTTTGTGGTAACATTGAACGCTGAGTCAGAAATGTTAATGTTGTCTATCTTATTAGTGATGCTACCACCGATTCCCTCGGTGGTATCATCACATGCAGCGAAAGTAAGCGCTGCTATTGCTAATACTGTTAAGAGTCTTAAAATTTTCATTATCCTTGTATGTATGTGTCTCTGTTGTCGGAATTTTATTCTGCGTCAGGACAAACCTTTTTGATGAAGTCTGCGTATGGCTCCTGGATATCTTCTCCCGGATAAGCCAGTACAGGCTTGTTCTTCTCCTTCGCATAATCAAAGAGAATCTGGTTAGCTTCTTCTTCACCTTCTACCACACCGTCGCTATAGTCGATGGCGAGTTTGCCGAGCTCAATGAAGTTGAAGTCGTCCTGATAGCCGTCGAGCAGTTCAGACTTGGCATCGCGGAAGGCAACGCAACGTTTGAAGTTGGTACCCAGTTCACCCTTGAGTTCGTTGGTATAGAGAGCGGTAATCACCTTTGATTCTGCAAATGAAGGCTCTTCGCTGTAGGCAGTCTTTACATAGAAAGGCACTACTGCGCTAGCCCAACCCTGGCAGACGATTACATCAGGCTGCCAGCGGAGCTTCTTTACGGTTTCCAATACGCCACGTGCGAAGAAGATAGCTCTTTCTCCGTTGTCGGCATATTCCTTTCCGTTTTCATCGATACCCATCTGGCGGCTCTTGAAATAGTCGTCATTATCGATGAAATAAATCTGCTGTCGTGTTGTTGGTATAGATGCAACCTTGATGATCAGCGGATGGTCTGTATCATCTATGATAAGGTTCATACCAGACAGGCGAATGACCTCGTGCAATTGTCCGCGACGCTCGTTGATGGTGCCCCACTTAGGCATGAAGGTGCGGATCTCAAAACCTGCTTCCTGCATCTTCTGAGGCAGTTCGCGTCCCATGATTGACATGTGAGACTCGGCTACGTATGGGTCGATCTCCTGATTGATAAATAATACTTTTTTTGCCATAAAATTTAAATTTTATTCTTACGAATTACGTGCAAAGGTACAAAAAAACTTCAAATAGGGGCATTTTTTCTCCGAAATTCATTATTTTCGGCAATAATTCGCATATTTTTAGGTTTTTTCTTTCTCATTTGAGAAAAAAGTTGTTATTTTGCACCCGAAAACAGATTATGACGATGAAAGTATTCAATAAGATTGTTGACCTCCAGAACGAACTCTTCATGTGTCGTAAGGAGGGAAAGGAAATCGGCCTTGTGCCAACTATGGGTGCGCTGCATGAGGGTCACGCCTCTCTTGTTAAGCGCTGTGTGAAGGATAATGGCGTGACTGTAGTTTCTGTGTTCCTGAATCCTACACAGTTTAATGATCAGGGTGACTTGGATCGCTATCCTCGTACCCTCGATGCTGACTGCAAGCTCTTGGAGGCTTGTGGTGCTGACTATGTGTTTGCACCATCGGTGAAGGAGATGTATCCTACACCAGATACACGCCACTTTGAGTTTCCACCTGTTTCTACCGTGATGGAGGGTGCCAAGCGCCCGGGTCATTTCAATGGTGTATGTCAGGTAGTGAGCCGTCTTTTCTATATCGTTCGACCAACTCGTGCTTATTTCGGTGAGAAGGATTGGCAGCAGATTGCTGTCATCAAGCAGCTCGTGAAGTACATCAACAGCGATGTGCAGATTGTGGAGTGTCCTATTGTCCGTGATGAGGATGGTTTGGCTAAGAGCAGCCGTAATACTTTGCTGGCTCCTGATGAGCGTGCCATTGCGCCAAACATCTATACGGCCCTGAAGGAGAGTGTGGAGTATGCCAAGACTCATACCGTACAGGAAACTCACGATAAGGTGGTTGCTGACATCAATGCTGTAGAGGGTCTGGAGGTAGAGTATTTCCAGATTGTGGATGGCGACAGCCTGCAGGATGTTTCTTCATGGGAGGATAGTGCCTACGTGGTAGGTTGCATCACCGTTTATTGCGGTAAGACTCCTATCCGTCTCATCGACCATATCAAGTATAAGGGATAATTCCTCGATAGATATTCTTTATTAAGTTTAATCCGTAACAGATCAAGTAATAACAGAACAATGCAGATAGAAGTATTGAAGAGTAAGCTCCATTGTGTAACCGTAACTGAGGCTAACCTGAATTATATGGGTAGCATCACCATCGATGAGGACTTGATGGACGCTGCTAATCTGATAGCAGGCGAGAAGGTTCAGATTGTAGACAACAACAATGGTGAGCGCTTGGAGACCTATATTATCAAGGGTGAGCGTGGCAGCGGTTGTATCTGCCTGAACGGTGCTGCAGCCCGCAAGGTGCAGGTGGGCGATACCGTCATCATCATCGCTTATGCCCTGATGGACTTTGAGGAGGCTAAGACCTTCAAGCCAACCGTAGTTTTCCCAAAAGAGGGAAACAGGGTTTAATATTCAATGGAAACAAAAATAAGGGTGTGTCATGGACTTATGGCACACCCTTTCTTTGTTTTATTACTATATAATTTAAGGTGTAATTGCGATGGGTTAAGGATAGATCTCGATATGGCTGCTGCCGGAGTTGCCATTCTTGATAATCCTTATCTGGGTGGTGATGCGCTCGCTCATCGTGTCGGTATGACTGATGACGCCCACCTTCTTGCCTTGCGAACTTTGCAGCATGGCGAGGGAGTCGATGACGGTGGCTAGGGTATCGGGGTCGAGGGTTCCGAAGCCTTCGTCGATGAACAGGTTCTCGAAGGAGATGTTGCGGGAGGATAATGCTGACAGACCCAGGGCGAGACCGAGACTCACGATGAAGGTTTCGCCACCAGATAGGGAGGTGGTGTCTCGGATATCGTCGGCACGGTCGTGGTCGATGACTCTGATGCCCAGCGAATGCTTTACCTGCTGCAGTTCGTAACGGCTGTTGAACTTTCTGATTTCCTGGTTGGCGTGCGCTATCAGGAAACTGAGCGTATAGCATTGGGCTATCTTGCGCAGCGTCTTGCCGTCTGCTCCGATGGCATCCGTGATGGCTGTCCAGTCGTCCTTTTCCTGCGTTACGAGCTTCAGAGCCTCAGCCTTGTCACCCAACTGCTTTACGGCTTCCTGATGGTTCTGCATCCTGGCGTTGGCAGCAATCAGTTCGTTGCGCTGGCTTCTTTCCTGATACTCCTGCTGAATGGCTAAGAGAGCATCACGGGTTTGGGCAGGCTGATGTTCCAAGTGCTGCTGATGCGCCTTTTCTGCGCTCTGGTAAAGGGCGGTAGTTGAAGCCACGGCTTTCTCCTTTTCGTCCTTTTCCCGTCGGATAGCATTCCAGTCTTCGGCAGAGTGAAGCATCTCTCGGATGATATTTCGGTCGATAAGGCTTGGTTCGATACTTCTTTCCTCGATGCCTTCCTCCTCGGAGTCTTTTCCTTCGATGCTCTTTTTTTCAAGCTGCTTGTTGTATTCCTCAATCCAAAGGTCGAGTTCCTTTTCCTTCGCCAGCAGATTCTCTTTCATCGTCTTGTTCAGAGACAGCATGGTTTGATGCGAACCTTTGCCGTTGGCGAGTTCCGCCTTCAGTTTGTTGATATTCTCGTTCTGCTTATCTGCTGCTTTTGTTGCCTCATCCTTTGCTGCTGTCAGTCTTTGTTCTGCCGCATCAGGTTCTTCTCCATTCAGAATCTGCTTGTATTTCTCCTGCCATTCCTCCATTTCCTTCTTGGCGCTATTCCATGTCTGAAGGGCTTTCTCGTAAGCCTCCTCCTTGCTCTTTTGCTGTGAGATAAGGTTGGCGGTAAGTGCTTTTTGCTCAGCTAGTTTTGTGGTGCAGGTTGAAGTGTTTTCCTGGACTTCATTCAGTATTGTTGAAGCCTTGCTTTCATACGCAGCTTCATCCTTTACAGCCTTATCCTTGAGTTGGGTCAGCCGTTCTATTTCTTTCTGAATCTTGTTAAACAGGCTCAGTTTGCTGCTCGCATCTTTCGCCTTGTTTTCATAGATAGGCAAGAGCGATTTCAGTTCTGCCTCTGCCTTTGGAATCTTTGGATACTGGGCGATGAGTGCCTTCCATTCCTCTTCGTAAGTTGCGATTTCTCCCGACAGCTTTTCCTGTTGTTTCTGGAGCGTCTGTACTTCGCCATCGTTCTGTTTTCTCTCGCCGGAAAGATCCTTCTCCTCTTTCTGCTGCAGTTTCAGCAGATCCTCCTTGGCTTTCAGAAGTTGCGAGAGTTCTGTGGTGGCTTCCTCAAACTGTCTGTTGTCGGTATGATACGGATGGGTCGTGCTGCCACAGAGCGGACAAGGTTTGCCTTCGGTCAGGTTGGCACGATGAATCTCCCATTTCTCACTCACCATGAGGGTATAGGCATTTCTCAGCGTCAGGGTCTCTTGGGTCAGCGCCTCGATGGTCAACTTGCCCAGCGCTTCATCTATCTCTGCGTTTCTCTTGCCCAAGAACAGGATGCGCTCCTCATTCTTCTGCTTTTCTGTTGTGGCAGTATCGAGATGAGCCACAACCTTGATGGCTTGCTGGACATCCTGCAGTTTCTTTTCGGCTGCCGATTTATGGCTCTGCAGTTCCTCTATGTTCTGTCCGGCAGTCTTATTTCTTTCCGTCTCCCAAGCCTGTTCAGCGGCTTGCGTCGCTTCGTGCAGAACCTGTTTCTGCTTGGCAATCTCTTCCTTTGTCGTTTTGAGGGCAAGGTTCGCTTTCTCTGTTTCTGCTTCCCATTTTTGGATGTTTCGGGCGTTTTCCTCCACGTCTTTCTGGGCCGTTAGATTCTCTTTCTGAGCCAACTCCAATGCCTCTTTCTTTTCTTTCAGATTCGGCATTGCCGCTTCTATTTTGGTTTTCAGCGCCCTTGCTTCTGCGATGACCGGCAGCGCCTTTTCCAGCTGTTCCTGTGCCTTGCCGACTGCTTCCTTCAGACTGGCGAGAGTTTTCTCGCTTTTGCTGATGGCAGACTCTTGACTTTTGATGTTTGCTTCCGCTTTCAGAATGTTTTCTTCCTGTTCGTGGATGCTTTGCGTCTGTCGCTCTACTTCCTGCAGCTGGTTGACGGCTGGCTGTACTTCATCGTGCAACTGCAGACGGAGAATCTGGGTTTGCATCGCTTTAATAGCATCTGCTGCTTGCTCCATATCAGTCTGGCAGATAGTGATTTGCTTGATTTGCTTATCGTTTTCCTCAAACCATTGCAGGTCTTTCGAGATGGCTTGCAACTGGCTGTCGAGTTCCTTCTCAGCCTTTTCCAACCGGGCGATTTCCTCCTGCAGTTGGGCGAGTTCTTCATCGTTCAGCAGGTTCTGTTTAACGGCTTCCACCGATGCTGCCATCTGGTTGTAGGCATCCGTCGCCTGGTCTTTCGCCTTCTTGATTTCAGTAGCGATGTTCGTATAAGTTTCCTCGCATCCGATGAGTTTTTCCAGGAGTTCGTACCGCTCGTTTTCCTTCGCCGTCAGGAAGTTGGCAAACGAGCCTTGGGCGATGAGTACGGTACGGAGAAACTGGTCGTAGTCGAGTCCGATGATGTTCGGCAGCTCGTTCCAGTCGGCAGCTTCCTCTGTTATCTCTTCGCCGTTTCTTGTGATTTTATAGAGCGCAGTCTTGGCGTTCTCGTAGCGCACTCTCTGGAATCTGACGTGCCATTCTGCGCGGTAGATGCTACCGTTGTTGGCAAGGAAGGTGAGTTTGCTGTAGCCTTCCTTCTTGCCACGTGTTAGGATGTTTCGGCTGTCGGTAGGAGCCAGACGGTTACTTTCGCTGGCATCGGCAGCTCCGAAAATCTCGATGCTCTGGTTCTTGTCGCCTTTCTTCCTGGGATAGCGAGGGGCGCGGTTGTAGAGAGCCAGACAGATAGCATCGAGTAGGGTGGACTTGCCACTTCCCGTCGGACCTACGATGCTGAAGATGGTGCTCTCGCCTAAGGCACCTTCTTCAAAGTTGATGACCTCGCCTCCCTGTTTGTCAAGCGAAGCGAGGTTGAGTATTTCGAGTTGTAGGAATTTCATAATGATGATGTCGTTAATAAATCGGATAACATTTTCTCCTGTCTTTCGTTCATCGGAGCGTTGTGTCTGATGGCGAAGGCTTCCTTCAGCGTATCGAGCGGAGGACGGTTGATGATGTCTTCTATGCTGGTGATGTGCTGGGAACCATGGATGGTGGAGAGGTCCAGTTGTGGGATGATGCGCTGGATTTTGCAGAGCACGGCATCCTTTTCGTTGACGAGTTTCTCCAGTTCCTTGATGTCATCGCTGGTCAGTTTCTCCTGTTTCACCTTCAGCATCACGTAGTCGAAGTGGTCGCTCAGCTCGCCGTCAGTTCTCTCCGAGAGTTCAGAATTGATGAGCTTCTGCCATTTCTTGAAGGTTAGCTCTTCCTCATCTTCGGGCAGGATGCGGAGGGCGTGCTGAGGCTTGTATTCCAGGAAATCTACTTTCCATTCCTTACTCTTGCCGGTTTCCTTTCCTTCTTCCTCTTCTCCGTGTTCTATGGTGATGAGGTCGATGCCGTGGGTGTAGTCTTTCTCGGCAAACGACATCGGGAGGATACTTCCCGTATATCTTGCCCAGTCGGTGTTCCAGATATGTTGCCGTTTGTGGATGTGTCCGCAAGTCATATAGTCGGGATGGTCGTTCCATCCTTCCAGGTCCACTTCCTCCTGTCCGCCGATGATGATTTTCTCGCTCGCATCCTTTTTGGCGATATCCGAACCCTTGGCGTACATGTGTGCCATCATGATGCACTTCCTGCCCGGGTATTTCTTTCGAGCCTCAGCCGTCAGTTCCCTCAGAAAGTCGTTGACTCCCTGCGAGTAGCTGGCGTTCTGCACCACATCGCTTCTTAGGAAAGGTACGGCGAGAATGATGACTTCTTCTCCTGCCTCGTTGGTTACGGGGATGATGAGGTCATCGAAGGAATAGATCCAATGTCCGCCGGTTTTATCATCGTCCCCGCTTTCTGCCTGCTGCCAGATTTTCCTTACGTTTCCTCTTATTTCCACGTGGTATCGGGTGAGTAGCGGACGGGGAGCCTCCAGTCGGCTGGCGGAATCGTGGTTGCCGGCGGTAATGATGACCTGCATGTTCGGGCACAGTTGGGTAGCATCGGCAAGAAACTCGTAATAAACGGTCTGTGCCGCTGCCGATGGATTTCCGTTATCAAAGATGTCTCCTGCGATGAGGAGAGCATCGGGCTTTTGTCCAGCTATCTGCTCCAGGAGCCATTTCAGGAAATGCTTGTGTTCCGGCAGACGGTCGTTGCCGTGAAACAGGTTGCCCAGGTGCCAGTCGCTGGTTGCTAATATCTTCATACTCATAAGAATGTCTAATCTTAATTCAAGTTTCGCAAGTGAGGGAATTAATTGAAGTTAAAGAAGTTATCACTCCCTACGGTCGTTCGGGAAGTTAAGAGACAATAGTCTTTTGGCGTAAAACGTAGGACATTTGTCCCTTAACTTCCCTCTAACTTCTCTAACTTCCCTTAACTTCCCCATATGTGAAAGTTCAGTCTTAGTCTTGCAATCCTTTGACCTTTGGCTTGCAATCTGACTACAAAGTTAATACAATTATTTGGGATACGCAAAGAAATAAGCTCAAAAAACGAAGAATTATGGCCGGAAAAGTGAAGATATTCAGGAAAAGTCTTGTTTTATATCTGATAAAGTTGTATCTTTGCATAGTAGAAATCTTCGTTCATCGACGTTGAACCGCCATTCACCGACGTTGAACCGCCGTTCAGCGACGGTGAACGGACATTCAGCGTCGGTGAACGGAGATTTCTCCTAGGATAAAATACTTTTCTTCCTAGGTTTGTGGTCTTTTCTTCTTAGGTATGATCATAAATACTGTAGGATGCAAAGGCTGCTGCAATAAGGAGTGATAACAATCTTAATAAGAAAGGAAACTGATATGGCTAAGTACAAGTTGCAAGAGTTGAATGATTTGCGTGATGAAGGCAAGCGCAGAGTTTATCCCAAGATGGTGACCAACCGGACACTATCCCGAAAAGAGTTCGTCAAGATGATGCAGAACTACCATCGCGGTATTTCGGAAAGTACCACGGAGGCTGTATTGACCGATGTGGTTGATATGCTGACAGATATGCTCTCCATGGGGTACAACGTGAATCTGGAAGGTTTCGGCACCTTCTCCCTCTCCCTCGCTTTCGAGGATGAGAAGCCTAGGGAAATTCTGAATCCAGATGATAAGATGACGTACCGCAAGGTGGGAGTGAAAGACATCAACTTCAAGGCGTCCCCTGAGTTTATCAAGGAGGTGAAGCGTGAAACCGACCGTGACCTGGAGCGTGATATGGGTGGCGTAAAGGTTATCCGTAAGCAGCTCTATTCCAGGGAAGAGCGCATCGCCCGAGCCCTGGAGGTGATAGAAAAGAACGGAGTCCTCACCCTAGGCGATTATGCCTCCATCAACAACCTGAGCCGTACTTCCGCCTCTATGGAACTGAAGGAACTGACAAATGACAAGACTTCCCCGATAGATTCACTAGGCCGCGGTAGCCATAAGGTTTGGGTGAAGAGAAAAGAATAAATGCAAATATCTCTCAGAATATTTGTTAGTTTCAATTCTTTTTCGTATTTTTGCGGTGTAATTAAAATGATAGTGTTATGACGACAATAACAAGGGAACATCTTGAAGATGAGGTACTCAAGTCGATTCAGAAGAAAGCGGAGTCGATTATGCCGAAAGATGCCAAGGTTATCCTTTTCGGGTCAAGGGCTAGAAGGGATGCTAAAGCAGATTCCGACTGGGACATCCTTGTGCTTTTGAACAAGGATAAGATAGATGAGCAGGATCATGATAATTACACCTATCCTCTTTGGGAATTGGGATGGCAAATCAATCAGATGATTCACCCGATTGTGTATTCGATGAAGGATTGGAACTGCAAAAAGGGCAGTCCGTTTTATAATAATGTAGAAGAGGAAGGGGTAATGCTATGCTAGATAAAAAGGATAATGGTATGCCAACAGATAGTCGCTATTTTGCGCAAAAAGCGATAGATGCCGCAAATGAATTGTGGGATAAGGGCTTGATAGATGAAGAAACTATTGAGCAATGGAAGCATGAACATATGAGAACGCCTTATTCTGAATAAATGCAGCGGATTGTATTAAAATAGATGTTTAATTTAATGTCCAATAATTATGGAGCAGATTACCATAGATTTTAAGAACGCTTTTGATTGTTCCAAGAAGGAAAAGTCGAAGGTTTGTCGCTCTGGCTATGTACGTTTGGTTCGTTTTATGGATGATAAGAAGCATACTAGACCACAAGTGTATGAGGGCGATTTGTTGGAGGCTATTATGGATGTAAAGAGGGGGAATGTCAAGAACTTCGATACATTGGAGGATATGATGAACTATCTGGAAGCTTAGACATGAGTATAAAATGCCTGGTTAAGAAGTAAATCATTGAACTTTTGCATGTGGTTCAAGCACGGGCTGAAGGCCCAAAAGCTCCTAGCCCAGGGCAACACCCTGGGTATTAAGATGTTGTATCCCTGCGCCCTGTAAGGGCAAAAGCCTTGAATATATGCTGCTTTATAACCAATTTTATTGGGATTTGCAAGAAACTTTCCGATTTTCTTGCAAATCCCAATTCTTTTCGTACTTTTGCAGTTGTCTTGCTGTGGATGGCTGGCGATGAGTCGCTGGCTAGGTAAAATCCATGGCTTGGCCTATCATAATTAAGAAAGACGTTCTCTACGTTTTCTTCTGACCTATTGAAATCTGGTAAATTACAAAAGGTGTTCAGAGGGAGACAGCAGTGGGCGTCTACCCACTGTGTATATACACATGGCATAGGTGTGCCCCTTCGTCTGGAGGGGGTACGCTCTGTGCTATCATATATATACCCGCTTGGCGTAGGCTCTATTGCTTCTTATCCTTGACACCAGGGTTTTACCAGAACCTCAATAGGCAAGGATTATGCGAGTGATAGATTCCCTACGCCTTCCTTTTTGATAGCTAATCAGTTATCCTATTCCTTATCTTACGATGAGGCTGGACTAGAATCAAAATAATCTTTTAAAAACAGATGGTTTCTGCTTTCGGGAATCGGTGGAGTAATAGGATGGCAAGGCTTTGCTATGCTCCCATCGGCAACGGAAGTTATGGCAAAGAAACTGCAACTCAGCTATAAGGAAATCGAATCCCGATTAGAATCGTTTAAAACTAAAGTGGTGTCAGCCTCTGAGGTTGGCTACGAGATACTGAAGGCTTTTGGTAAAAGCGAAAAGGATGTGTCGAGATACAAGGAAGGAAAGGGTATCTTGAAGACATTCGATGGCTTGCTTATCAAAGGCTTGTTCTGCTATCAGGCTGTAGATACTTTGCATCTTACCACCAGGTTGGAGACATTGAAGACTGATGCTCAGGTTAAGAAGGCTGCGCCAAAGATTATTGCGGTGAGCGATGGTGAAACCCTCCTTGCTTATGATACTCGTGAGAATGATACTTACGAGCAGAAACTCGTCAAGATGCACAGCGACTTTGGCTTCTTCTATCCTTTGATGAATGTGGAGCGAGTACACACTACGGCAGAAAACCCTGCCGATGTGAAGGCTGCTGAGAAACTAGCCAAACTGCATGATGAGATTCGTGCTTATAACGAATATAATAGTGATGACGACTTGCACGACCTCAATATCTTCATTACCCGCCTGCTCTTCTGCTTCTTTGCCGAAGACACAGGTATCTTTGCCGAAAATCTCTTTACCAACTTTATCAAGCAATTTACCAAGGAAGATGGTTCCGATCTCGGCGAGATGCTAGGTCAGGCATTCCAGGTGATGAATGTGCCAAACAAGGAGCGTTCGGAAGAACTTACCAAGGAAATCAATCAGTTTCCTTATGTGAATGGCGGTCTTTTTGCCTCTGACATTCCTATCCCAAAGATGGGTTATAAGGCTAGAAAGATTATCATCGAATGCGGCGACTTGGATTGGAAGGACATCAACCGGATATTTTCGGTAGTATGATTCAGGCGGTGGTGAATCCTGATGTGCGTGCCAAGGAAGGTATGCACTACACCAGTGTGCCTAATATCATGAAGGTAATCAATCCGCTCTTTATGGATGATTTGAGAGGGGAATATAAGAAACTGGAAGAGTTTTACGAACAGAAGAAGAACCTGCTTGATATGAGTGCCTTGTCTCAAAATCAGTTTATTGACGAGTGCAAACCAATCATTAATGGTTGCAATAAGTTGATGGTAAGAATGAGCAAGATGAAGTTCTTTGACCCAGCTTGTGGTAGTGGTAATTTCCTGATTATCACTTATAAGCAGTTGCGCTTGCTCGAAATGGATATTCTGCATCTCCGCAAGAAATGTACGCCTGAGCAGATGCTCGACTTTATTGATGGTTCGTGCATCCGTTTGAAACAGTTCTTTGGAATTGAACTTCTCGACTTTCCTCACGAGGTAGCCATGCTTTCCCTTTGGCTTGCTGAGCATCAGATGAACAACAAGTTTCACGCCGATTTCGGTGTGAATGTTGCCGCCTTGCCTTTGCATAATATCGACCAGATAAAATGTGGCAACGCTTGTAGAATGGATTGGGAGGTAGTATGCCCACATACCAAGGATGAAGAAGTGTTTGTTTTTGGAAATCCACCGTATTTGGGTGGTAAATTACAAGATAAAGAACAAAAAGAAGATCTGTTCTTGAATTTAGGTAATTTTCCTTCTTATAAGAATCTTGATTATATATCAATATGGTTTTACAAAGTTGCACAGATGATAGAAAATAGTCATGTTATGGCAGCTTTTGTTAGTACAAATTCTATAGTTCAAGGTGAACAGGTGGGAATGTTATGGCCTCACATTTTTGCATGTAAAGTTGAAATATTTTTTGCTTATAATTCATTTAAATGGCAGAATAATGCAAAGTATAATGCTGGGGTTACCTGTACTATAATTGGATTAGTGTCTTCGATTAGAAATATTCCCAAAAAGTTATTTCAAACAAATAATGTACGTATTGTAAAAACAATTAGTCCTTATTTGACAGAAGGTAATTCTATAATCGTAAATTCATTGAATGAACCCTTATCCGAATTACCTCAGATGGAATATGGAAATATGCCATTGGAAGGCGGCTTTCTTAAGTTATCTAAAGAAAGTAAAGACGAAATCATTAATGCCTATCCTAATGCGGTCAAATTTATTCGACCGACAATAGGTGGAGATGAACTAATTAATTCTATTCCTCGATATTGTTTATGGATTGATGATGAAGATTTACAAGAGGCTTTATCAATCCCGCCAATTAATGAAAGAATTAAAGGTGTTCGTGAGTTTAGAATGAATGGTGGAGAGGTTGCTCGTACATTAGTAGATAAATCTCATCAATTTAGATATAGTAAAAATGGCCTCTTCTCATCAAATAGCTATACCTTGTACCTCGTCTGAGAAAAGAGAGTATATGCAATGTGGTTTCTTCGATTCAAATTATGTATCGATGAATTCTGTAGAAGTTATTTATGATGGTGAACTTTGGTTGTTTGGATTAATATCTTCTAAGATGCATATGACGTGGATCCGTACTGTAGGTGGACGTCTTGAAACTCGTTATAGATATTCTGCACAACTCTGTTACAACACTTTCCCCTTCCCATCCATCTCCGACACCAAGAAGTCTGAGATAGAAGAGGCGGCAACGAATGTGCTTCTGGCTCGTGAAAACTATCCAGAGAAGACGCTTGCAGATCTTTACGACCCGGAAAAGATGCCGGAGGATTTGCGTACTGCACATGAGGAACTGGATGCCATCGTAGAAAGCTGCTATCCTGGCGCTCCGTTCCCAAATGATGAGGCTCGATTGGAATGCCTCTTCAAACTCTATGAGAAAATGACAGCTAACAAGTAATAATTTGAATGGCTTATGAACAAGATAAATGATAATATCGTTGATATTTCGTATCAGCAAACGGGTAAATCGAGTAATACGAATGAACTCGGTATGAGAGAGATGCAAGCCAAGGCTTACGAAGTCCGCAACCATCGCTTTCTGCTTATCAAGGCGCCACCTGCATCTGGCAAGAGTCGCGCCTTGATGTTCATCGCCCTGGATAAGCTGAAGAATCAGGGCATCAAGAAGGTTGTAGTGGCTGTACCGGAAAAGAGTATCGGCCGCTCCTTCCAAAACACCGACCTGATGAAGTATGGCTTCTTCGCCGATTGGAGGGTGGCGCAACAGTATAATCTTTGCGATAATAATCTTTGCGATACTACCGACGAGAAAGTTAAGGCGGTACGCTTTAAAAATTTCTTCCATCAAGATAAAAACAATATCCTGGTTTGCGCCCATGCTACCCTCAGAAACGGCATGAAGGAAATAAGTGACGAGGAGTTTAATGATTGCCTCTTGGCGATAGATGAGTTCCATCATACTAGTGCTGATGTGAACAGCGGATTGGGCGATATTGTGCGCCGGGTGATGAATAATTCCACCGGTCATATTGTTGCCATGACGGGCAGTTACTTCCGTGGCGATGGCGTTCCGGTGTTGAGGGCAGAGGATGAGGCCCGTTTCTTCCCGGTAACCTACAACTATTATCAGCAACTCAACGGTTATCGCTATCTCAAGAACCTTGTCCTGGGCTATCACTTCTATCACGGCAGTTATCTCGACCATATCGCCGAGGTGCTGGATACTACCAAGAAGACCATCATCCATATTCCGAGTGTCAACTCCCGAGCATCCAGCGGTTTGGGTAAATACACGGAGGTGGATGAAATCATCAAGATTATCGGTAAGGTAGAGGAACGGGATTACAACAATGGCGGCATCTATCACATCAGAACCAAGGACGGCAGACTACTGAAGGTTGCCGATCTGGTGGAAGACCACGCCGAGACCCGCAATCTGGTGCAGGGATATTTGCAGCGGATAAAGAAGCGTGATGATGTAGATATTATCATCGCTCTGGGTACTGCCAAGGAAGGTTTCGACTGGCAATGGTGTGAGGAATGTCTGACCATCGGTGTGCGTGGCTCGCTGACCGAAGTGGTGCAGATTATCGGAAGATGCACCCGTGATTGCGAAGGCAAGGAAACCGCCAAGTTTGTGAACATGATAGGAATGCCTGATGCCAATCAGCCCGATGTGAAGGTGGCGGTGAACGACTTTCTGAAAGCCATTACCGCATCGCTTCTGATGGAGCAGGTGATGGCGCCTAGTTGGCATTTCAAGACGGTGAAGGATGTGGATAGTGATGAGGGTAGTCCGTTGGATGCCCGTACCCTGGTGATAGAGGGCTTGAAACCTTTGTCGAGCGAGAAGACGAAGATGATTGTAGAGGAGCAGTTGGATGATTTGAAGGCTTCTATCTTGCAAGACGAACTGGTGGTGAAAGCCATCAGCGGAAGTACTACGGCTGAAACCATCACCAAAACGCTCATTCCGAAAGTGATTCGTGAAAAGTATCCGGATTTGAGCGAGGACGAAGTGGAAGAAGTTCGTCAGCGCCTGCTGCTTGATACCCTTGTCAAGGGTGGTGAAGTGGTGGATGATAAGGGAAATCCTATCGATTTCGATGCTTCGGCAAACGATGAGGAGAAGGAGTCGGAAGGCAATCGCCTCATCAAACTGGCAAACCGAATGATTAACATCGACCAGTTGAGCATCAATCTGATTGATTCCATCAATCCTTTCCAGCGTGCTTACGAAGTGTTGTCGAAGAATGTGGATAAGCAGACCCTGAAGATTATCCAGGACACGATGGCTGAACAGAAATTCGATATGACCATCGAACAGGCGATGATGCTGTTCAAGGGGCCCTATAAGCGATGGGTGGCAGAGCATGACGGTCTGCGCCCAGACATCAATGACCCTGATCCGAAGGTAAGGGAACTGGCTGCTGCATTCCAGAAACTCAAGAACCTGAAGATTCGAAAGATGATGGGATTGGAGTATGAGCCGGAAAAAGTAACATTTAACATTAACATAAATGGATTGGCCAGAAGAATTATTAGAGATATTTGATGACCCCTTGTTGGCGGATGTACGTCCGAAACCGAAGGCACCGACGCCCGATGACAGGCTGGCACAGAAATTGCTTGAAATCAACAAGTGGGTGGCAGAGCATGGTAGCGAACCTACAGCTGACGGTGGCTTGAAAGAAAAGTTGCTTGCTGCATCGCTCAAGGCTCTGCGAACCAAGGCAACAGATAGCCTCAGACAGTATGATGAGTATCATCTGTTGGGATAGGCTATAGTTTTTCACCTTATTATATATAGTGATATGGATATTGATAAAGAATTAGAAGATATATTCAGCGATCCCTTGATGGATGTTTCCTATCAGGAGGCAAAACTCTTCGATGTGCCTGCCGACATGAAAGGCGTAATGGCTCAGAAGAAGGATCCGCCCGACCATGTGGCGCAAAGAAAACTGTGTGAGAATTTCGCACAGTTTAAGCCGCTCTTCGAACAGGTGCATCAGGATTTGAAGACCGGTAAGCGACAGTTGCAGAGAATCTCGAAGACGACGAGCTTATTGGCTGGACGCTATTATCTTGTAGATGGTCAGATGGTTTTGTTATATGAGATTATTGAGAAGAAAAAGGGTACTAATGGTTTGCCCGATGGCAGAACCCGTTGTATCTATGAAAATGGTACGGAGTCGGATATCTATCTCCAGACACTTCGCAAGAGTGTGGTGGCAAGTGGTTATGCCATCACCGAAACTCTGGAGGAGACGGATGCTCATTTCTTCAATCCTGAGGATGTGAAGCAGGAAGACCAGGTGACGGGTTATATCTACGTGCTTCGTTCGAAATCAGAGAATCCGGAAATTCGTAACATCAAGAATCTCTATAAAATAGGTTTCTCTACGAATCGGGTGGAGGAGCGTGTGGCAAATGCCGAGCATGAGCCTACTTATCTGATGGCACCTGTAGAGATAGTAAGCACTTACAAGATAGTGAACATGCACTCTCAGAAGTTTGAGGACCTGGTGCATCAGGTGTTGCAGACGGTGAACTTCCGTTTTAAGGTGGCTGATGATAAGGGAGAGATGCATGAGGCTACGGAATGGTATCAGGTTCCGCTGGAAATCATCGACAGTATCATTCAGAAAATCATGAATGGCACTATCATCTACTTTGCCTACAATAAGGAACAGCAATGTCTGGAGCAGCGGATAGAGAAAAAGCCATCGCAGTTAAATCTGTCGGGCTTGAAGGTTTTGACGCTGATTATCGAGAAACAGTATTTCGAGGAGATTGTATCTGGTGTGAAGACCGAGGAGTACCGTTCGCTGAAGCAGACCACGCTTAACAAATATACTTATATTGATGAGGCTGATGGCAAGCGTTATCTCCGTCGTTTCGATGCGATAAGGTTTTATGTGGGTTATCATTCGGATAGGGATAGTGCCGTGGTTCAGGTATTGGACACCACCTATGAGGATGGCTTGGTAACTTATCATCTCGGAAAGGTATTGGAGGTGATAAGGGGAAAGGAAAATAAATAAAATAGTTGAAAACCAATAGTTTAAGGTCACAAATTGTGACCTTAAACGCTATTTCTATGTGTTCTAATATAGAGTGTTATACGAAGCTTTTGCCCTTACAGGGCGCATTGCTGACTGCGAGTGTACCCAGGGCGATGCCCTGGGCTAGGAGCTTTTGGGCTTTCAGCCCGTTCTTGAACCACCTGCAATGTCCTATATGTTAGACCTTTCGAGTATTGTGCGCATAGCACGATAGCGAGAATAATTTTGGTATTGCTTTTATTGGATAAGCCATAATCCTTCTGCCTTTAATTCTTCTATAAATTCTTCAAAATCTGTAGTCTTGCCTGTCCTTTCGTATTCCCCTTCAATGGCTTCAATCCTAGCCACGGCTTCTTCTTCATTAGCCGGATGCCAGCCAATTGGATATCTTTTCTCCTTCATAAGCTTTTTCCTTTATAGTTTTCTTTTGAATTGTCTAATCAGATATCTAGGACTTCTTCTCATATCCCATAAATCTACGAAAATGACGAGGTCGTTGGCTTCGTCGTAGCGATAGATAATCTTCCAATTCTCCTTGATAATCGCACTATGGTAAGGGCGGTGGAATCGCTTAAGCAATGGCTCTCTGGGTGAAGAAAGAGGATGTTTGCAAAGTCTGTTTATTATTGCTTGCAAGCTTTCGTCAAATCTTTGAACGCAAAGTCGACCAAAGTTTTGATAACTATAGTCGGTTGTTTCTTTATAAATTTGAAGAAAGCTATTGCGTAGTGTTACTTTAGCCATGTTCGTTCTTCGTTTAGTTTATTGAAAAACTCTTCTACACTATAGCTAATGCCTGTCCTTTCATACTCCGCCTCAATAGCTTCAATCCTAGCTACGGCTTCTTCTTCATTAGCCGGATGCCAGCCAACAGGAATCTTGTTCCAGTCAATATCTTCTTCTGCACATTCATCCTTGGGAAGTGCTATGGCGGCATTTCCGTGATAGGCTGGTGCAGGCTCTGCTGCGAAAGCTGCATCTTTCTGCTCTTCTGGCAATGTATATCTTTTCTCTTTCATAAGCTTGCGTATTTTGTCTGCTGCAAAAATACGATTATTATCTGAATCATGCAAGAAAAATGGGAGAAATGTTTTATAAAGTATCTTATAATCAAGGTTTTTGTTCATTGTTGGGCTTTGGGGTGGTTCTGAAAAAAAGTCACAATACCTAGCTGATAGAGCTGGGTATTGTGACTTTGCTTTTTGCTATATGTGTTTATTCGAAAATAATCACTAAATCTTAGTGGTGTTTCAAATCACACGCAGCCTGCTCATAGTCGATGAGATGATCGATGGTAGGGTGGTCGCCGCAGATTTCGCAGGATGCACGCTTCTTTACCTTGATGGTGCGGAAGTTCATCGTCTTGGCATCGAAGGTGAGCAATCGGTCGGTGAGCAGTTCGCCCACACCGAGGAAGTACTTCAACGCCTCGGCAGCCTGGATGGTTCCGAGCATACCAGCGATGGCACCCAGGACTCCTGCCTGGCTACTGGTAGGAACAGCGCCTGCTGGAGGTGGTTCCTTGAAAAAACAGCGGTAACAAGCCGTGCCTGGAAGATGGGTGAAGGTCTGCCCCTGGAATCTCAGGATGCCGCCATGCGAGAATGCCTTGCCCAGTCGCACACAGGCATCATTGATGAGGAACTTCACCGGGAAGTTGTCGGTGCAATCAATGACGAAATCCCATGGCTTGATGATTTCCTCGGCATTGTCTGAGGCGAGGAAGGTATGGTAGGTTGTTACCTCCACATCAGGATTGATGGCAATCATCTTCTCCTTGGCGCTTTCCACCTTAGGGGTGTTCAAGTCCTTGGTCTGGTGGATGACCTGTCGTTGCAGGTTGCTGAGGTCAACCACATCGGCATCCACGATACCGATATGTCCCACGCCAGCCGCAGCGAGGTAGAGGGCAACTGGGGAACCCAAGCCTCCGGCACCAATGATGAGCACCTTGGCATTGAGGAGCTTTTCCTGTCCCTCGGGGCCTACATCCTGAAGGAGGATGTGGCGGCTGTATCTTTCTATCTGTTCTTCTGTTAAATCTATCATTTTATAGTACTTTATGTCTTTTTTCTTTAGTAAAAAACTTACTTTGTATAGCAGTTTATGCTCATACAGCAGTATAGAAAAAGGTCGCAAACAATTAACAGCTTGCGACCTTTGATATTCTTTATAAGAACCCGAATTATAATCCCGAATCTGGAAGTATAATTCTCTAATTCTCAAATTCTTGATTTACTCGATTACTACGAGTGCATCCTCTTCGAGCACAGCCTGACCAGGCTTAACGCAGATAGCTGTAACCTTGCCATCCTTCTCAGCCTCGATGTTGTTCTGCATCTTCATCGCCTCGAGAACGACAACAGTATCACCTGCCTTTACCTCCTGACCAACAGCTACCTCGATGCTGGTGATAGTACCAGGGAGAGGAGCCTTTACAGCATTGGCTGTATTTACGTTGGCAGCTGGAGTAGCCTCAGCATCATCAGATGCTGCAGCTGGCTGACCGAGCACAACCTTCTTCTTCTCTGGCTCAGCCTCCTGTTCCATCTCAACCTTGTAAGCTTCGCCATTCACGTTCACGCTTGCGATGTTACCCTCAACAGCGTCAATCTGAACCTTGTATTCTTTTCCGTCAATTGTATATTTAAACTCTTTCATTTTTATTACATTATGGTTTAGCTGTTAAACTCAAGAACTTGGCGTTCCACATCGTCTGACGTGGCTTGATAGTGATGATGCCAGGCTCCTTGTCGTGTACGTTATTGCCCTGGTACTCATAGAGAGCCATGGCAATCGCAGCATAAATATTCTTATCCATTCGTTTTCTTTTTAATGTTAAGTGTTAAGTGTTAAATGTTAAATTAAGCATTTTAGCTTTTCTGGCGTAGCTAATTTAACATTTAACATTCAACATTTCTCATTGTTATTACATTGGCATACAGCCATGCTTCTTAGCTGGCAAGCTCTGACGCTTGGTAGCGAGCTGAGCCAAACCGCGGCAGATGCGGAAACGGGTGTTGCGTGGCTCGATGACGTCATCGATGTAACCATACTGAGCTGCCTGATATGGATTAGCGAACTTGTCAGTATACTCCTGCTCCTTCTCTGCCAGGAATGCCTTCACGTCCTCGCCGGCTTCCTTCTTAGCCTTAGCTTCCTTACCACAGAGAACGGCAACGGCACCGCTGGCACCCATTACAGCAA
>ENA-OQEL01000238-OQEL01000238.1-human-gut-metagenome-genome-assembly--contig:-NODE-238-length-21326-cov-9.253738_pt1 | contig 21326 bp, 19 predicted proteins | sample MGYA00242796_ERZ504637 | MGnify/ENA primary metagenome ERZ504637 (study PRJEB26092, sample SAMD00036306) | human gut metagenome | host: Homo sapiens | study: EMG produced TPA metagenomics assembly of... | reverse complement strand
CGCAGCAGAGAGAATCTCGGCCGTGGGGTTGGCGACCGACGGCCTGTTCCTGCGCGTGGCGCGCAAGGTGGCCGCCAGCTATCCCGATATCGAGTTCAACGACAAGATCGTCGACGCCACCTGCATGGGCCTGGTCCAAAACCCCAATGACTTCGATGTCCTGGTGCTGCCCAACCTGTACGGCGACATCGTGAGCGACCTGTGCGCCGGCCTGGTGGGTGGTCTGGGCATGGCACCCGGCTCCAACATCGGTGCCGACTGCGCAATCTTTGAGGCTACGCACGGCTCCGCGCCCGATATCGCTGGCCAGGATGTCGCCAACCCCACGGCCGAGATTCTCTCTGCTGCGATGATGCTCGATCACCTGGGCGAGAACGACGCCGCCAACCGCATTCGCGCCGCCGTCTCCGCCACGCTTGGCGAGGGCGAGCAGGTTACCGGTGACGTGCGCCGTGCTCAGACCGGCTCCGTCGAGGGGGCCGTGGGCACGCAGGCCTTTGCCGATGCCGTTATCGCGCACCTGGCCTAAGGTACGCACGCTGCAAACGCCTAAATAGTACTTAAGTGTTTGCGTATAACCTAAGAATGAATACGCCCGGCGCCTCGTCGGGCGTATTCTATTGGGGACTATGTTTCCTAACAAGGAGTAACTGATATGGGTCTGATTCAAAAGAAGGACGAGAAGGACGAGATCGACGGCATCCAGATCATCGAGCGCGGCGAAGGCCCTGACGGTGATGAGGACGAGAAGATCGACCTGGTCGCCGGCACGTCTGCCGAACATATTGCCGCCGGCACGACCGCCGAGGAGGAAGACGCTCGCCTGGAGGCAAAGATCGCCGCGGACGCCGCCGACGAGAACCTCATGCCCCAGGAGCAGGACGAGGACGACGACTCCGACGTGGACGACCACGCTTGTAAGCACAAGAAGACGATGATTGTCGCCTTTGTGGTCGCTATCGTGATCGCTGCCGTGGTCGGCTTCTTTATCGGCAACGGTGGTTTTGGCGGCAAGGGTGTCGGCTCGTCGACCCTGACCGAGGATCAGCTCGATTCGACCGTGGCAAGCTATAGCTACAACGGCAAGAAGAGCGACATCACCGCGCGCGAGGCCATCGAGAGCCAGTATAGCCTCGACACCGTCAAGGACGACGACGGCAACTACACCGCACCGTCTGCCGACGTTATCCTGTCCTACGTGCGCAACCAGATTCTGCTGGACGCTGCCGAGGACGAGGGCATTACCGTCTCTTCCAAGGAGATGAAGCAGTACGCCGAGGATTCCATCGGCACCTCCGACTACAAGACCATGGCCACGCAGTACGGCGTGTCCAAGGACCAGGCCAAGCAGATCGTCCGCCAGTCTGCGACGCTGCAGAAGCTCTACAAGAAGAAGGTGGGCGATAGCTCCGCAAGCATGCCGACCGCCCCGACCGAGCCTGCTGACGGCAACGAGGAGACCGCGAGCAAGGACTACGCCGACTACATCATCAACCTTGCCGGCGACGAGTGGGATAGCTCAAAGGGCACCTGGAAGGACGCCGATAGCACCTATGCCAAGGCCTTTGCCGATGATGCCTTTACGGTCGATAGCGCTACCTATAAGCAGGCCATGACCGCCTACTACACTGCTTATCAGCAGTATTCCTCGCAGGCTTCGAGCGCCAGCTCCAAGTGGACCGAGTACGCCAACGGCCTTTACGCCAAGGCCAACATCAGCATCTACGGGCTGTTTGCGTAAGGGCTGCCCGAGCCGCCGAGCGCGTAGCCAAAAAATCTGATATGCCCGCTAGAACGGATATCGTTCTAGCGGGCTTTTTGCACTGTGGGGAGGGCGATGAGAGGGGGTGGTTGTATGCAAATTTTGGGACACTTTATTCATATAAAGTGAAAACGATTTCGGCTAAACTGGTAGTAACAATGTGGTACCACTGTTCATCTGGTAGTAACCAATTTTGAGACGAAATCGAATGGAAATTGCTAAGAATTAGTTTGGTAATGAAAGAAACGCACCATGTCTACCTGCGTAAATTACCGTTTACGGGCCAAAAATAACCGTTTGGCAACGATATAGTAATTTGAACGAAATGTGTTGGACGTTTGAATTGAGTGTGTGCTACCGTACATACCAGCAACCCCAAATAGGGACTGGGTTGTCTAAGTTTGCGCATCAATGCCGGCAAGCGGAGAAGCCGGTATGCACAAGGCGCGGACATGGAACTCGTTGGTGAACAACGAAAGAAAGGTTGGAGGAGATACCATATGATGAAGTACCTCCAGAAGCTCGGCAAAGCGCTGATGCTTCCCGTCGCGGCGCTTCCCGTCGCAGGTATTCTTTATGGGCGTGGGCTACCTGCTCGCTCCCGCAGTCATGGGTGCTGCCGGTGACACTACCGGTTTTGCCTATACCGCCGGTTTCCTGCTCATCAAGGCAGGCGGCGCTCTTATCGATAACATGGCCTGGCTGTTCGCAGTCGGCGCCGCTGTCGGCCTTGCCGACGATCACGATGGCACCGCTGGCCTCGCTGGCCTCGTCGCCTTCCTGATGATCCAGCAGCTCCTGAACCCTGCTGTTGTTGGCACCATTCGTGGTATGGACGCCGATGCTCAGACCGCTTGGCTTGCCACGACCGAGGGCATCGCGTTCTCCAAGATCGCTGGTAACTCCTTCATCGGCATCCTGTCCGCCGTCATCGGTGGCACTTGCTACAACAAGTTCAAGGACACTCGTCTTCCCGACTGGCTGGCCTTCTTCTCCGGCAAGCGTTGCGTCGCCATCATGACCGCCGTCATCTGCATCGTCGTCTCCGTCGTCCTGCTCTTTGCTTGGCCGCTCATCTTCGGTGCTCTTGTTGCTCTTGGTGAGGGTATCGCCGCCATGGATGGTATCGGCGCTGGCATCTACGCCTTCCTCAACCGCCTGCTCATCCCGACCGGTCTGCACCACGCTCTGAACAACGTGTTCTGGTTCGACACCATCGGCCTGGGCGACCTGACCCACTTCTGGGCTGGCGAGACCTCTGCTGATGTCAAGTGGAGCCTCGGTATGTACATGTCCGGCTTCTTCCCCTGCATGATGTTCGGTATCCCGGGCGCTGCCCTGGCTATGGTTCAGACCGCTAAGAACAAGAAGGCTGCTATCGGCCTGGTTGTCTCCGCTGCTATCTGCGCCTTCGTCTGCGGCGTCACCGAGCCCTTCGAGTTCGGCTTCATGTTCCTGTGCTTCCCGCTCTACGTCGTGTACGCTGCCCTGTACGGCATCTTCACCATCGTCACCTACTATGTTGGTTTCCGTGCTGGCTTCTGCTTCTCCGCTGGTGCTACCGACCTCCTGTTCTCCTCTAGCCTTCCGGCTGCCGCTAACACCTGGATGATCATCCCGCTGGGCATCGCTGCCTTCGTGGTCTTCTACCTCGTGTTCCGCTTCGCCATCACCAAGTTCAACCTCATGACCCCTGGTCGCGAGGATGAGGATGTCGAGGAGACCTCCGCTTCCGCCGCTGCTGGCGACGACAAGTTCGCCGCTCTGGCCGCCGCTGTTCTCGCTGCCGTCGGTGGCAAGGAGAACGTCAAGACCGTTGACTGCTGCGCTACTCGCCTGCGCTTCGAGCTCGGCGATTCCTCTCTGGTCGACGAGGCTGCCTGCAAGAAGGCTGGCGCTTTGGGTGTCATGAAGATGGACAAGGGTGCAACCCAGGTCATCATCGGCACGCAGGTCCAGGCTGTTGCCGAGGAGCTCAAGAAGCTTCTCTAAGCCTTAAAGACGTATCTGTCTTGTAAAGGGTCGTCCCGCTCCGCGGGGCGGCCCTTTTTGCTACCTCGATACCTGATGTAGCGTTGTAATTGGTATTACAGTGCGCAGGCTATCAACCGGCAAACAATATTGAAATATGCTGGCTGACCTGCTGTTATTCCAATAAAACTGCTATAGTACGTGGTGTCTGGTTACAACCAATTTCGAGTCATTTATCCGGCAGGTATCATTATGGCAATGGGAGCGCGCAAACAACCTCTGTACGATCAACTCGTCGATTTGCTGACCGATAAAATCGATCACGAACTTCGACCCGGCGACTATTTGCCGTCCGAGCGCGACTTGTCGGAGCGCTACGGGCTCTCGCGTACGACGGTTCGCCTTGCCCTGCAGGAGCTTGAGCGCCTGGGCTTGGTGGTTCGTCAGCGCGGCCGTGGAACCATGGTATGCGACCGCTCTCTGCAAACGGCAAACCTCACGCAGACATACAGCTTTACCGAGCAGATGAAGGCGATCGGCCGTGTGCCCAAGACAACGATTCTCGAGTTTACCGAGGTCGAGGCTGACAAGAATATTGCCGTAGAGATGAACGCGCGCCTGGGCGAGCGTCTGTACAAGATCAAGCGCCTGCGTATAGCCGATGGTGTGCCGCTGATGATTGAGTGTACATATCTGCCAAGTCGCAAGTTCTTTGCGCTTAAGCGCCCCATGATCGAGAACAAATCGCTGTACGACATGATCGAGCAGGACTTTCACGAGAAAGTTCGCGTGGCAGAGGAAGAATTCTACGCGAGTATCGCGCGCCATTCCGACGCTCGTCTGCTCGAGATTGCCGAAGGCGCACCGGTCCTGGATTTGATTCGTACCACATATGACATGAACAACGAGGTTATCGAGTATACGCGTTCGGTTGCGCGTGCCGACCAGTTTAAGTACAAGGTCTACCACAACCGCGCAGTCTAGAGTTATTGGGTATAAACGGCTTGGCGTGTTTTGCGGCGGGTGCAAAATGTGCCAAGCGGTAGAAGGCAACGAACAATCGCTCGAATTAACAATGCAGTGGTTTTTGATCCGCCCTAAAACGCACTGCGGGTACGGGAGCATAGATGAGCACGTATGCTATCAAGGCCGACAAGTTCTTTTTGCCGGCGGGGCCGCAGCTGGGCGGCTTCCTGATGGTCGAAGACGGCGTCTTTGGCGCTTGGCAGGCCGATGAGCCCGCTTGTGAGATCAAAGATTATTCGGGTACATGGATTGCGCCGGGCATGGTGGACACCCACATTCATGGCTTCTATAACCATGCCACGACCGATAACGATGCCGAGGGTATCAACATCAGCTCGACCGAGCTCGCTCGTCGTGGTACCACCAGCTGGCTTCCTACGACCTTTACCGACGGCGTGGAGCAGATCAAGGACGCCTGCGCTGCCATTGCACAGGCGGACGAAGAGCGCGGACCTGAGTTCTGCGGTGCCCGTATTCAGGGCATCTATCTGGAGGGTCCGTTCTTTACCATGAAGCACGTGGGTGCCCAGAACCCCGCCTTTTTGATTGACCCGTCCGAGGAAGTTTTTGACGAGTGGCAGGAGGCCGCCGGCGGTCGTATCGTCAAGAGCGCCATGGCGGCCGAGCGCGACGGCGCTGCCGCTTACGCCGCGGCTCTGAGCGCAAAGGGCGTCGTGACCTGTATTGGCCACTCCGATGCCACCTATGATGAGTGCGCCGCCGCCATCAATGCTGGCGCCAGCTGCTTTACGCATACCTACAACGGCCAGCGCGGTCTGCATCACCGTGAGCCCGGTGTCGTCGGGGCCGCTATGACCACGCCCAACACCTATGCCGAGATTATCTGCGATGGCAAACATGTGAACCCTGCTGCTATCAAGGCCTTGCTGCAGGCCAAGGGCTGGCAGCACACGGTGCTGATTACCGACTGCCTGGGTTGCGGCGGCATGCCCGAGGGCAAGTACACCAGCGGTGGCATGGATGTCATTATGAAGGACAACCTTTGCTGGCTCGCCGATGGCTCTGCTATCGCCGGCTCGGTGCTCACGCTCGCACAGGGCGTCAAGAACATCGTCGACTGGGGCCTTGCGAGCGCCGATATCGCAATTCGCATGGCGACCGAGGTGCCCGCGCGTTCTGCTCACGTCGAGGATAAATGTGGCAGCATTATGCCTGGTCGCGACGCCGACTTTGTCGTGTTCAATCCCGACCTTACCCTGGTCGAGACGTATGTGGGTGGCAACAGCGTCGGCAACGCGTTTGCCGAGTAGCCGCCAAAGAAGCGATCCGAGAGGGGATTTAGATGATTTACGGTGCATTGGGCGATATCGAGGAGTACCGCGGAATGCTCAAGGGCCTCGACGTGTTGATCGACTGGCTCGAGGAGAACGACCCGGCGCAGCTCGAGGTCGGCAGCCATCCGATTCTGGGCGACAAGGTCTTTGCGAACGTCATGGCTCCCACGACGCGTCCCGAGGCAGAGGCTCACTACGAGACGCATCAGCGCTATCACGACCTGCAGATCGATGTCGAGGGTCGCGAGGCCTTTAAGGTTGCCACGGGCAGCCTGACGCTGGTCCAGGAGTTTGACGAGAAGGACGACTACGATCTGGTCGATTCCGACGCCTCGATCGCCGGCGATCTTGCCGACGACAAGTTCGCGCTGTTCGTTGCCGGCGAGCCTCACATGCCCACACTCGAGTTCCCGGGCGATGGCGCACAGCCGGTCAAGAAGATCTGCTTTAAGCTGCTTGCAGACGCTTACTGGGAGGAGTAACGCGCTGCTCGGCTGAGTTGTTCGCCTGATGGCGTGATTCCCCTAGGGAAATCACGCAAGGACCCCGCCAAATGTGTTTCCCCTAGGGGAATCACGTTTGGCGGGGTTTTATGTTTATGAATAGGGGAACTGAAGCCGTGACGATGCTTGGGTTGGCGCACGCGCACTCAAATCGGCAACAACAAAGTAGATAAGCATTTGAAGAAATGCGATTGAAACATAATGTAACTAGTATGAAATAGTGGATAGCTGGTACATACCACCTTTCAAATATAGAATCGTTAGAAATCTATAGTTAAAAAGTAATTTACCAGCGGGTTTATATTTTGTTCATTAAAGCCGTTCATCGCCATTTCGCTACCGTTTACGGACCACTTCAGATTCTGTCTACATAATTGCGTTAATGCGTCCATAATAGGCAAGGCGTTTAGCCGAGGGCCGAGGAACCGGCATCCGCGTCGTAGAGCACGAAGATCGGGAGTAGCATGCATTCGTTTAAGATCACCAATCAATTCCTACTTGATGATGAGCCGTTCACCATCTTGTCGGGGGCGATTCACTATATGCGTGTTCATCCGAGCGACTGGCACCATTCGCTCTATAACCTTAAGGCTCTTGGGTTTAATACGGTCGAAACGTATGTACCGTGGAATCTTCATGAGCCAAAGCCTGGCGTCTTCGATTTTTCTGGCTCAATCGATTTGGCGGCATTTCTTGATGAGGCAGCATCGCTCGGTCTGTATGCAATTGTTCGGCCCTCTCCGTTTATTTGTGCAGAATGGGAATTTGGCGGCATGCCAGCATGGCTGCTGCGCGAACATGATATGAGGCCGCGTAGCAGCGACCCCAAATTTCTTGCTCACGTTGCGCAGTACTACGACCATCTCATGCCGATACTCGTCTCGCGTCAGATTGACAAGGGCGGAAATATCATCATGATGCAGGTTGAAAACGAGTATGGATCATATTGCGAGGATAAGGACTATCTTCGCGCGATTCGTCGCCTTATGGTCGAGCGTGGGGTTTCCGTGCCCCTTTGTACTTCCGATGGCCCGTGGCGTGGGTGCCTTCGTGCCGGTACGCTCATTGACGATGATGTGTTGTGCACCGGCAACTTTGGTTCTCATGCAAAGGAGAACTTTGAGGCTCTTTCTGCTTTTCACAAGGAGCATGGAAAACAATGGCCTCTTATGTGCATGGAGTTGTGGGACGGCTGGTTCAATCGCTATGGGGAGAACGTCATCAGACGCGATCCCGAAGATCTTGCCTCTTGCGTTCGCGAGGTGCTCGAGCTTGGAGGATCTTTAAACCTCTACATGTTTCATGGAGGCACCAACTTTGGATTTATGAACGGATGTTCTGCACGCCATACGCATGACCTGCACCAGGTGACATCATATGACTACGATGCTCCATTGGACGAACAGGGCAACCCGACCGAGAAATACTTCGCAATTCAAAGGACAGTTCACGAGCTGTATCCCGATATCGCGCAAAGCAAGCCGTTAACAAAAAAGGCGTTTTCCATGCCCGATATTTCGGTGAGTGAGCGCGTAAGTCTCTTTAATGTGCTCGATATTCTTTCGGAGCCGATTGAAGCCCAATATCCTATGCCCATGGAAGAGATGGGTCAGTCGTATGGATATACGTTATATACCACGACTGTCGAGCGTGACCGTGCAGATGAAGAGCGTATTCGGGTTATTGACGCCCGCGACCGCGCTCAGGTGTTTGTGAACGGTGACAAGGTGGCGACGCAGTATCAGGAGCACATCGGGGAAGATATTCACTGCGTTCTTCCCTGTGAACACAACCGCCTGGATGTTCTGACCGAGGATATGGGTCGCGTCAATTATGGTCACAAATTGCTCGCTGATACGCAGCATAAGGGCATTAGGACAGGAGTTTGCGTTGATCTTCACTTTGTTACCGGTTGGGAGATGCGTTGTCTGCCACTCGATAACATCGATAATCTTGATTATTCCGCCGGCTGGGTAGAGGGGCAACCTTCCTTTTATCGCGCAAAGTTTGATATATCTGAGCCGGCTGATACCTTTATCGACACTACGGGTTTTTGGAAAGGGTGTGGCATTCGTAAACGGAACGAATGTCGGACGTTTTTGGGATAAGGGTCCCATCATGACGCTCTATGTTCCGCACGGTTTATTACACCCTGGTACCAATGAACTCGTTATGTTCGAAACAGAGGGCGTGTATGATGCGAAAATCTCCCTTCGCTCTGAGCCCGTTATCCGTACACTTGAACAAGAAGGAGTTGAGTAGAAATGATTGTAGGCGCACGAATCGACTTTCGCTTGATTCACGGACAGGTGGCAAACCTCTGGTCTAACGCCCGTCAGGTAAGCCGCTTCATGGTAGTTGACGACGAGGTATCGCAAGATGCTACCCAAAAGCAGGTTCTTCGCATGGCTTGCCCGGCAACTGTGAAGTTGTCCGTGCTTCCTGTCGACAAGGCCGCTGCCAACATCACTGCTGGCAAATATGATGCGCAACGTCTCTTCATTGTTGCGAAAAAGCCTGAGGTCTACGTTCGACTTTTGGAACAAGGTGTTAAGCTTGAGCAGCTCATCGTCGGTAATATGACGACAATGGAGCCGGTCAAGAAGCTGAATCGCAACATTAGTTGCGACCAGGGGGACCTTGACGCATTTGCCAAACTCAAGGCCGATAATCTTCCTATTGTCATTCAGCTGACGCCGCAGGATAACCCAGAGGCTCTCACGCTCTAGTCGAATTAACGCTAGGCCGTGAAGGGGGATGCACGGTTTATATAAGCGTATTGGTATTGTAGAAACTGTTACACCTTAAATAAGGAGTTTACCATGATTGCTTGGTGGCAGATTCTTCTGTTAACCCTGTATGCGGGTTATCAGATTATGGATGAGCTGAACTGGTACACCTGTGCCGGCTCAGCCGTCTTCTCCGGTATGATTACCGGTTTGATTATGGGCGACCTGCAGACTGGCCTGTTTATCGGCGGCAGCATGCAGCTCACCGTCCTGGGCGTTGGTACCTTTGGCGGCGCCTCTCGTATCGATGCCAACTCCGGCACTCTGGTCGCCACTGCCTTTGCCGTGGGTGCGGGCATGAATCCCGAGACGGCTCTTGCCGCCATCGGCGTACCTGTCGCTGCCATTCTCGTTTACACCGATATCGCCGGCCGTTTCGCCAACACGTTCTTCGGTCACATGTGCGATGCCGATATCGAGAAGATGAACTGGGGCGCCTACAACGTACACTACTTGCTCGGTGCCGTTTCCTGGATGTTGTCCCGCATGATTCCGGTCTTCCTGGCTCTCGCATTTGGCCAGGGCGTGGTCGAGGGCATCACCACCGCCCTTAACGGCGACTGGAAGTGGCTGGGTGACGGTCTGTCTGTTGCTGGCGGTGCCTTGCCCGCCGTTGGCTTCGCCATCCTGCTCCGTTACCTGCCGGTCAAAAAGCACGTCGCCTACCTGCTGCTCGGCTTTGTAGTCGCCGCCCTGTTTGGTACGGCCTTCACGAGCATCATGAACCTCAACGCCAACATCGTCGCTGTGAACGCCGCGCTTGGTAAGGGCGCCGTGGATATGGTCGGTATGTTCAATAACATGTCGATGCTGGCGATCGCTATTATTGGCTTTGCTCTGTCTTTGCTGTACTACAAGAACAACCAGCGTCCCGTCGCTGCTGCTGGCGCTGCGGAGGGAGACGACGACGATGAGCTCTAATGAGAAACTCGCCAATGGCACCACTGGCTACAAGATTACCAAGGACGACCTTGCGCAGATCAACCGTCGTAACCTGTTTGGTTTCCAGGATGGTTGGAACTACGAGCGCATGCAGCACTCTGGTTATCTCTGGATTATCCTGCCCACGCTGCGCAAGCTGTACGGTGACGGCACGCCGGAGCTAAAGGAAGCCTGCCGCGCCCAGTGCGCACCGTTCTTCAACACCTCAAACTTCCTCAACACGATCATCACCGGTATCGATTTGGCGATCGAGGAAGAGGAGGGCATTGAGGGCCTCGAGGCTGTTGCCGGTCTCAAGACTGGTCTCATGGGACCGCTGGCTTCCATCGGCGATTCCATCTTCGGTTCGCTGCTCCCGACCATTTTCGGCGCTCTGGCTGCCAATATGGCCATGAACGGCAACCCCTTGGGTATCTTCATCTGGGTCGCCGTGAACATCCTTGTTGACTGGTTCCGCTGCAAGCAGACCCACATGGCCTATGAGCAGGGTATGAAGCTCGTCACCACCATGAGCGATCGCCTGAATGCGTTGACCGACGCGGCCTCCGTAATGGGTGTCTTTATGGTCGGTGCTCTGGTCGCAACCAATGTCGGTATCGTTATTGCGGCGAAGCCTGTTATCGGCGGCGTTACCGTTGACTTGCAGAACATCTGCAATATGATTTGCCCCAAGCTGGTTCCTGCCGCACTCGTCGGCTTCGTATACTGGCTCCTCGGTAAGAAGGGCATGACCTCGACGAAGGCCATCTTTATCGTCTTGGTTCTGTCCATTGCCTTGGGTGCATTCGGTATCATTTGCAAGGGCTAAATACCCCATATTGTCACGGCATTTGAGCCTCAATTGAGACGTGGCGCACACCTCCAAGGCGACTTTATCGCCATATCCCCTGGAGTGTGCGCCTCTTTTGTTTTGTCGGACACCGCTGTTCATAGGCGGTTATGCAGTCATCGTGTTCGATTAATTCCTTAAGGCTGCCTTGAAGGGAATATAGTGCAATGCCATTTTGGATCGTCCTGTTCATTTGTGTTGTCGTGGCTTATTTCGCTGTGACCGAAGGAGCGAAAAAATACTTCGATATGAAATTGCAGGTATTGTTTAACTTGGGCTTATACCAAGATTGCATAGACCTGCTCGATCGCAAACTTGCGCGTATAGTAATGTCTACGTATAAGCAGTATTACCTGCGTTTCACGATCTATGAAGCTGCTGATATGGACGCATATGCGGATCGAATGCTTGACCACTTGCTGGAGATGTCGTGCAGCGATAAACAACGTCGACAGCTTGCGGTTCGCGCCTTTAATTTCTATATCAAGACGGGTGACCGGAAGCGGGCAGCGTCCATGTTGGAAGAGATGCGCCCCATCGTGTCGAAGGGCATTTTGGCGGACAGTCAATTGACCTACGACATAGTCTTTTGCCGTCGGCATGATAAGATCGATGAGATGGAAGCTATGCTGGATACGAACGACCTTGGGTTACGCGGAAAGCTCTATCTGCTGCTTTCATATCAATATGAGAGCAGCGGGAACAAGGGCGAAGCACGTAGATATCGCAACCTTGAAAAGCAGCTTAGAGACGCTCACAGACCTCCCACGATAAAACAAAATACTCACTAAACTTTAATGATGCAGTGGTCGTAAGAGCCCTTTTGAGGGGTTCTTTGGCTAGAGAAAGCGAACGGTAGAAAGGTAGATAGAATGATTGGATTTGTACTAACTGGTCACGGTCAGTTTGCACCTGGTTTGAAAAGCGCTGTGGATATGGTCGCCGGCGAACAGCCTAATTTTGAGGTAGTTCCTTTTGCGGGCTCGGAGGCGGTTACTTTTGGTGATGATTTGCGAACCTGCATTGCCAAGATGCGTCAAGCTTGTGATGGCGTATTGGTGTTTGTTGATTTGCTTGGCGGTACTCCGTTCAATCAAGCTATCCCAATGACGACTGAGCTCGATAACGTGACCGTTGTCACCGGAACAAATCTACCTATGTTGGTAGAGCTCGTTATGACGCGTGCGTTTGGAGACCCAACGCTTGATGAACTTGCCGAACGCGCACGGGTCGTTGGTCGTGAGGGAGTCGATCTCAAGAAACTCGAGAGTGCTGACATTGATGAAGACGATGAGATGTAGTGTCGCTATTAGCCCATTTATGGGACATGTTGATGCATTACCTGAAGGCTGAAGTATTGGTCAATTGCTCATTACGTGGAGAATATCATGACGTGCAAGAGGCACAGGCAACCGCTATACGATCAGCTCGTAGATATTCTGATCGAGATAATTGATCATGAATATCAGCCAGGTGATTTGATTCCGTCCGAACGTGAACTTGCCGAACGCTACGGGCTTTCGCGATCGACTGTCCGACTTGCAATTCAGGAACTTGAGTATCTTGGTCGGATTGTGCGAAAACAAGGTCGCGGTACGTTTGTTGCCGATCGACTAGCTCAAGCAACAAATCTTACCCAATCGTACAGTTTTACTGAACAGATGAAAGCGATGGGCCGGCTGCCAGAAACAACCATCTTAGAGTTCTGTGAAATGGAAGCAGATAAAACGCTCTCGATACAAATGGGGATTCGTTTGGGTGAAAAGGTGTTAAAACTCAAACGTTTACGGATGGCAGATGGTATACCTATGATGGTTGAGCGTAGCTATCTTCCAGCAAGGCTCTTTATTTCACTCAAGCGTCCTCTACTCGAACAGAAGCCCCTTTACGATGTCATTGAGCAGGATTATCAGCAGAAAATTCGAGTAGCAGATGAGGAGTTCTCTGCGGGTATAGCACGTCCATGTGACGCTCGGCTTCTAGGTATTAGTGAGGGTGCGCCAGTTCTGGACATAGTCCGAACTACTCACAACACCCAAAATGATGTTGTCGAGTTCACGCTTTCGGTGGCTCGCGCGGACAAGTTCAAGTACAGAATCTCTCACTATCGAGATACTGTGTGATCGGATACGAGTGCTAACGAAAGAAAAACAGCCTATGACTACTACTCGATTTGACTTTTCAGGTTGAGTCTTTGTATATCAGGCAATTTAGTAAAGAAAGAGGTATTAGAAATGTTCGAGAAGAGTGTCGAGGAGCTCACCGAGCTCGGCGCCCAGATCACCACGGCCGAGATTGCTCAGCAGCCCGAGCTTTGGCGTGATACGCTCAACATCTATCGCGAGAACAAGGAGGCCATCGAGGCCTTCCTGGCCGAGGCTCGCGCTATGGGCGAGGGTCGTCTGTCCGTTGTCTTCACCGGTGCCGGTACGTCCGACTACGTTGGCGATACCTGCGCCCCGTACCTGCGTCACGCTGGCAACACTGATCTCTACGACTTTAAGCCCATCGCCACGACCGACATCGTGAGCGCCCCGCGTGACTTCCTGCGCGCCGAGGATCCCACGCTCGTGGTTTCCTTTGCCCGTTCTGGCAACAGCCCCGAGAGCCTTGCCGCCGTTGCCGTTGCCAAGGAGCTCGTCCACAACGTCAAGTTCCTCAACATCACCTGCGCTCCCGAGGGCAAGCTCGCCGTCGAGTCTGCCGATGATCCCAATGCGCTGACGCTGCTCATTCCGCGCGCCAACGACAAGGGCTTCGCCATGACTGGCTCTTATTCCTGCATGACCCTGCTCTCCACCCTTATTTTCGACACTGCCTCTGACGAGCAGAAGGCCGAGTGGGTCGAGACGATTGCCAAGATGGGCGAGGAGGTCATCTCTCGTGAGTCTGAGATCGCCGATTACCTGGCTGGCGACTTCAGCCGCGTGACCTACTTGGGTTCTGGCTCCTTTGGTGGCCTTGCCCAGGAGAGCCAGCTCAAGATCCTCGAGCTCGCTCACGGTCTGGTCGCTACTTCCTACGACACCTCCATGGGCTATCGTCACGGACCCAAGTCCTTCGTCGACGATAAGACGCTCGTCTTCGTGTTCGTCAACAACGACGCCTACACCCGTCAGTACGACATCGACATCCTCAACGAGATCGGTGGCGACGAAATCGCTCAGCACACCATCGCCGTTCAGCAGGAAGGTGCCACCGTCTATGAGGGTGAGTCCTTCACCTTTAAGGGCTACGAAGCGCTTCCCGAGGGCTACCTCGCTCTGCCGTTCGTGATGTTTGCCCAGGCCATCAGCCTGCTCAACTCCGTGCGCGTGGGCAACACGCCCGATACGCCGAGCCCCACCGGCACGGTCAACCGCGTGGTCAAGGGCGTGACGATTCACCCCTTCACCGCTTAATCGCGTCCCTCTGTAAGGGCGCCCGTCCGCTCATAACGGCGGGCGGGCGCTTTTTGTTTTACCTGAGCTGGGTATAGCATCACCACAGTCAACTGCTTTAGAAGCAAGGAGTGCATATGAGCACGTACGCAATTAAGGCTGACAAGTTCTTCTTGCCGGCAGGCCCGCAACTGGGCGGCTATCTTATGGTCGAGGATGGCGTCTTTGGCGCCTGGCAGGCCGACGAGCCCTCTTGCGAGATTAAGGACTACACGGGGTCGTGGATCGCACCGGGTATGGTCGATACTCACATCCATGGCTTCTACAACCACTCGACTACCGATAACGATCCCGAGGGCATCGATATCAGCTCGACCGAGCTCGCCCGTCGCGGTACCACCAGCTGGCTGCCCACGACGTTCACCGATGGCGTCGAGCAGATCAAGGATGCCTGCGCCGCCATCGCCCAGGCGGACGAGGGCCGCGGCCCCGACTTCTGCGGTGCTCGCATTCAGGGCATCTATCTGGAGGGCCCCTTCTTTACCATGAAGCACGTGGGCGCGCAGAACCCCGCTTATCTTATCGATCCCTCCGAGGAGGTCTTCGATCAGTGGCAGGAGGCTGCGGGCGGTCGCATCGTTAAGAGCGCCATGGCGGCCGAGCGCGACGGTGCCGCTGCTTATGCGGCTGCTCTGAACGCCAAGGGTGTGGTGACCAGCATCGGTCACTCCGACGCCACCTACGATGAGTGCATCGCCGCCATCAACGCCGGTGCCAGCTGCTTTACGCATACCTATAACGGCCAGCGCGGGCTGCATCACCGTGAGCCCGGTGTCGTGGGCGCTGCCATGTCCACGCCCGAGACCTACGCCGAGATCATCTGTGACGGCAAGCACGTAAACCCTGCCGCCATCAAGGCGCTGCTGCAGGCAAAGGGCTGGCAGCACACGGTGCTCATCACCGACTGTCTGGGTTGCGGCGGCATGCCCGAGGGCAGCTACACCAGTGGTGGCATGGATGTCATCATGAAGGACAACCTGTGCTGGCTCGCCGACGGCAAGAGCATTGCCGGCTCGGTGCTCACGCTTGCCCAGGGCGTCAAGAACATTGTCGACTGGGGCATCGCCAGCGCCGATATCGCCATTCGCATGGCAACCGAGGTGCCGGCACGCTCCGCGCACATCGAGGATAAGTGCGGCAGCATCATGCCGGGTCGCGACGCCGACTTTGTCGTGTTCGACCATGAGCTCACCCTCGTCGAGACGTATGTTGGCGGCCAGAGCGTCGGCAACGCCTTTACCGAGTAACGATAGAAAAAGACGGCGGGCCCGAATCTGCTCGGACCCGCCGTATGGGTTAAACGCTCAAAAGCACCTTCACAGTTACAGCTTGTTAGCGATCTTCTTTGCCGTGCGCTTAACGCCGGCCACCAGGCCTCCTGCAGGATGCTCCTTCTCGTAGGCTAGGCGCTTCTCGCGCTTGGCGTACTCTTCGACGATGATGTCTCCATACTCGTCTTCGATCTTGTCGAAGAAGTCGACGGCACCCTTAATTTCCTCAGCGGTCGGGTGCCCCTTTTGGACACCGCCGGTGAGTTTGAACGGCCCCCACGTATCAAAGCCGGGGCAGCCGTAGACACCCATAAAGATGGCCTGCCTCATGCGGCAGATGCCATCGATATCCTTGCCGTACCACTTGTTTTTGCCACCGTAGGTCATAAGGCCAAACACCTTGTCCTGCGGCTGCAACACGTTAGTGAGCACGCGTGCCATGTCCTTGTCGATCTCGGAGTAATAGATGCCCGTGGCGACACCAATCAGATGGTATTCGTGCAGGTTGGGATACTCGTTTTTGCCGAGTGTTTTCACGTCGAGGGTATCGATTTCGGGGTGCGCCTCGACGATGGCGTCCACGAGCTTTTTCGTATTGCCGTGGTGGCGTGAGGCATAAAGAATGATGGTTCGCATAAGAAGGCCTTTCAGCTGTAATTGCATCAATGTCTGTATGGTACCCCGTTACATGGCCGGGATACCGGACGCATCGATGAGCGTGCGGGTTTGTTCTATGGTTAGGATTGAAACGGGCGCTTGCGTGAAATAAAGCAGTTGTTCGAAAGGATGGGTAATGGAATACGCTCTCTCCAACGATTCGATTTCTATTAAGGTTTCCACGGCTGGTGGCTCGTTTACCTCGATTGAGGCCGGAGGTCGCGAGTACTTGTGGCAGGGTGATCCCACCGTGTGGTCCGGCCAGGCGCCGATTTGCTTCCCGATTTGCGGAGGCATGCGCGACAACAGCGCCATGACGTTTGCCGGGCATCATGTAAAGCTCGGTCGCCACGGCTTTGCGCGCAAGCAGGAGTGGAAGCTGCTGAGCCAAGGCGAGAACGAGTTGGCTATGTGCCTGGCTTCGGAGGATAACGCCGCGCTGCTGAGCGATTATCCGTATCCGTTTAGGCTCGTCGCCCGCTATACGCTCGAGGACGCCGCCGTGCGTGTCTCCTATGAGGTTACCAACGAGGGCACCGAGGATATGCCGTTCTTTATCGGTGGGCATCCCGGCTTTAGGTGCCCGCTCGATGAGGGCGAGGCCTATACGGACTACGAGTTGCGCTTTGAGAAAGAAGAGGCTGCAGAGCTTTGCACCGCTGTCCCTTCGACTGGCTTGATTGACGTGGACAAGCGCTCCAAGAACCCCATGGTGGGAAAGACGCTGCCCCTGTCGCACGAGCTCTTCGATTTTGCGGAGACCATCTTTGACGTGCTCGAGAGCCGCCAGGTCACGCTTTCCAAAAAGGGCGAGGACAAGGGCGTCCGCCTGAGCTTTGAGGGCTTCCCATATCTCATTGTGTGGAGCAAGCCCGAGGGTGATTTTGTGGCAGTTGAGCCTTGGGGCGGCCTTTCGACCTGCTCCGATGAGGACGACGTGCTTGAGCATAAGCGTGGCTGCCTTGTCGCCAAGCCCAAGGAGACCGTCGTTCGCTCGTTCACGATTGAGATTCTGTAATTCCGTTTTGTCGACTCGTATCGCGAGGCACAAGGAGCCTGCGAGATAAGGAGCTAAAAATGATCCTCACCGTTACGATGAACCCGTCCGTCGATACACGCTATCAGCTCGATGAGCTCATTATCGACGACGTTAACCGTGTGACGCCCGAAAAGACCGCCGGCGGCAAGGGTCTCAACGTGGCCCGTGTACTGGGTCAGCTGGGCGACGACGTTGTGGCAACCGGTCTACTCGGCGGCCACATGGGCGCCTACATGGCCGAGCTCATGGATGCCAACGGCATTAAGAATGATTTTGTACCCATCAAGGGCGAGACTCGCATTTGCCTTAACATCCTCCACGCCGGCAACCAGACCGAGCTACTCGAGAGCGGCCCGACGATTGCCCCCGAGGAGCTCGATGCCTTTACCGCCAAGTTCGCCGAGCTTGCGAGCAAGGCCGCTGTCGTTACCATCTCGGGTTCGCTGCCCCGTGGTGTCGAGGCGGGCTACTACGCCAAGATCACGGGTATTGCCGAGAACGCCGGCGCCAAGGTGCTGCTCGATACCTCGGGTGCTTCGCTTGAGGCCGCCCTTAAGTCCGAAATTAAGCCCGAGCTGGTCAAGCCTAACCTGACCGAGATCAACGGCCTTCTGGGCACGAGCTTTACCACCGACGATGTGGACGAGCTCCGCGCCGCGCTCGCCTCTGATGCCCGCTTCTCCGATATCCCCTGGGTCGTCGTGTCCATGGGCGCTGCCGGCTCCGTGGGCTTCCATAATGGCCGTGCATTCCGCGCCAAGACCCCCGATATCCCCGCCGTTAACGCTACGGGCTCTGGCGATTCGACCATTGCCGGCTTCGCGCATGCGATTGCTGCTGGCGCGGATGACGAGACGGTGCTGCGTACCGCCAACACCTGCGGCAAGCTCAATGCCATGGATCCCATGACTGGCCACTTGGTTATGGATCGTTGGGACGAGGTTTACAACGGCGTTGTCGTGACCGAGCTGTAGGAGCTTGTGCGCCGCCCCCGGCATCGGTTGCTTGCTTGTGGTTAGAGTTGACGGCAAGTGCGGTAGCATTATGCCGGGGCGCGACGCCGATGCTGTCGTGTTCAATCCCGACCTTACCCTGGTCGAGACGTATGTGGGTGGCAACAGCGTCGGTAATGCATTTACCGAGTAGCTGCCAAATAAACGATCCGAGAGGGGATTTAGATGATTTACGGTGCATTGGGCGATATCGAGGAATACCGCGGAATGCTCAAGGGCCTCGACGTGCTGATCGACTGGCTCGAGGAGAACGACCCGGCACAGCTCGAGGTCGGCAGCCATCCGATTTTGGGTGAGAAGGTCTTTGCGAACGTCATGTCTCCCACGACGCGTCCCGAGGCTGAGGCTCACTATGAGACGCATCAGCGCTATCACGACCTGCAGATCGACGTCGAGGGTCGCGAGGCCTTCAAAGTCGCTACGGGCAGCCTGACGCTGGTCCAGGAGTTTGACGAGAAGGACGACTATGATCTGGTCGATTCCGACGCCTCGATCGCCGGCGATCTTGCCGACGACAAATTCGCGCTGTTCGTTGCCGGCGAGCCCCACATGCCCACGCTCGAGTTCCCGGGCGATGGCGCACAGCCGGTCAAGAAGATCTGCTTTAAGTTGCTTGCCGACGCCTACTGGGAGGAGTAGCGAGCTGCTCGGCTGAGCTGTTCGTCTGATGGCGTGATTCCCCTAGGGAAATCACGCTAGGACCCCGCCAAACGGGTTTTCCCTAGGGAAATCACGTTTGGCGGGGTTTTCTGTTTTGAATAGGGAAGCCTCATTTATTTGCGAAGAACATCGGCTAGCCGCAGGATTGAAATCATCGACCGATAAGTGAGTTCCACTTTTTCGCCCGCAAGCAGTCGTTTCGAGCCAATCTCATCTAGCCCCACAAGCCGAGAAAACAGCGGGCCGCTCATCGTGCCCTCGTCAATTGATTCCCTTATGGTCTTCAAAACGTCCGTATCATGAAGCGATGCCGAGCTGTAGGGGGCAACACGAGCGGAACTCTCAATTAACGACGAGACAAAAGGATGGAGATGCTTTGGACATAGTCCATCAAACACCACATCCCCATTGTCGTTCGAGCCGACCAGGCGCCAAGTATAATGATCGACCCAGTCATCCCCGTCGTATATGGCGTTCATGAGCAACTTCCCGTCTAGAGAGAGAAACCTATTTGGACATCGGGGCGCAAGACCGCAATCCATATCGGGCCTGCAGCAGCTCCAACCCAACGCACCACATAGGTTCCCTTTCGTACATGTGTATCAATCTGCCCCGAAATGCCGGTGAATGCAATTCCAGACCCGTTTGTCGGATAGCAATCGACGTATTTTTGTTTTCCGCTCACAACCTTGTATAGATATATCGTTCCAGCAAAAGAGAAGGGATCGTTCGCAATTTTGTCCGGAAGAACTTGCCACCTCAAAATCCCGCTACCAATATGGTCAAGCTTGACCGTTCCGCCGTCCCCCTCAAAAGTGGCAAGGGGATTTACCCAAGACTGAGAGTCGGCATCGCCCTCCTTAGCAGTTATCAGCAGACTGCCCGTATAAGACTGCTGAGGCTCACCTTCAGGACAGACAGCCTTGGCCCAAGAAGGGCCACTCAGGCAGAACAGTCCGAGCAGCATCAATACCAACAAAAGAAAACCCTTAGTTCTTTTCATCTATATCCCCAACGTCTCTCGACATTTGTATATCGTGACTATTTTAGATCTATATGGCCAATTCGAGCCCTCGCCATGGCATTTGTTGCACTGGGTTTCTTTTCATTAATTTTTCACTTTGGTAAATCCCCGCCCCTAAGCATTAAACCCGAAGTCCACCGAGTGGGCGAAAGTAAAAGAGGGTCGAACCAGAAGCAGTTCCCGGACAATTGGCGTCCGGCCAGACACTTCGGTTCGACCCTTTCTTTCAGGATTCTGTAACAGCAAAGACCCTGCTAGATGGGCTTTTTTGTGGGTGGGTAATTGTAACAGTTGATTGAACTGCGACGCGCTAGGGCCAATAGGGCGAGGCAAACTAGCGAGGCGTGTCGCCGCGAGTGTAATCGCCGCGACCGACGACGCGGTCGTCCAGCTGCCTCGACACGGCGCCACCGCTGTGCGTCTGGCCCACGGCGCGACAGAAGGAGACACTGTTGGGGCCGATGGGCTAAGACCGTTGCTGACCAAGTGCCATTAGCGGCCATTGGCACATGTCAAGCCAGACTGATTCTGTGGGTATAGGGCGGCATTTCACTGAGATCGGAAACTCCCGCAACCATTGATTAATTTCGATATGTCCGAAATTAATATTACGTACATGGGTAACAAGCATATATCGGAGCGCTCAAGTAACCGAAGTAACCGAGCCGGGGCAAAATTGGCCAGAAGGACCCCGGTAAGATGTTTGGAGGCGAAGATGAGTACAACGAAAAACCTGTTTATTACTCGCAGGTCAATCCTGACGGCAGCCGCATTGGGCGGACTGTCACTAATTACCCCAAATGGTGCATTTGCTGATGGTTACAATTCTGAACCGTAGAATTCCTAGCGTTCCCGGATCTGAGTGAATCTGATGTCGAGGCGATTGTGCGTCAACGTGCAGAGCAAGAAGCGGCCCTTATCATAGAAGAGGCGATGTCATCTGATGATGTTGAGCTCTATGCGACGCGCGGTCGCCCAAGCTACAGCACCGTATACGGGAGCGTGCAAACGAAAGCCAGCGGATGGCACGACGTTGCTGGGCAGCCCCCGGGGGGCATTCACATCGACGGGAGCGGTTCTGTAAACGTCCAGCGATATGGCGGCG
>ENA-OQEL01000236-OQEL01000236.1-human-gut-metagenome-genome-assembly--contig:-NODE-236-length-21376-cov-3.742435_pt1 | contig 21376 bp, 23 predicted proteins | sample MGYA00242796_ERZ504637 | MGnify/ENA primary metagenome ERZ504637 (study PRJEB26092, sample SAMD00036306) | human gut metagenome | host: Homo sapiens | study: EMG produced TPA metagenomics assembly of... | reverse complement strand
CAAAAATATATCGTAACAATATGGCTTTATGTTTAGTATTGCCTATAATAAAGTCATGAACTTTGCTAAAAATAATTATTTTGCTGATGAACATGAGTTTCGTCTGCTTTTTTATCCTAAAACTTTTGTCTATGAAGAAAGATTTTTTTGAGCATGAGCCGTAATATTATCTTACCTACTACGCTCAAACCTTTGCATGATAAATTCCATTCATTATTGCGAATGTCTTCCATTGAACAAACGCATTTTTCTTTATTTAAAAATGAAATCCGCAGTTATCATAAATTATGTTTAGCCGATATTTGGGATAGTGAACTCATTCCTGAAATCACTCTCGGTGCTATGTGTAGACAAAATAAACAGGAATTAAATCATTTTCTCAAAGCTAATGGCTTGAAAAAAACAAAGATAACTATTTCTAAAATTCCTATTAGATGATTTAGCTAATTAAATTTTATAGAAGGTGTTAATATGATTTCTATTGATTTAGGTGATATTACTATTCTTGATTGTGATGCAATCGTCAACGCTGCGAATAAAACGCTTCTCGGCGGTGGTGGAGTCGACGGTGCTATCCATCGCCGTGCAGGTCGTGAGCTACTAGCAGAATGTCGCACTCTTGGTGGCTGTGAAACTGGCGAAGCTAAAATCACTAAAGGCTATAATTTAAAAGCAAAATATGTAATTCATACTGTAGGGCCAATTTATTCCACTCAAAAAAATCAAGCTTCGCTACTTGCCAATTGCTATAAAAATTCTTTAGATCTAGCTTTGAAACACGATATTCACAGTATCGCTTTTCCTGCTATCTCCACTGGTGTATATCATTATCCACTAGAAGAAGCGACAAAAATTGCTATCTCTACAGTCAAAACATGGCTAGATACGCACAAAGATTATAAACTTGATATTATTTTCTCTTGTTTTGATGAAAAAACTTATAATATGTATCAACGATATCTTGAAGCTTAAAACTACATTTTCATATCATATTTTATTAAAATTTTTCTAGGAATTAGTATTTTGCTAATTCCTTTTTTATTTTTCACCTAAATTTTATTGCTAGTCTTAAAATCTAGTGATAAACTATTCTTTGTATTTTTTATCAGCTTTATCATATTTATGAAGTTTATAAAAAAGTTTATCACTTATATTTTATTTACAAAGGAGGTCTTTTATCATCTAAGAAAAATTATAGCTATTACATATTTTTTAATCGTTTTTCACTTAACAATTTAATATTTAACTAAAGGAGAATTACTATTGATTGCATTAAAAGAAGCTTATAACGCTGGTTTATTCAAATCTGAACATTTAGGAAAAAATATCTCCGCAGGTATCGTAGTCGGTATCGTGGCTATGCCTCTTGCTATGGCATTTGCTATCGCCAGTGGCGTATCTCCTGCACAAGGTATTTATACTGCTATTATTTCCGCATTTTTCGTTTCTATCTTTGGTGGCTCTCGTGTGCAGATTGCAGGCCCTACAGGTGCATTTATCGTTTTACTCAGTGGCATTTTGATGCAATATGGTCTAGCAGGTCTACAAATCGCCACTATCATGGCTGGTATTATTTTAGTTTTAATGTCTATCGCTAAACTCGGTGATGTCATTCGCTTTATTCCTGCTCCTGTTATCGTTGGCTTTACTGCTGGTATCGGTGTTACTATTTGGGTTGGTCAATGGCAATCCTTCTTTGGTTTTCCGCCAATCGCTCACGCTGAAATGTTCCACGAAAAACTTTATTTGATGATTTTATCTTTGCCACAAAGTCATATGCCTACACTTATGATTAGTTTAATCAGCCTTGCTATTATCCTAATCATGCCTAAAATTCCTATTGCTAAAAAACTTCCAGCACCACTTTGGGCAATGATTGTCGCTACTTGTATCCAATCTTATTACCAATTCCCTGGAGTCGCTACTATCGGCACTGCTTTTGGTGGTATTCCTCAAGGCTTACCAAGCCTCACACTTCCTGAAATATCTATTTCTGATGTATTTGCTTTGATTGGCCCAGCTTTTACTATTGCTATGCTCGGTGCTATTGAATCATTATTATCTGCTGTTGTTGCTGATGGTATGACAGGTCATCAACACAATTCTAACCAAGAATTATTCGGTCAAGGTCTTGCTAATATCGTTTGTCCTCTCTTTGGTGGTATCGCTGCTACTGGTGCTATTGCTCGTACTGCTACAAATATTCGCCAAGGTGGTACAAGTCCACTTGCAGGTTTAGTTCACTGCGTATTTTTAGTATTAGTATTATTCTTATTAGCTCCACTTGCTGCTAATATTCCACTTGCCTCCATGGCTGCGATTTTATTCGTCGTATCCTACAATATGAGTGATGTACCGAATTTTATTCGCCTTATCCGTGTTGCACCTCGTGCAGACTCTCTTATTTTGCTCATCACATTCTTTTTGACTATCTTCACTGATTTAGTAGTTGCTGTAAATGTTGGTGTTGTACTTGCTATTTTACAATTCATGCGTAAAATGGTATTTTCTGTTGATGTCCATGCTATTCATCATACAGAAATTGAACCACAATTCCAAAAAGAATTAGAACATCACCCTGAAATGCTCGTTTATACTATCGAAGGGCCACTCTTTTTCGGTGCTGTAAGTGCCTTTGAACGTTCCCTTGCCCATATCGATAAAGATCCAAAATCTTTAATTTTACGCTTTGAAAGCGTACCATTCGTAGATTTAAGTGGTCTTAAAATGCTCAATGAAATCGTTAAACATCTTCAAAAACGTGGCATTGAAGTATATCTTTGTGAAGCTAATCCACAAGTTCGCCGTCATATGTATCGTGCTGGATTATTCCGCACATTAGGCAGAAAACACCTCTGGCGTAAATTCTCTACAGCTCTTGAAAAAATGTGAAGCTGATTTAGCCGCAAAAAAATAAACACAAAGAAAAATAATATCAAAAAAAGCCCCATAGAATATAAATCTATGAGGCTTTTCTTATTTTAGTGATATATTTACTTTTTTATATTCTTCGGCTAACTTTTTAAATAAAGGCAAAGATTTTTCAATTGTTTCTGTCTTTATGCAATAAGAAGCTCTGAAATGCCCTGGACAACCAAAGTCGCTACCTGGAACTAATAATAAATCATATTTTTGAGCGCGTTTGCAGAAAGCATAATCATCTGGTTCTAAAGATTGAGGGAAAAGATAAAATGCTCCCTGTGGTTTTACGCATTTAAAACCAGCTTCGATAAGACCATTGTATAATAATTTACCATTTTTTTCATAAGTAGACATATCAGACTCTTTGCCTGCACAACGAGCAATTACTAATTGGAATAAAGATGGAGCATTTACATGAGTCAATACTCTAGCAGCTCCAGCAATAGCGCCATAAACCTTGCCAAAGTCAGCTACTTCATCTGGTACTACGATATAACCGATACGTTCACCAGGAAGTGAGAAAGATTTACTATAAGAATAGCAAACAATAGTATTATCATAGTATTTTGGCAAATATGGTACATCTACACCATAAGCAATTTCACGATAAGGTTCATCAGAAATCAAGAAAATTGGGTGATTATATTCTTTTGATTTTGCAGTCAAAACTTCTGCTAATTTTTAATAGTTTCTTCACTATATACAACACCGCTAGGATTATTAGGTGAATTTACGATAATTGCTTTTGTTTTTGCAGTTATCATTTCTTCAAACTTATCAAATTGAATTTGAAAATCATCTATTTTGGCAGGAACTACTTTTAAACTAGCTCCTGTGGATTCTACAAAGCATTTATATTCAGGAAAATATGGAGCAAATGTGATGAATTCATCGCCTGCTTCACTTAAAGCTTTAAAAGTAATTGTAATCGCACCAGCAGCACCGCCAGTAATAAATAAATTTTTACCAGCGAAATTAGTACCAAAACGGCGATTGATATCTTTAGCTAAAACTTCTCTAACTTCTGGATTACCTGGAGCTACAGTATAACCATGTACAGCACATGGATCCATTTCATTTAAAATATCAATGATAGCCTGTTTTACAAAATCAGGAGCAGGAACATTTGGATTACCTATACTAAAATCATAGATATTTTCTTCTCCTACTTCTAACGCACGTTTGCGACCATATTCAAAAATAGTACGAATAGTAGATTTCTTTGTACCTAATTCATACATTTTTTCTGAAACCATTAAATCACCTTCCAAAAATTATTCATCTTCAGCTTCATCAAAGTATCTCATACTTGTTTTTTTCCATTCTTTCACAGAATAAAGCATAGTATATTGCTGAAGATTATTTTCTTTGGCCAATTTTTCTGCAATGACTTCACACTCTTGACGTGTATGAGCATGTATCATTGTATAAATATTATATGGCCAATCTGGAGTAGTATTTCTATCATAACAATGAGAAATAGATGGACACTGAGCTAAATTTTTGTGCTATCTCATCTAATTTATCCACTGGCACTACCCATGCACAAAGAGCATTTGCACGAAATCCTGCTTCTACATGACGAAGTACAGCACCCATTTTACGAATTTTACCCTCTTCTTTATAAATTCGCAAACGATTTAATAATTCCTGCTCAGATATATTAAGTTTTTTTGCAAATTCTTTATAAGGTTCTTTTACAAGTGGAAATTCATCTTGCATAATTCTAATAATTTGTTTATCTAATAAATCCATTAGTCTGCCTTTCTTCAACAAAATCAAGTATTACAGCGTTTTTTCTATATATTTTTACTTTATACAAAAAAATTTTTATGAGTTCAAATACAGTAAAAACTTTTTCTAAGTCATTAAATATATTTGTAACTTTGTTATTCTATCTATAAGCATAAATATACTAAAAAATAAATCATTTTAATTTAAATTGTACATTTATCTTATATTTTTTATTAGATACTAAATTCATCAATTTTTCTACGCCTTCTTGAGCTTTGATTTCATCTAGTATCTGTTTTCTCTTTTCTTCGCTATGTGTAAGCAATGTAAACCATAAATTATATTCGCCTTCACGTTCATAATTATGCGTAGCCCCTGGATAGCGATTTATAAATTCAGCCACTTGTTGCATATAGCCTTCTTTTACTTTTAAAGCCACAAGCGTTCCTTTATACTCTAATTTTCCCGAATCAAAAAATGGCCCTATACGGCGAATATAACCATGTTCTTTTAAATAACGTAAACGCTCTATTACATGGTCTTCAGTTGTCTCTAAAATCTTAGCCAATTCCAAAAATGGACGCTCACTGATTGGCAAGTTTCTTTGAATAATATTTAATAATGATTTATCAAAATTTGTAAGCATAATAATAATCCTCGTTTATCAAAATATCTGGTTTTTATTGTAACAAACTATAGATTATACAGTCAAGTAAATATGAATATCATTCATTTTTAAAATCTAAATTAAACAAAAAGTGCCTCTAACATATGTTAAAGGCACTTAATTATTAATCAACTAACATTTCATAAATTACATTTAAAAGCTCTGCTCTTCCCTGTTTTTTCGGTGAAGAATAAGGTAAAATATCTATTTCTTTCACACCTAAGGATTTACGAATTTGAGCTATTTGTTTATTCACTGCTCCACGGCTTATTTTATCAGCTTTAGTTGCAATAATAAGCACAGGAATATTATTTTTTATGAGCCAATCAAACATTTCTTTATCTGATTTCATAGGCTCATGACGAATATCTATAAGCTGGCAAACGAATTGAAGATGCTCTGAATGTAAAAAGTATTCTTCAATAAATTTTGCCCATTGCTTGCGATTAGTTTGAGCTGTTTTTGCATAGCCATACCCTGGTAAATCGACTAAATGAAATAATTTATCCTCACCAGTTTCATTAAATCTAGCAGTTAATTCATAAAAATTGATTGTCTGCGTTTTCCCTGGCTGACCGCTGACACGTGCTAAATTATGCACACGTGTCAAAGAATTAATCAAAGAAGATTTACCCACATTAGAACGACCGATAAAAGCTATTTCTTTTAAACGTTCTTCTGGATATTGCGCTTTTTTTACAGCTGACGCAATATATTTAGCTCGGATAATATTTATTTTATCTTGAACTTTTATTTTATTTGCATTATTGTCTTGTATATCTGTCTGTGTCATTTAATCCACCAACGCTACTTTTAAAACTTCATCTATAGTCTCTACAGGAATAAATTTCATCTTAGCTTTTACTTCTGGTGCAATTTCGTCTAAATCTCTTTCATTAGCTTTTGGCATGATTACAGTATAGATACCTTCACGATAAGCCGCCAAAGATTTTTCCTTCAATCCACCAATAGGTAATACTTTGCCACGAAGAGTGATTTCTCCTGTCATAGCCACATCAGCTCTTACTTTCTTACCTGTAAGTGCTGATACTATAGCTGTAGTCATAGTGATACCAGCAGATGGGCCATCTTTTGGTACTGCACCTTCTGGAAAATGTACATGAATGTCATTTTCTTCATAGAATTTTTCATCTATTTTTAATTTCTCAGAACGAGCGCGAATACATGTGAGTGCTGCTCTACCAGACTCTTTCATCACATCACCGAGTTGACCTGTGAGTAATAAATTTCCTTTTCCTTTTAAAACAGCCACTTCAACTGGCAAGATAACGCCACCAACTTCAGTCCATGCAAGACCAGTGCAAAGACCTACTTGGTTTTCTTTTTCAGCTTTAGTTCTGTATATTTTGCTTTACCTAAGAAATCAGTTATATTCTTCTTAGTGATGCGTACAGATTTTTTCTTTTCTGTAACGATTTTATAAGCAGCTTTGCGACAAGCTTTAGATAATTGACGTTCTAATTCACGTACACCCGCTTCACGAGTATAATCTTCGATGATTTTGCTGATTACTTCATCAGACATATTCACTTGAGATTTTTTAAGACCATTTGCTTTTTTTACTTTATCAAGTAAATGTTCTTTTGCTATATGCATTTTTTCTACTTCAGTATAGCTTGGAAGCATGATGATTTCCATACGGTCGCGAAGCGGACGAGGAATATTACCTAAATCATTTGCTGTGATTATCCACATTACTTTAGATAAATCAAATGCAAGCCCGATATAGTGGTCAGAGAATGTGCTGTTTTGTTCTGGGTCTAATACTTCTAAAAGAGCAGACACAGGGTCGCCACGATAATCTGACGCCATTTTATCCACTTCATCTAATAAGAATAATGGGTCTTTGCTACCTGCATTCTTTATACCTTCAATGATACGACCAGGCATAGCACCTACATAAGTACGACGATGACCTCTGATTTCAGCTTCATCACGTACACCACCTAAAGATGCTCTGACAAATTTACGTTTCAAAGCTTGTGCTATAGATGTTGCAATAGAAGTTTTACCAACACCAGGAGGGCCTACTAAACATACGATAGGCGCTTTTATATCTGGTGATAAAGCTTTTATAGATAAATATTCAATAATACGTTCTTTTACTTTTGTAAGTCCATAATGATGTTTATCTAAAGTTTTTTGTGCTTCTTTTACATCTATAGTTTCTTGATTTTCTATATCCCATGGTAAATCAAGTACCCATTCAATATAATTTTGAATTACTCCCATTTCTGGAGAAGCTGGATTTGTACGTTCTAAACGTTTTAATTCTTTTTCCAATGCTTCTGTTACATACTCTGGATAAGTATGTTCTTTCATTTTTTGGCGATATTCTTCAATAGCTTCTGCTATTTCATCATCTTCGCCCAATTCTTTATTTGATAGCTTTTATCTGTTCACGCAAATAATATTCTTTTGAATTTTATTCATTTGCTTGTTCACATCAAAAACTATTTTATTTTCAAGCTCCATAATTTCTACTTCTTGTAATAACAATTTATATAGAGCTTCTAATCTGCTTTTTAAATCAACGATACCTAAAATTTCTTGTTTATCTTGATATTTGCAATTTAAATGATTAGTAACTACATTACATAAAATTCCGCCATCATCCATAGCTACATTGACTGCAATCATGACTTCAGGTGGTATTTTATGACTAAGTTTTACCCAATCTTCAAATTTAGAAATACATGCTCTTATAAGTGCCTGAATTTCTTTAGAATCTGTTTTATCTTCTTCAATTTCTTCGACATCTACTTCAATGAACAGACCATCATCACGAAAATCTAAAATACGAGCGCGATACAATCCTTCTATCTGAGCACGCATAATCCCATTATTGAGTTTAGTTACGTGCTGTACTTGACATACTGTACCAATCTCATATACATCTTCACGTTTTGGGTCTTCTACTTCGACATCTTTTTGCGCACTAAGCATAATCTGTCTGCCATGTGCTAAACATTCTTCTAGAGCCGCAACAGATTTATCACGACCTATATCAATATGTGCTCCATTATTTGGAAATAACACCATTCCTCTTAATGGTAAAAAGCTCAATGTACTTTTTTTCCCCACGAAAGAAATCCTCCTATGAGTATAAAATATTTATTATAAAAAAGAGTTGCTGCGGTTTTATTTAGCCTGGCAACAACTCTTTATTAATGGCATATTAATATCCTGTTACTTTGCTAAAAATAAGTTATTTTTTTACAGCTTTTTTTATCAGCATAAGTGATTACAGGAGTTTTTTTCTTTTCAATAATCTCTTTAGTTATTTCACAAGAAACAGCACCCATTTTGGAAGGTATCTCAAACATTACATCACGCATAATACGTTCAATAATTGAGCGAAGTCCCCTAGCACCTGTCTTACGCTCCAAAGCTTCTTTGGCTATCAAATGTAAAGCTTCTTCATCGAAATGAAGTTTTACACCGTCCATTTCCAAAAGTTTGCCATATTGTTTTACTAAAGCATTCTTTGGTTTTACCAAAATATCTACTAGTGCATCTTCTGTCAAAGACTCTAAAGTAACTACTACAGGAACACGCCCTATAAATTCTGGAATTAAACCACATTTTAATAAATCTTCAGGTAAAACATTTTTCAAAATTTCACCTGTAGTTTGTTTGCGTTTACTTTTTATATCTGCACCAAAACCAAGACTTTTTTTGCCTAAACGTGCATCTATTATTTTTTCAATACCATCAAAAGCACCACCACAAATAAATAATATATTTGTAGTATCGATTTGTAACATACCTTCTTGATGAGGATGCTTTCTTCCACCTTGTGGTGGAACGCTAGCAATTGTACCTTCTAGGATTTTTAAAAGTGCCTGTTGCACTCCCTCACCAGAAACATCTCTTGTTATTGAAGGGTTCTCGGATTTACGAGCAATTTTATCAATTTCATCTATATAGATGATACCTTTTTGAGCTTGTTCAATATCATTATCAGCAGCTTGAATTAGTTTTAGTAGAATATTTTCTACGTCTTCACCAACATAGCCTGCTTCTGTAAGTGATGTTGCATCGGCTATAGCAAAAGGAACATTCAATATTTTAGCCAAGGTCTGTGCAAGTAAAGTCTTTCCACTACCAGTTGGTCCTAACATCAAAATATTAGATTTTTGTAATTCAACATCATCCTGCTTTGTAACTCTATTTATACGTTTATAATGGTTATATACAGCTACAGAAAGAGATTTTTTTGCCTCATCTTGTCCTATTACATATTGATTTAATACATCATATATTTCTCTAGGTTTTGGCAACTCTCTAAGTTCAACAGGCTCATTATCATTAACTTCTTCTTCTACAATCTCATCGCAAAGCTTAACACATTCATCGCAGATATAGACTCCTGGTCCAGCCACGAGTTTTCGTACTTGTTCCTGAGTTTTTCCACAGAATGAACATTTCATTTTGCCTTTATTACCCTCACCGAAATTCAACAACATTCACCTCTTATCTACAGCTAATCATGATTGACTATTTATCACTTTTTTCTTCTTGTGGACGAATAATAACTTCATCTATTAAACCATATTTCTTAGCTTCTAACGCTGACATAAAATTATCACGTTCTGTATCTTCTGTAAGTTTTTTTTACAGACTGACCAGTATGACGACTTAAGATTTCATTTAAAGTTTCACGAATACGCAAAATTTCACGAGCCTGAATTTGAATATCTGTTGATTGTCCCTGAGCTCCGCCAAGTGGTTGATGTATCATAATACGAGAATATGGAAGTGCATATCTTTTGCCTTTTGCACCAGCAGCTAAAAGCACAGAGCCCATGCTAGCAGCTTGTCCAATACATATAGTTGATACATCTGGCTTAATATATTGCATAGTATCATAAATAGCTAGCCCGGCAGTAACAACACCGCCGGGACTATTAATATAAAGGTGAATATCTTTATCCGGGTCTTCAGATTCTAAGAATAGAAGTTGGGCTATTACCACGTTAGCTACATTATCATCAATAGGACCACCTAAAAAAATTATACGGTCTTTTAAAAGACGAGAATAAATATCATAGGCACGTTCTCCACGTCCTGACTGTTCAACTACCATAGGTACATAGTTCATATCATTCACCCCGGTCAAAAATATTACATTTAATTTTTTAATTAAGCTTCTACAGCACTGTCAATGATGAAGTTAGCAGCTTTTTTGTGAAGTACAGTAGCTACTAAGTTACCAATGCTGTGGTTCTTTTTAATGATTTTGCTTACTTCTTGTGGAGTTGTACCATAAGTTGCAGCAAGTAAAGCGATTTCAGCGTTGATATCAGCGTTTTCAACTTTGATATCTTCAGCTTTTGCAACAGCATCTAACATGAGGTCAGTTTTTACTGCGATTGCAGCACTTTCTTTGTACTGTTCACGAAGTTTTGCCATATCCATGTTAGCATATTTTAAGTAAGCATCAAGGTTCATACCTTGGTTTTCAAGATTTACGGAAAGTTCCTGAATCATGTTGCTTACACGGTTTTCAACCATAACTTCTGGAATATCTACAGTGATATTGTCAGTAGCCTGTTTTAAGATTTCGTTACGGCGTTTAGTATCTGCTTCACGCTGTGCATTTTTTTCAATGTTTTCACGAAGTTTTGCTTTCATGTCTTCGATGGATTCATAAGAAGTAGATGCTTTTACGAATTCATCAGTGAGTTCAGGCATTTCTTTGTGTTTAATGCTGTTAATTTTGCAATGGAATACAGCAGCTTTACCAGCTAAATCTTTAGCATGATATTCTTCTGGGAATGTTACGTTAACGTCTTTTTCTTCGCCAACTTTAAGACCAACGAGTTGATCTTCAAAAGTATCGATGAAAGAATGGGAACCGATTTGAAGTGGGTAATCTTTACCTTCGCCGCCAGCAAATGCTACACCGTCAACTTCACCTTTGAAATCTAAAGTGATGAAATCATCGTTTGCAACAGTTGCGCCTTCTTCAGCGTCAACCATTTTTGCATGGTGATTTAAGATATTTTTTACTTGTTCTTCAACTTGTTCATCTTTTACTTCAACAGCGTCTTTAGCAACTTTTAATCCTTTGTATTCGCCAAGAGTAACTTCTGGAACAGGAGTAATAGTAGCTTTGAATACTACGTCTTTACCTTCTTCTAAAGTTACGATGTCAACCTGTGGACGGTCTACTGGATCTAAGTTTTCTTGTTTTAAAGCTTCATCAAAAGCTTTCTGTGCAACACGATCAAAAGCTTCATCTAAGATAGCTTCTTTACCGATGTTCATTTCAAGAATACGGCGAGGAGCTTTACCTTTTCTGAAACCAGGAATGTTTACACGATTTGCAAGGGATTTGCAAGCAGCTTTAATACCTTTATCAAGTTCTTCAGCTGGTACTTCAATTGTAAGTACTACCTTATGATTTTCAATCTTTTCTGTAGTAACGTTCATTGTAAAAAAAAAAGCCTCCTGTTTAACTAGTAAACCAAAATTCTTATTGTATATGTTACTGTCATTCACCTTAATAGTCACAGTACACCTACTATACTAAATGAATGATATCACAATACTTTCATAAAAACAAGTCTAAGTACAAAAATACCCCAGTCTTATTGACTGGGGACCAATTTCTTATGGAGCGGAAAACGAGGCTCGAACTCGCGACCCTCACCTTGGCAAGGTGATGCTCTACCACTGAGCTACTTCCGCATGATATGGAGCGGGAAACGAGGCTCGAACTCGCGACCCTCACCTTGGCAAGGTGATGCTCTACCACTGAGCTACTCCCGCATTGTCTTGTTGCTTTAGTAAATGTATCAGCAACGTTGATTATTATATATTAACTTATATTAGATTGTCAACACTTTTTTTTAGAAAAATTTTTTGTAAGTTTTTTATAATCTTTGTAAAAATTATTGGTAAAATGGCATTTATCAGTTATAAGTGGTATAATATAGTATATTTTTAGATAAGGAAGTGTTGATATTTGGATATTCCCGAGACGGATTTATTTATTGGATTAATTTTTATATTAATTTTAATAAATGCTTTATTTATTCTCACTGAAGTGGCTATTGCTGATTCTCATAAAAATCAATTAGAAAAAATGCTTGATGAAGGTAAAAAGAAAGCTTCTGAAGCCTTAAAAATAATTGATAAACCTACTACTTATTTAATTGCTGTGCAAATAGGTAATGTTTCTTGCAATATTTTAATAGGTTTATTGACTGGCATTTCACTTGCACCATTTTTCATTCATGCTTTACAAGCGATTTTTCCTGATTGCGATAATTATATAGAGCCTATTTCTCTAATCATTAGTACTTTTATCATCATATTATTATGTTCTATTTTAAGTACAACCCTACCTCGCAATATAGCCCTTACAAAACCTGAGTATTATTTACTAACTCTACTTACACCATTAAAAATATGGAAAAAACTTTTGTCTCCATTTATTAGTCTATTTACTTCTATAGCTAATACTTTATTATTAATTTTTGGCATCAATCCTCAAAACAATGATAGTGTCACTGAAGATGAAGTAAAAGACTTAATCGAAAAAGGTACGGAAGATGGTACTTTTGAAAAAGCTGAACAAGATATTGTTGACCGTATTTTCCATATGAGTGACCAAACAGCTTATTCTTTAATGACACCACGTACACAAATGATGTGGATTGACCTTGAAGATAGCTTAGAGGTAAATTTAAAATTTATTCAAGAACATAATCAAAATGTTTTTCTTGTAGGTAAAGATAATCTTGATGAATTTGTAGGAATTGTTTATGCTAAAGATATTTTAAATGAATTATTAGCTAATAAACCTCTTGATTTAGAAAAGCTCATGCATAAGCCAATGTTTGTGCCTCGTGCCATGGAAAGTTTTCGTGTTCTTGAGAAATTCCGTGAAAGTGAAATAAATGAAGCTGTAGTACTTGACGAATACGGCGGTGTTGTAGGTTTTATCACTATCTTTGACATCATCAATGAAGTCTTAGGTGATATAACTGGTAAACCTGTTGCTAATTCCCCTCAAATCATTCAACGAGATGAACATTCTTGGTATATTGATGGACTTTTTGATATTGACGATTTCAAAGAAAAATTCGATATCGAAGTATTGCCAAATGAAGACAGTGGACATTTCCAAACTATGGGCGGCTTTATTACTTCCTATTTTGGTTACATTCCTAAAGTCGGTGAAAAAATCATCTGGCATAAATTCCGTTTTGAAATCATCAGTATGGATAAAGCCCGCATTGACCGCATCTTAGTTACACAGATAAATAAAAAATAATAAAAAGGCGTTAACCTAAAATTTAGAGTTAACGCCTTTTTTATTTATGATAGTTTTATATTATGCTTTTTTACTTCTCCAGAGCCATAAAATACCATGTCCTGGTAATTTTAATCCTGATGCTTTGAAGTCTTTCTGTTTTGTCAATAATTCTTTATATAAGCCATCTTGTTCGTCAATCCATGCCATTTCTTCATATTCACTGAAATTATAAATACCAATGAATTTTTCATTTTCTGTTTCACGAACTAAAGCCACTGTGGATTTATTCCATGTATTTAAAGTATAGATATTGGCATCAGTGGAGAATACATCATATTGTAAACGTATTTTTTTCCATTTTGCTAATACCTTGATATACTTTCGCCTGAATAGCATTATCTATTTTACGACGACCAGCTTTACGCCAGTTAAATGCTCCACGATGAATATAACGAGAATCAGCTTGTTTATATTTATCGTTTTTATATTCCCAATCATTATATTGAGCTATTTCATCACCGCTATAAATAACAGGTATGCCAGATAAGCTCAATAAGAAGCCATGTAACATTAAGTCTAAATCAATAGCTGACTGAATACCATCTTTATCTTTTTGTTTATCATAGTATTCTATACCACATAAAGAAGCTGTAGTACCGCAAAGACGAGCATCACCTAATGATTCATCATCATTATATAATTCACCACAACTGAAAGAATTTGGATATTTTCCAGTGAAGAAGTCATTTAAATATTTTTTATGTGCAACTTCTTCTATTCCCTGATATCTCAAGAAACCATAATCTAAACCCCAACCGATATCATCATGACAACGTAAATAATTCTGGAAAATATATTGTTTTGGTAAAGAAGCTAAAATATCAAGCTGATGTTTTAATAAGCTTACATCTCTAGTAGCTACTGTATGCCATGTTGTTGCCATAGTAGTTACATTATAGAGCATATGACATTCTGGTTTTTCAATTGTACCAAAGTATGGAACTACTTTTTCAGGTGCCATTACTACTTCACCCAATAACAATACAGATGGGCAAACAATTTCTGTAATCATACGCATCATACGTACTAAAGTATGAACCTGCGGTAAATTACGGCAATTTGTACCTAATTGTTTCCAAATATATGGCACAGCATCTAAGCGAATGATATCTATACCTTGATTTGCTAAATATAACATATTGTATACCATTTCATTGAAAACTATAGGATTGCGATAATCTAAATCCCATTGATATGGATAGAAAGTAGTCATTACAAATTTATGAATATCTTCTAAATAAGTGAAATTGCCTGGTGCTGTTGTAGGGAATACCTGTGGGCATTTTTCTTCAAATAATCTTGGCATATCATAATTATCAAAGAAGAAATATCTATCTTGATATTCTTGTTCACCAGCTCTTGCTTTTTTTGCCCATTCATGTTGATTAGAAGTATGGTTCATTACAAAGTCTAAGCAAATACTTATTTTATTGCGATGACATTTTTTAGCTAATTTACGCAAATCTTCCATAGTTCCTAATTCTTCTTGAACATTGCGGAAGTCCGCTACAGCATAACCGCCATCACCTTCATCTTTTGGAGATGTCAACAAAGGCATTAAATGGATATAATTTATATTGCTTTCTTGTAAATAAGGTATTCTTTTTTCAAAGCCTTTTAAAGTGCCAGAGAAATTATTTACATACATCATCATGCCGATGAAATCATTGCCTTTATACCAATTAGTATTTTTTTCACGTGCAATATCTAATTCCTTTAAATAAGCTTCCCTTTGGTCATAAAAGTCTTTTAAATTTTTAATTAAATCATCAAAATAATTTAAAGGATTTGGTTGTTGCTGATACAATTCACAATAAAGCCATTTTAATTCATCATAATGTTTATGTAATCTAGCTTCAAACATATCTTCTTTTTTCACTACTGCTACTTTTACATCTTTTTTTACATCTTTATTTACAGCATTCTTTTTATTTTTCTTGCTCTTCATATATAAATCCCTCCATTGACATTTAAAAGAAAAATATCATATTTATTATTTAGATATTTATAGTTTTTATTCCTGCTAAAAAAAGAAGATATCCACAATAATTTATTATCTATTGTAGATATCTTCATTCTTTTAAGCTTATTCAAAAGCAGGAACTACTGCACCTTTATATTTTTCTTCAATGAATTTTTTAACTGCTTCAGATTTTAAAGCTTTCATTAATTTTTGGATAGCAGGTTTTTCCTGATCTCCTTCTCTAACAGCTACAATATTTACATATGGAGATGTACTATCTTCGATAATTAAAGCATCGCTAGCTGGTACAAAGCCTGCTTGCATTGCATAGTTTGTATTAATTACCGCAGCATCTACATCATCTAAAACACGTGGAAGCTGAGCTGCTTCAACTTCTTGGAATTGAATATTTTTTGGATTAGCCACAACATCTTGTACAGTTACTTTGATATCGTTATTATCTTTTAAAGTAATAATACCAGCTTTTGCCATTAAAATTAAAGCACGACCACCATTTGTAGGGTCATTAGGAATAGCTACTAAAGCGCCATCTTTTAATTCATCAAGAGCTTTTACTTTTTAGAATAAATTCCCATAGGTTCGATATGAACACCGCCAGCACTTACAAGTTTTACACTATGTTCTGCTGCGAATTCATCTAAATAAGGTTGATGTTGGAAAAGTTTGCATCTAATTCACCATCATTTAAAGCTAAGTTTGGCTGTACATAATCATTGAATTCAATAATCTGTAAATCAACACCTTCTTTTGCTAACTCTGGTTTAATCTGTTCTAAGATTTCTGCATGAGGAACAGCTGTTGCTCCTACTTTTAGCACAGTTTTTTCACTAGATGCAGTATCTGTACTAGAACCACAACCAGCTAAAGCCACTACTGCAAAAAGTGCAGTAGCAATTACTGCTAGCAATTTTTTCATCAAAATTCCTCCTTAATACATAAATAAAATTATTTTTTATTCAATTTTTTAGCTAACATATTACCTAAAAATTGAATTACTTGAACTAATACTATAAGTACAATAACTGTAGCCAACATTACTTCTGGATTAAAACGCTGATAACCATAGCGAATAGCCAAGTCACCTAAGCCGCCGCCACCTACAGCACCAGCCATAGCAGATTCACCAATCAACACAATAATAACTGTTGTCAACTGTGCCACAATACTTGGCATAGCTTCTGGAAGTAATACACGTCTAATAATCTGATAAGGAGTCGCTCCCATAGATAAAGCAGCCTCTATCAAGCCATAAGGCACCTCACGAAGTGAAGTTTCCACTAGGCGAGCAATAAGAGGTATAGAAGCTATAATAAGCGGTACAATAGCCGCTGTTGTACCTATAGAAGAGCCTACTATCAATCTTGTAAAAGGAATAATTGCCACCATTAAAATAATAAATGGAATAGAACGTACACAGTTTACAATAGCTGATAATGTTTTATTAGCTATACCTAATTCTAAAACTTGATTTTTACCAGTAGCCAATAATAATACACCAAGAGGAATACCAATAGCAGAAGCAACAATCATAGATACAGCTACCATATATACAGTTTCACCTAATGCCTTAGGCAGTAGCATGAGTGCGTCGCTGAACATATCCTATCACCTCCACTTTTAAATCTTGTTCCATTAGAGATTTTATCGCATCTTTAATCTGATCTTCTTTTCCATCTAAGCCAATTATCATTCTACCAAATTGTACCATTTGAATTTGAGATAAATCTCCAAATAAAATACTTATATCTAATTCAGGGAATTTACGAATAAGACCTGCAATTACTGGATTGTCTGCAGACTCGCCAATAAAAGTCAAACGAAGTAACATAGTTGCATCTTTTATATATTCTTTATGCACTTTGCCATTGCGATAAGCAGCTGGAAGTTCATTACTGCTAAGTACGCTCATAAATTCCTTAGTAATAGGTTCTTTAGGATTAGTAAAGATTTCTAATACTGTACCATTTTCTGCAATTACACCATGGTCTAATACAGCAACTTTATCACAAAGGTCTTTGATAACTTGCATTTCATGAGTAATTACTACTACTGTTAATTGTAATTTCTTATTTATATCTCTGATTAATTCTAAAATAGCTTTTGTTGTCTGAGGGTCAAGAGCTGATGTCGCTTCATCACATAATAATACTTTTGTATCATTAGCTAAAGCTCTAGCTATACCTACACGCTGTTTTTGACCACCTGATAATTGAGATGGATATTGATGAGCTTTATTTTCAAGACCAACCAATTTTAATAATGGTTCTACTTTAGCCTTGATTTCTTCTTTAGATTTTCCTGCTAATTTTAAAGGGAAAGCAATATTATCGTATACTGTAGAGGTAGACAATAAATTAAAATGTTGGAAAATCATGCCGATATCTTTTCTCGCTTCACGAAGCTGAGATTCTGTCATTGTTGTCAAATCTTTACCATTGACAATGACACTACCAGAAGTCGGTCTTTCTAGCATATTTATGCAACGAACTAATGTAGATTTACCAGCACCACTTAGACCGATAATCCCATAAATTTCTCCACGCTTAATTTCTAAATTAATATCTTTTAACGCATGAACTGAACCATTTGGGGTATCGTAAGTCTTTACAATATTTTTTAACTTTATCATATCAATTATACACTCCAAATAATACCTTAATCTTATTAACAATGACACTATCATAAAAATTAAACCTTGTCAAACTATTATGCTATTTCTTGACATAAATTATAATAAACCGTAAAATTAAATAAGTACTTATAAATCAATAATTATATAATCAAGGGAGACTGCTATGGGAATTTTTTCAAGATTTTTACCAAAACGTAAACCGGTTGAAATAAAAAACAATGTTCCTAAGGAAAAAGAAGAAATCCGTAAAACATTTGGTGTTTATTGTCACAGCCATCATAATACATCTGGAAGTAAACTTTGTCCAAAATGTACAGCTTTGCTCACTACTGTAATGACGAAAATCAGTAGATGTCCATATGGTATTACTAAACCAATTTGCGAACGTTGTGACCGTCCTTGTTTTGGCACTAAACAAACAAAAGAATTTCGCTCTATCATGCAAAGCACTCAGAAAAAATGTTTTTACGCCATCCAATGATTAGCGTTTAAACATAAAATGAAAAGCTGGGGCGTAGATTCGCAAAACATGAACAAGAGAAAAAAACAAGCTGCAAAAGCTAAAGCTCGTTCCAAAAAATAATATTTCTAAATTAATAAAAAGCTGACCTAATAATGGTCAGCTTTTATTTTACCAATTTATCTTATTGTTTTTTAAACATAGATTTTGGTTGTTTACAAATTGGGCAAACAAAATCTTCTGGTTCTTTAGTTAAATCACCTTCATAAATATATCCGCAAATTTGGCAAGCCCATGTTTCTTTATCTGTTATTTTTTCTGGAGCCTGATAAGTAGGTGCATTTTTTAGGAGCTTTACCTTTGATTACTTCATGATAATATTTATAAGTCATTGGATTATAATCAGAAGTTACTTTTGCATCTTGTACACGCGCTAAAATCACATAATGAGTTTCCATTTCTGTTATTGTAATAACTTCTGCTGTTATATGCGCACAGCTATTTTCATTTACTACAGGAAGTCCGTCCATATATTCCCAAGCAAAAATTATTGCCATCAAATTTATCTGTATCTCTACCAGAAGAAAACCTAATTTAGCAATTACATTTTGTGTTGTTTTTTCAGATAAATGGATACAGAAATCTACCTGTGCGTTTTATACAATCATAAGTATAGTTGTTTTTATTCATGCTAATAGCAATCACTGGATTATCGCTAGTGATTTGAATAACTGTATTTACAATACAACCTGTCGGTCTTTCTCCATCTAATGTGCCAATAGCATACATTCCGTAACTTAATTTCCATAATGCTGACATTTCCATAATTTCTTCTCCTTAACTCAGTTCTAATAAATAATTATTATTAATTAATATCTTATTTAAATTTTAATACAATAATCCTCAAAAAGCAATACTTATTTACAATAAATAAAAAAAATAATAGAATATATCTATTATTTTCATATTTCAGGAGGTTCTTATGTCTTGCCAATTAAAAGGTACACTATTTATAGTTACAGGTACTATACTTTGGGGTGCTTCTGGTGTATTATCCCAACATTTATTTGTTGATAAAATCATCTCTGCCGAATGGCTTGTTACTGTTCGTCTAATTTTATCTGGTATTATTTTATTATGTATTGATGCCATCTTAAATAAAGGCGATATTTTTTCTATTTGGCGCACTAAAGACAAATTTCCATTAATTTGTTTTGGTATCTTTGGTATGTTAGGTGTTCAATATACATATTTTGGTACAATCATTCACAGTAATGCTGCTACAGCTACTATACTACAATATTTAATGCCTATTGTAATCGTATTTTACTTATTGTTCACCACTCATCGCTTACCTTCTTTTAAAGAATTATTTTCTATCTTTCTTGCTATGGTCGGAACTTTCTTTTTAGTTACTAAAGGAAATTTTTCCACTCTAGCTATATCTTTAGAAGCTCTTATCTGGGGACTTGTTTGTGCTTGCTTTGCTGCCTTTTATACATTGCAACCTCGAACTATTATCAAAAAATGGCGTTCCACACTAATCATTGGCTGGGGTATGCTAATCGGTGGTATCTTGATGTCCTTTTATCAAAAACCATGGGAATTCAATGGCATATGGGATTTAGATACAGCTCTTACTTTATCTGCTATCATTATTTTTGGTACAGCAATAGCATTTTGTGCTTATCTTGAAAGTACAAAATATCTCTCTCCTACAAAAATTAGCGTTTTCGCTTCTTTAGAACCTTTTTCTTCAATTATTTTATCAATTATCTTCTTAAATATTTCCTTTGGTTTATTTGAATTAATTGGTGCTATCATCATTATTTTAGCTGTAACTATATTATCCAAATAAAAAAGCGAGAACTTTTCGTTCTCGCTTTTATTTATCTTATTATTTTGTAGTGATATCTTTACCAAACCATTTTTCGGAAATTTTAGCGATTGTACCATCAGCTTTCATTTCATTCATTACTTTTTGAACTTCATCACGAAGAGCTTGGTTGTCTTTTGCAAATGCAATACCAAAATCAGTAGGTTCACCTACAACAATATCAGTTTCTTTGAAAGAATCAGCATGTTTTTGCATGTAATAAGTACCGATAAGTTCATCTGTTACTACTGCATCAATTCTACCATTTTCTAAATCCATGAAAGCATCAATGTAATCACCATAGTTTTTTTACTTCAGCAAATTGTGCAGCATAATCTTGGTTATTATCTAAGAAATCTTCTGCTGTACTACCGCTTTGAGTACCGATTTACTTTACCATTTTAACTGGTCAAGAGATTTTATATCAGAATTAACTGGAACGAAGATAACTTGACGAATTTTTCATGTAAGGATCACTAAATAACATATTTTCTTTACGATTTTTTCAGTAATATCTAAACCATTCCAAAGAATATCTACACGACCGCGTTTTAAGTTCAGCTTCTTTACTAGACCAATCAATTGCTTTAAATTCTACTGGACGATTAAGTCATTTTTGTTGCTTCTTTTGCTAAATCTACGTCAAAACCAACAATTTCATTATTTTCATCTTTAAAGCCCATTGGTGGATAACTATCATCTAAACCAATAACGATAGGTTTATCACTGCCACCAGTAGCAGAAGATGTTT
>ENA-OQEL01000234-OQEL01000234.1-human-gut-metagenome-genome-assembly--contig:-NODE-234-length-21381-cov-3.780465_pt1 | contig 21381 bp, 22 predicted proteins | sample MGYA00242796_ERZ504637 | MGnify/ENA primary metagenome ERZ504637 (study PRJEB26092, sample SAMD00036306) | human gut metagenome | host: Homo sapiens | study: EMG produced TPA metagenomics assembly of... | reverse complement strand
GCCCGCTTCCTCCGTCGGGCAGTGCGAGATTGGATGAGAGCGCGGCTGTTTTGTTTTTGTCATTGTCTTTTACTTCCCGTTTGGGTCTGTTTGTGGTATACTATGTGCACTGCAGGAAATTGCAGTCAACTAAGAAAGACAGGATGTGAAATCCTCCGATGAAAGATGGCTTTTTTGAAAGCAGCCGCCCTTTCTCCGCACTGCGGGTGGCCGACTGCGCCTATAATGTCCGGCAGATCACGGATGCTTTGCACAAAGCCGCAGCCCGCGGCGTAAAGCTGGCCGTGTTCCCCGAGTTCTGCCTGACCGGCTATACCTGCGGCGACCTGTTTCTGCAGCGCACGCTGCAGACCGGTGCACTGGATGCCCTGAGCACCCTGCTTGATGAAACAAAAGCACTGGACGTTGTCACGCTGGTGGGCCTTCCGCTGCTGGTGCACGGCAAGCTGTACAACTGCGCCGCCGTGCTATGCCATGGCCGCATTCTGGGTCTTGTGCCCAAGACCTATTTGCCCAACTACGGCGAGTTCTACGAAAAGCGCCAGTTCACCCCGGGCAGCACCGAGGTGGAGCTGGTGGAGGTGTGTGGTCAGCAGGTGCCCTTTGGCACCTCCCTGCTGTTCCGCTGCCGCCAGATGCCCAGCTTTGTGCTGGGTGTGGAGATCTGCGAAGATCTGTGGAGCGCCCTGCCGCCCTCCACCTTCCACGCGCTGGCCGGTGCGACCGTGATCGCAAATCTTTCCGCCAGCGATGAGACCGTCGGCAAGGCCGAGTACCGCCGGGCGCTGGTGTCCAACCAGTCTGCCCGCCTGCTGTGCGGCTACCTGTATGCTTCCGCCGGGCACGGTGAGAGCACGCAGGACATGGTGTTCGCCGGCCACGACCTGATCGCCGAGAACGGCACCATCCTCTCTGAGAACGCCCCCTTTGACGGCGGCTGTGCCGAGACTGAGATCGACTGCCAGCGCATGGAAGCCGAGCGTGCCCGCAACACCAGCTTTGAGCCGGCCGGTGAGGGCTACCAGACCGTGGAGTTCGATCTGGAACCGGCAGAGACCACGCTGACCCGCTGGATCGACCCGGCACCCTTTGTGCCCGGCGACCCCAAGCGCCGCGCCGAGCGCTGTGAGCTGATTCTGAAAATGCAGGCCGACGGCCTTGCCAAGCGGCTGGAACACGCCCACGCAAAGACCGCCGTTATCGGCATTTCCGGCGGCTTGGACAGCTGTCTTGCGCTTCTGGTGGCCGTGCGTGCCATGAAGCAGCTGGGCCGCCCCGCCCGGGATGTGCTGGCTGTGACCATGCCCTGCTTTGGCACCACGAAGCGCACCCGCAGCAATGCAGAGATCCTGTGCGATGAGCTGCAGGTCTCCTTTAAAGAGATCGATATCGCCAACACCGTGCACAGCCATTTTGCAGACATCGGTCAGGACGAGAGCGTGCTGGATGTCACCTTTGAAAACGGTCAGGCCCGCGTGCGCACGCTGGAGCTGATGGATACCGCCAACCGCACCGGAGGCCTTGTAGTGGGCACCGGCGACCTTTCGGAGCTGGCGCTGGGCTGGGCCACCTACAACGGCGACCACATGAGCATGTACGGTGTGAACGCCGGTGTGCCCAAAACGCTGGTGCGCCACCTTGTGCGCTACGAAGCCGACATTGCCGCCACCGATGCTCTGCGCACGGTGCTGCTGGATATTCTGGATACGCCTGTCTCCCCGGAGCTGCTGCCTGCCAAGGACGGCGAGATCGCGCAGAAGACCGAGGACCTTGTGGGACCCTACGAGCTGCACGATTTCTACCTGTATCAGGTGCTGCGCTTCGGCTTTGGCCCGGCCAAGATCTTCCGGCTGGCAAAGACAGCATTCGCAGGCCGGCCGGAGTACCCGGACAGCGTGCTGTACAAGTGGCTGCGCAACTTCTACTGGCGGTTCTTTGCCCAACAGTTCAAGCGCAGCTGCCTGCCCGACGGCCCCAAGGTGGGCAGCGTGACCCTTTCGCCCCGCGGCGACTGGCGGATGCCCAGCGATGCCTGTGCCGCACTGTGGCTGGCCGAGCTGGAACAATTACAGATCAAGGATTAACGCATGAAAAACAAAAAGCTGCTTGCCAATCTTCTGTTTGCCATGGTCATTCTGGCCATTGCCGCTGTGCTGCTGGTGGTGCGCCGCGTGCACGCTTCCGGCTCCGGGCTGCGGGCCGAGCTGATCTACGGCGACAACAACACCACCATGAACCTGCCGCTGGACGTGGATGAGACCTATGATGTGGACACCGGTTACTATACCGTCCACATTCAGATCAAGGACGGTGCAGCCCGGTTCGTGGATTCGCCCTGCCCGGATCACATCTGTGAAGGCTTTGGCTGGCTTTCCAACGAAGATCAGACCGCCACCTGCCTTCCGGCCCGTGCAGTGCTGACCATTGTACCTGTTTCCTGACAAAAAGGAGTGGTTTTGAATGATGGATGAAAACGATCGTTCCCACGAAGATTACCGTTCTCTGCGGCACATCAGCCGCAAGGAAGGCTCTGAGGATACTGCGCCCATCGAGGTAGACAGCTCGGCGTTTTTTTCCGAGCTGCCGCCGGAACAGCCCAGCACACCGCCTCCGGCCCAGCCTCCCCAGAAGCCGCCGCGCAGCGGCCACAACACACCCGTACCGCCCAAGGCCAAGCCGCCCGTGGATGGAGCCATGGCAGTACCTTCCAAGTGGGGGAAAATTTTGCTGATCTTACAAGGTATTTTAAGCATTCTGGCACTGGTGCAGCTGTGGCGCACCCAGATGCTTCCGGTGCTGTATCTGGTCATTCTGGCCGCGCTGCTGGCGCTTTTGTGGCTGCTGGTAAAGCGCTGTCAGGAGTACAATGTTCCCGGCAAGGTGGCCCGGGTATTCTCGGTGTTCCTGTGCGCTGCCATGGCGCTGGGCTGCTTCTGGGCCCAGCAGGGCCTTTCTGCCTTGGGCAGCATGACCTCTGGCCTGCTCACCGGTGCCGAGGCCAACAAGATCACCAAGGAGCCCTTTGTGATCTACCTCAGCGGCGTGGACACCCGCGGCGAGTTGACCGAAAATGCCCGCAGCGACGTGAATATCCTTGCTGCCGTGAACCCTGTCACCAAGAGGGTGGCCCTGATCAACACCCCGCGCGACTACTACGTAGACCTTGCCGGCACTGACAGCAAGGATAAGCTGACTCACGCCGGTCTGTACGGCGTGGAAACCAGCATGGCCACACTGGGCAATCTGTACGGCGTCAATGTGGACCATTACATCCGCATCAACTTTGCGGGCTTCATCAGCATCATCGATGCGCTGGGCGGCGTGGATGTCTACTCCGATCAGGCGTTCACCTCGGTGGGCAGCCCCGGCTACTATGACCCCACCACCTTTGTGGAGGGCTGGAACCATCTGGACGGCAAGGCCGCTCTGGCCTTTGCCCGTGAGCGTCACGCCTTTGCATCCGGCGATATCCAGCGCGGCATCAACCAGATGAAGGTGATCGATGCCATGCTGAACAAGATCAAGTCCCCTGCCCTGCTGATGGGCTTTTCCAAGATCATGGATGCCGCAGCCGACTGCTTTGTAACCAGCTTTTCACAGGATCAGATCAGTGCGCTGGTACGGATGCAGCTGAGTGACTTTGCCGAGTGGGATATTGAAAGCTATACCGTCACCGGCACAAGCTCCAGCAGTACCAAGTGCTACTCTGCCAAGGGACAGAAGCTCTACGTCATGAAACCGGATGATGCTTCTGTGAGCAAGGCTAGGGAAATGATCGCGTCCGTGCTGGGCGGTGAGGGCACCGTTGCCGACACCACCCAGAAGCCGGAAAAGACCGATGTGTTCACCCCCACCACCGACCCGAACGCCGCTGTTTCGGAGGTGCCTGCGGAGAGCGTTCCCGAGGAAGTGCCCGCCGACAGCCTGCCGGAAGAGACCGTCCCGGCTGACCAGCCTGCAGAGCAGCCTGCCGACACCCAGCCGCAGGAGCCGGAAGCTCCCGCCGAGGGCGAGACCGGCAGCGGTGATACGGCCGGAGAAGCACCGTCCATCTCCCTGCCCACACAGGAAGAGGTGGAACAGGCTGCATCGTCCATCTACAATGCGGCTTCCTCCATCTGGGGTGCCATTCAGGATGCTGCTTCGCAGCAGAACGACGCGGCCTGACGATTTGAAATATCCTCTGCGCAAGCTCCGGACTCTATAGCGGAAATATTATTTTATTTGCAAAACAGGAAACGACTGCGGTCATTTCCTGTTTTGCTTTTTCACCAGAAAGTCCGTGCCGATAAACTGCATAAAAATGCCGCCTGCATCTTGAACCAATGCAGACGGCTTTCTCATTCAAAATAATTATGCCTTGATCTCGTTCCAGACGCTCTTGCCGTCCAGAGAGGAAGCATCCACATCAAGATACTCGCAGATGGTCTGGGCGATGGTGCCAAAGCACAGACGGGTGCCAAGGTCAACGCCAGGCTTCACGCCCTTGCCGCAAATCAGGTACGGCACATACTCGCGGGTGTGGTCGGTGGTCTTGGTATAGGACGGGTCGCAGCCATGGTCAGCGGTGATCATGAGGAGATCGCCCTCCCGCATTCCGGGGATGAAGTCGGCCACGAACTTGTCAAACTCGGTGGCAGCGGCGGCATAGCCTGCTACATCGCGGCGGTGGCCGTAGAGCATATCGAAGTCCACCAGATTCACAAAGGCAAGGCCCTCAAAGTCGCGGGTCTGCAGTGCCTTGGTGAAGGCGATGCCATTGGTGTTGCCAGTGGTCTTGATCTTTTCGGTCACGCCCTCACCGTCGAAGATGTCAAAGATCTTACCCACAGCGATCACATCCCTGCCAGCATCTTTCAGCAGATCCAGCATGGTAGCGCGGGGCGGCTTGAGGCTCAGGTCGTGGCGGTTGGTGGTGCGGTAGAAGGTATCCGCAGTGTGGCCCAGGAAGGGGCGTGCGATCACGCGGCCCACGCCGTACTCGCCCTTGAGCATCTCGCGGGCGATCTCGCAGTAGCGGTACAGCTCATGCACCGGCACCAGCTCTTCGTTGGCGGCCACCTGAAATACACTGTCGGCACTGGTGTAAACGATAAGGGCGTTTTCTTTCATGGCCTGCTCGCCGTAATCCTTCAGTACCTGCGTGCCGGAGTAAGGCTTGTTGCACAGCACCTTGTGGCCGGTCTTTTCCTCAAACTCGTGGATCAGCTCATCCGGGAAGCCGTTCGGGAAGGTGGGCAGCGGCTTGGGGCTTACCACACCGGGCGATCTCCCAGTGACCAATGGTGGTATCCTTGCCCATGCTCTGCTCCTGCAGGCGGGCAAAGGAGCCGATGGGCGCTGCGGTCTTTTCGCCTGCGGTCACACCATCAATGTTGAACATGCCCATCTTTTGCAGGTTGGGGCAGTTGAAGTTGGGGTGGTTGGCGATGGCGCCGAGGGTGTTGGTCCCCTCATCGCCAAAGGCGGCGGCGTCCGGCTCTGCGCCGATGCCGAAGCTGTCCAGAACGATCAGAAAAACGCGCTTTTCCATTACGCTTTCACTCCGTTTCTATCATTTTGCGCTCATCTTCGTCCCTTCGGGGCAGAAGTGAGACTTTTGCTTAGCCCTATTATAGGCGATGGACGCACTTTTCGCAAGCTTTTTATCGCTCCGGCATCTATCACGAAAATTTAAGGTTTTCTTTGCCGAATTTTTTCTTGCTCTCTTGTACACAAGCGGTTATAATATAGAATGGTAAGGTTTTCAAACACCCCTGACCGGGCCGATGTCCGGCCAGCGGCCAGCAGGCTAATTTTGCACCTGCGCGCCCATCATAAGAGGAAAAAAGAGACTGTTAGAGGTATATTTATGAGAAAAACGAAGATCATCTGCACCCTTGGCCCTTCTACCGATAAGGACGGCGTCCTGCGCGAGCTGGTCGCCAACGGCATGAACGTGGCCCGCTTCAACTTTTCCCACGGCTCCTACGAGGAGCACAAGGGCCGTCTGGACATGCTGAAGGCTGTCCGCGCTGAGCTGAACAAGCCCGTTGCTGCCCTGCTGGACACCAAAGGCCCCGAGATCCGCCTGAAGGAGTTCAAGAACGGCGTTGAGATGCTGGAAGCCGGCCAGACCTTCACCCTGACCACCCGCGAGGTGGAAGGCACCAAGGAGATCTGCTCCATCACCTATAAGGACCTGCCGCAGGACGTGCAGCCCGGCGGCACCATCATGCTGGACGACGGCCTGATCAAGCTGCAGATCATCACCGTGAACGACACCGACATCGTGTGCAAGGTGCTGAACAACGGCAAGATCAAGAACAAGAAGGGTGTCAATGTGCCCGGCGTGCATCTGTCCATGCCGTATATGAGCCAGCGCGACCGCGACGATATCATCTTTGGCGCACAGCAGGGCTTTGACTTCATCGCTGCTTCCTTCGTGCGCACCGCGCAGGATGTGTACGATATCCGCAACCTGCTCAACGAGTATGATTCCGATATCCGCATCATCGCCAAGATCGAGAACCGTGAGGGCGTGAACAACATCGACAGCATTCTGGCTGCAGCCGATGCTGTCATGGTGGCCCGCGGCGATCTGGGCGTTGAGATTGACTTTACCGAGCTGCCCGGCATTCAGAAGAATATCATCGAGCGCTCCTTCTCCTTTGGCAAGCCCATCGTCACCGCTACCCAGATGCTGGACAGCATGATCGTGAACCCCCGTCCCACCCGCGCCGAGATCTCCGACGTGGCAAATGCCATCTACGACGGCACCTCTGCCATCATGCTCTCCGGCGAGACTGCTGCCGGTGCTTACCCCGTGGAGGCCCTCAAGACCATGTCTGCCATTGCTGAGCGCACCGAGCAGGAGAACCACGCCCGCTTTGCGCCCCTCGCCGAGAACACCGGCAAGATCAGCGTGAGCGATGCAACTGCACACGCTGCCTGCCTGACCGCCAAGGACGTGAACGCTGCCGCCATCGTCACCGTGTCCGAGTCCGGCAACACCGCCCGTCTGCTGAGCAAGTACCGCCCGGAACAGCCCATCATCGCCTGCGTGATGAAGGAGCAGGTGCAGCGTCAGCTGGCCCTGAGCTGGGGCATCACCCCGCTGATGATGCCTCTGGCACACAGCACCGATGAGCTGATCGAGATGTCCACCTCTCTGGCCAAGGAGAACGGCTACCTGCACAACGGTGAGCTGGCCGTTGTGACCGCAGGCGTGCCTGTGGGCGTGTCCGGCACCACCAACATGATCAAGATCCACATGGTGGGCAACTGTCTGGCTACCGGTGTGGGCGTTGGCCGCGAGAATGCCGACGTGACCAGCGCCACCGGCAAGGCCTGCGTCTGCCGCACGCTGGAAGAGGTGCGTGCAAAGTTCAAGCCCGGCATGGTTCTGGTGGTGCCCTCCACCAGCAACGAAATGCTGAGTTACGTGCGTGATGCCGCCGCTCTGGTGGTGGAAGAGCCGGGCCTGAACAGCCATGCCGCCATTGCCGGCAAGGCCCTGCTCAAGCCTACCGTTGTGGGTGCCGCCGGTGCTACCAGCCACATCCGTGACGGCCTGATGGTCGCTGTGGACTGCGCGCACGGCAGCGTGCAGCGCCTGCAGGCATAAGCCAAAGGAGAAGATCATGGAACGCATTGCAAGCTTCTGTGTTGACCATACCAAACTGGACCGCGGCATGTATCTGAGCCGTCAGGATGGCGATGTTCTCACATGGGACATCCGCATGAAAAAGCCCAATCACGGCGACTACCTGACCACCGGTGCCGCCCACACGCTGGAGCATCTGTTTGCCACCTATGCGCGCAACAGCGCCTTTAAAGACAGCGTGATCTACGTTGGCCCCATGGGCTGCCGCACCGGCTTCTATCTGCTCACCCGCGGCCTGACTCCCGCCGAGGCACTGGAGCTGACGGTGGAATCCTTCCGCTTCATGGCTGGCTTTGAGGGCGCTGTGCCCGGTGCCAGCGAAGTGGAGTGCGGCAACTACCGCGATATGGATCTGCCCGCCGCCAAGGCCGAGGCCGCTGCCATGCTGCCGGTGCTGGAAGCACTGACCGGCGACGAGCTGCATTACTAAGCTATCTTCACCCTTCAAATTCATCATCATAAAAAAGCGCTCTCCCATCGGGTTTCCGTTGGGAGAGCGCTTTCGTTTTAGTTGTTCTTGATCGCATCCAGTGCCTGCCGTGCAGCACGGATGTTTTCTTCACCCGTCTGCCATACCTCAAACTCTGAAAAGCCCGGCAGCCCCATGGGCACACCCTCGCGGCGGAAGGTCATGCGGCTTTGCAGCACCTGCTTGCCGGAAAGGTGGAACGCATGTGCCCCGGTCTGTGCGGCCAGTGCCGGGATGTTTTGTGCCGTGACACCGGCACCTACCAGAATTTCCACGCTGTCCCCTGCCCGCTCCACCAGTCGGCCGAGAAGCTCCGCTCCCTCTGGGGCACTCGCCGCCTGCCCGCTGGTGAGGATGGTACAAAGGCCCATGCTCCGGACCGTTTCCAGTGCCGCAAAGGGGTCGGCGCTGACATCAAAGGCACGGTGCAGGGTACACGCCACCGGACGGCCTGCCTTTTCCGCTGCCCTGCGCGCCGCCGCATAAATAGGCCGCATGGCCTCCGCATCCAGCTGCCCTTCCGGGGTCAGCACACCGGTCACGATACCATCCGCCCCGGCCTTCACCAGCTCTGCGGCCAGCTGTTCCATCTGGGCAAGCTCGTAGCTGTCGTAACAGAAATCTCCGAACCGGGGCCGCAGCAGAGCACGCACCGGCAGGCCGGTCTCCGCCTTGACCTGACGCACCAGCGCAAGGCTGGGCGTTGTACCGCCCACGATCAGGTCGGCACACAGTTCCAGCCTGCTGGCACCGCCGCGCTTTGCTGCCAGTGCACTGGCAGTGCTGTCCACACATACTTCCAGAACGGAACGCATTTCAATTCCTCCCTTTTGCCGGGCTTTGAACCCGGCATTCTGGTTTATTCTACCACGTTTTTCCGTTTTATAAAACCCTGTGGCAGCAAAAAAGCTGCGGCCCGGGTCTTATCCCTGCCGCAGCCTTTGTTGTTTTTTTCAGATCAGACCCAGCGCCTTGAACTCCTTTGCAATGCCGTCCTCGTATACCGAGGGAGCAATGCGGTCGCACCGCTTTTTCAGGTTTTCGGAGCCATTGGCCATGCACACACTGATGCCGACAACATCGGTCATCTGCAGGTCATTATCGCTGTCACCAAAGCCGATGGTATCTGCCAGCGTGCAGCCCAGATGGTCACAGATTGCCTTGATGCCGGTGCCCTTATCAAATTTGCGGTTGATGAGCTCACCATTCACAAAGCCATCGGTCAGGCGGTCCAGCTTGCTTTCGCAGAACACGAACTGGTCGGCATAGAGCTGCTTTGCCTCGGCAAGGTCGCTCTCGTGGTCGGCAATGAACACGATCTTATACAGCGGTTCCCCTTTGTAATCGGAAAGCGGCAGGATGGACATGCCCTCTTCCATGGCTTTGCGCCAGCGCTCCGCTTCGCTGTTCAGCGGTGCATCGTTCTTTTTGTGGATAAATTTCCACCTCTCAGCCATCTTGCTTCCGCCAAAGGTGGCATCCCGGGCTTCCAGCGTGCACTCCACGCCATGGCGTTCCAGCGCCGCGCGCACGCCTTCGGCCTGCTGCGGCTCCATGGGGATATCCACCAGAGTCTTGCCATCGCACAGCACATAGCCGCCGGCGCTGCACACTGCGCCCGCAAAGCAGTCGTGCCGCAGCAGCGGTTCGGTCATGCGGTGGTTGCGGCCGGTGCACAAAAACAGCTTGTGTCCGTTTGCTCTGGCGCGATCCAGTGCAGCCAGAGTGCTTTCCGGGATGAGCATATCACCCGGCGGCAGCAGCGTGCCGTCAATATCCAGAAAAATCAGCTTACGACCCATACTTTTATCCTTTATCATCAAAGGGAGCCTCGCTCCACAATCTGATAGCCCAGCGTCACCTGACGCACAGGCCCGCTGCTCCCATTTTCTTCCAGCATCTGCAGCAGGATCCGGGCAGCCTCCTGCCCCACCTGCTTCTGGTAAAAGCGCACCGTTGCCAGCCCCGGTTCCATCATGCTGCCAGCCCAGCTGTCGCCAACGCCTGCAAGACCCACATCCTGCCCCACATGCCGTCCTGCTTCCCGCAGGGCACGCATGGCGCCAAAGGCCACCGTGTCAGTCACGCAGACCACACCGTCCAGATCCGGGCAGCGCACCAGCAGTTCCTGCATACAGCGCTGGCCCTCCTCCATGGTAAAGGCGTTGCAGCAGATGCGGGGCATCTGTTCGCCGTTCAGTCCGGCAGCGTTCAGCGCATCCTGCACGCCCTCACGGCGCTGCACGCCGGTGGCATCGTCCCGCTCTGTACCGCCAATATAAACGATCCTTCTGCGGCCATGGTCCAGCATCCGCTGGGCAAGTTCCCGGGCTGCAGTGCGGTCGTCGTTGTACACGCAGGCCACATCCTGAAAACGCTGGCCTGTTACCACCACCGGCACACGGCAGTTTTTCAGGCCTGCGCCAGCTGAGGAGTATAATAGCTGCCCAGCAGGATGATGCCCGCCACGTGGTTGCGCTGCATAGCAGTCAGATAGCCCAATTCCCGCTGGGCATCCAGCTCGGTGTTTCCCAGCAGCATCAGATAGCTCTTTGCATCCAGCTCACTGGCAATGCCTGCCGTGATCTGCCCCACCGACTGGGAACCGATGCTGGGAGCGATCACCCCACCTGATTCACTTTTCCGGTGCGCAGAGTCTGGGCGGCGGTATCCGGGCGGTAGGCGGTCTTTTCCACTACCTCGTGGATGACAGCCTCTTCTGTTCGCTCAGGGGGCCTCCGTTCAGGTAGCGGCTGACCGCCGCACTGGATACACCCGCCATTTTTGCAATATCACTGATGGTCATTTGCAGTACTTCTCTCTTTTGGGATGCATTGTTATGTGTAAACGTTTTCATGCTTATTATAAACCGCTTTCACCCATCCCGCAAGATGCGCTTTTCCCGGTTTATTCCGAACGCATTTTTGTTTTTCTGGCAACTGTGTACAAAAGACGGCTTTTTTCTGAGAAGCAGAGCATTACAGGCGGTCAGGCTGCGCCCATGCTCCATGCACGCACGGCAAGCCCCAGCAGCAGGACCACCAGCAGAATGATGAACACGGTTTTATTGCCAGTTCTTCTCTGTTTCTTTTTGCGGCCTGCCGTGCTGCGGCTTTTGGCCGAGCTGCTGCGCGCTGTGGTGCTTCTGCTGCCGGAGGAACGGCTGCCGGCCGTTTTGCGGCTCTGGGTGCTGCGGTTCTGGCCCTGCTTTGTGCTCTGGCGGGCTGGCTCGTGCGCAGCCGTTTTTTCTTCCGGCGCACGGCTGGATGCGATCGGCTCCTTTGCGCCGCAGCGTGCCAGATAATTTTCTGCATCGCGGTAATAGCGGGCAAGTTCATTCTCGCGGAAAGCCGTGCCCACATAGCCGTCTTCCAAGCTCTCCACCGCCTCGTTGAACAGGATCGCCGCCTGAGCGGCATCGGTGTGATCGGTGGCGTGGGCGGCTTCGTTGCGGGCGGTGCGCACAGCATTGCAGGCGCGGCGGGCCGCACCCGGATTGCTGGTATTGCCCAGCAGGTCCAGCGGTTTGGCGGCATCCTTTTCCGGGTCCAGCAGAACCCGCATACAAATGGTGGTATCCAGCTGCTGCCAGCTGTTTTTGCCGGAAAGATCCGGCATACGGTCGTAGTAGTCCGGGCTTTCCTGCTGGCGCTGTGCAACGTGATCCAGCAATGCACCCAAGCTGTGCGCACCGGGTTTGTGCTCCCAGTGCCAGCGCAGCAGGCGGCGGCTGATCTCATCGCAGGCAGTCTTGATCTCAAAGGCAGCCTGTAAGGCTTCTTCCGGCATAATGGTTCTCCCTTCTTCTGGCATACAAAAAAGCGGAGAAGGCATACCGCCCTCTCCGCTGCTGTTTGTGTTACAGCACGAACTGGTAATACACGAAGCCGCACAGTGCCACTGCTGCACAGACAATGGCAGTGATAGGCGGCACCCAGCGGATCAGCGCTTCGGCCACGCTGCCGCGCTCGTCCTCGTATTCTTCCTCGTCGTCATAGGCAGGCTCCGGCTGCTGAGATATCGGCTGTGCACAGCGGGCTGCAGCAGGCATCACACGGGTGCCTTCGTCCGCAGCTGCATGAGATGCCCTGCCCGGGAACTGTGTCCGCATTCCGGCATCCAGTACACGGGTCTGCTCTGCAGCAGGTTCTTCCGGCTGTGGTTCTGCTTCACGGCACGGTGCACCCATGATCCGGGTCGGCTCCTCCTGCACGGGCGCTGCGCCCATAATGCGGGTAGGCTCTTCGGCCTGCGGGGCAAGAGGCGTTTCCAGTTCCGGCTCGGTCTGGGCAGGCTGTTCCGGCTGCAGCAGGGTGTTCAGCGCGTTCTGCAGCAGGATGCGGTCGCAGCCGCACTCCGAGCAGTACACGGTATCCTCCTCCTTCGGGTGGAAGGCACCGCAGGCGCAGTACCAGCCATTTTCAAACACCTGCGGCTGATACTTCAGCTCCGGGCGGTTCATGCGGGTCTCCAGCGCCTTTCCAGCTCAGCAGACAGGCGCTTGGGGGCAGGCAGGCGCACGCGCTTGATGCCGTCCAGATGCACCACCCGCTTGCCGTTGTACACGTTGCACAGCGAAACATCCACGCTGGTGATGGCCTTTGCGGTAACGAACACCGCATCGTCCATGCCAAACAGTTCGCCGGGCTTTACTTCCAAGTCACGGTACTCGAACCGGTCCTCGCACAGGATCACGCCGTCCACGCCCTTGCACTTGAAGTGGATCTCCAGCGCGGTCAGGGTCACCTTGGAAATATTCTTGAAGGTCAGGCAGACCGCGTGCTCCCCGCTGACATCACCCTTGAGCAGCTCCACGCAGACGAACTGCACCGGGCTGCCGGGGGTGTAATAGTTTGCGCGGGTCCGTGCGACCGGGTTAAAATTTTCCTCCACGACACTCGCTCCTTTCCATTTGGATCAAATCAGTTCTGCGGGTCCTGTGCATCCGGCGTTTCCGGTGCAGCGGTCTCCGGCAGCGGCTGGGCCGTTTCGGCCTGTTCGGCAGGCTCAGCGGTCTCTGCAGGTTCAGCAGTTTCGGCCTGCTGAGCGGTCTCTGCAGTGGCAGCCTGCACGGTCTGAGCAGGCTGTTCCGGCTTCGGCTCATCGCCTTCACGCGGGGGCAGTGTGCCGCCCGCCATAATGGTGTTGAACTCCTGCTCGTTGAGCTTCTCGCGTTCCATCAGGGCCTGTGCCAGCGCGTGCAGCTGATCGATGTGCTCGGTCAGGGTGCGGCGGCAGGTCTCGTAGGCTTCATCGATGATATCCCGCATCTCGCCGTCGATCTCGGCAGCGGTGGTCTCGCTGTAGCCCTTGCCCTGACCCAGATCGCGGCCCAGGAAGGTTTCCTCCTGCGAGGTACCGTACACCACAGGGCCAAGCCGCTCCGAGAAGCCGTACTTGGTAATCATCTGGCGGGCAATGTTGGTGGCCTGCTGCAGATCATTGGAAGCACCGGTGGAGATATCCTCCAGGATCAGCTGTTCGGCCACGCGGCCGCCCAGACTGGAAACAATATCCTCGAACATTTCGCCCTTTGTCACGTAGCTGCGGTCTTTCTCAGGCAGATACATGGTGTAGCCGCCAGCCTGACCACGCGGGATAATGGTGATCTCGTGCACACGGGGGTGATGCTTGCAGTAGAAGCCCGCCACAGCGTGGCCTGCCTCGTGGTAAGCAGTCAGCTTCTTTTCCTCCGGGGTCACAACGCGGCTCTTCTTCTCCGGGCCAGCCATCACCTTCATGGAAGCTTCCTCGATATCCTCCATGGTAATGGCCTTGCGGTTGCGGCGTGCAGCCAGCAGAGCCGCTTCGTTGACAAGGTTCTCAAGGTCTGCGCCTGCAAAGCCTGCGGTGCGCTGTGCAATGACCCTGAGAGAGACATCCGGGGCCAGCGGCTTCTTTTTGGTGTGGACCTTGAGGATCTCCTCACGGCCCTTGACATCCGGAAGGCCCACATAGACCTGACGGTCAAAGCGGCCCGGCCGCAGCAGGGCCTTATCCAGAATGTCGGCACGGTTGGTGGCCGCCATGACGATGATGCCGTCGTTGGCCTCAAAGCCGTCCATTTCCACCAGCAGCTGGTTCAGGGTCTGCTCGCGTTCATCGTGGCCGCCGCCCAGACCGGCACCGCGCTGACGGCCCACAGCATCGATCTCATCAATGAAGATGATGCAGGGCATGGACTTCTTTGCCTTATCGAACAGGTCACGCACGCGGGATGCACCCACGCCGACGTACATTTCCACAAAGTCAGAGCCGGAAATGGAATAGAACGGCACACCGGCCTCACCGGCGCAGGCACGGGCCAGCAGGGTCTTGCCGGTGCCCGGAGGGCCTACCAGCAGCACGCCGTGGGGAATGCGGGCACCCAGAGTGTTGAACTTCTCCGGGCTTTTCAGGAACTCCACGACCTCTTTCAGCTCTTCCTTTTCCTCGTCCTCACCGGCAACATCGGCAAAGGTGGCTGTCTTTTGGTTCTCGTGCTCGTCCTTCACCTTGGCTTTGCCAACGTTCATGATCCCGCCGCCGCCAGCGCCGCCGCGCATCATGGAGAACAGCAAGAAGCCGGTGCAGCCCAGCATTGCCAGATAGAACAGGATCTCCATCCATGGGATGTTTTCCTTGACAGGGGTATAATCGTACACCATGGGAGCATCCGGGTTTGCGGCATCGTAGGCGGCAATGTAGTCGCCTACATACTTGACGAACATGGATGCATAGGGCAGCTTGTAGCGCACAGTCACAGTGCCGTCGCTGTTCTTCTGCGCAGCAGTATCCTCATCCGAGGAGGACAGCATACCGCTCAGCAGTCCGCCGGTGGCCTGCGTGGTGCTCTGGGACGTGGTATCGGGCAGGGGCAGGTTGTTCTTGCCGCCTTCCTTGAGGTTCATGGTGATGACACCGGTGTTCAGGTCCAGCGAGAACTGCGTGACCTGCAGGCTTTCAAAATAATGCACCACCGTGGAATACTCCATGGAAGAGCTGCTGGCAGAGCCGGTGCCGCCCAGCACCGACCAGACCATCAGCACCGCCGCCAGCGCCAGAGCAAGGATCAGCGGATTGAAACGGGGTCTTTTGGATTGCAAAAAAATCAACTCCAGTTCTTGGATGAATTATAGTGTGAGAAATCACTTCTCGTAGACTTCAGGCTTGAGCACACCCACATAAGGCAGGTTGCGGTACTTTTCATCGTAGTCCAGACCGTAGCCCACCACGAACTCGTCCGGCACCTGGAAGCCCTCGTAGTCAGGCTGGATATCGGCCTTGCGGCGGCTGGGCTTGTCCAGAATGGTGCAGATCTTTACCGAGTTGGGGTTGCGCATCTTGAGCATGGGCACAAGGTTCGAGAGGGTGACGCCGGTATCCAGAATATCCTCCACGATCAGCACATCCTTGCCGGACAGATCACCGTCCAGATCCTTGATGATCTTTACAAGGCCGCTGGTAACAGTGTTGCTGCCACCGTAGCTGGACACCACCATAAAATCGATGCTGCAGGGAATGCTCACCGCACGCATCAGGTCGGCCATAAACACCACCGAGCCCTTGAGGATGGACACCAGAACAAGGTTCTTGCCCTCGTAATCCTTGCTGATCTGGGCACCCAGCTCAGCAACCTTTGCCTTTAACTCTTCTTCACTGACCAGAACAGTCTTGATATCATCATGCATACTCATGTTATTTCCTCCCTATGTTCCATTTCCATCTGCAGCACCTGCGCAGTGTCTGCATCCGGGGCAAGGCCCTCGGCAAAGCCTGCACCGCAGACCCACAGTACTTCGCTGCCCGCCGCCAGCAGCGGCAGCTGATCGCGCTGGCTGGCCGGGATGCCCGTTTCGTTCATCCACTTGCGCAGCCGGTTGTGTACACTTCGCCCCGCCGGGCGGTAGACATCTCCCGGCTGGCGAGTGCGCAGGACAAGACCAGCATACAACGTAGTTATTCTAGCATAATCCGCCTGATTTTTTAAGTCTTTTTATGAACGACTTGTATTTTTTCTTCAAAATCAGCCGTAAAAAGCCCTGCAGTCACCTTCCAGCCGCCCGCAAGGCAGTATTCTGCCTGTTTTTCCGGCTGAAAGGGCTGGCTTTCCGGCCGTTTGTCTTCCTGCTGCCGGGACCGTTCCGGCACAATCTCCTGCCAGAAGCATCCGTCTCCGGCACAAAAGCGCACCCGGTCAGTCAGCTGTACCGCACCGCTGCCGCGCCGCACAAGGCCGCACAGCAGCTGCACATATTTTTCCTCTGCGTCACGCACGGGAGCCGTCAGCGAGTGCATGGCTGCTTCCAAAATAAGCGCATCCGCAGCGGAAAGCGGGCCCAGCCGCCACACCGTACAGGCTTCCGGGCTTTTGATGGCAGCCTGTGCCGCATCCAGACGTGCAGCAGAAAGCAGCTCTTCGGCCTTCCGGGCAAAATAGGCATCCGCGCGGGCTGCCTTCTCGCAGAAGCGGGCAAGGTTTTCCGCCGCTGCGCCGTTGGTGCTTTGCAGCGCAGGCAGCGCCGCACGGCGCACCCGGTTGCGGGCATAGGCATCGGTCGCGTTCGTCTCATCTGTGACCCATGCCTGCCCGGCTGCACGGCAGAAGCTTTCGGTATCCTGCCGGGTAAGAGCCAGCAATGGCCGCAGGTAGCACCCGCGCTTTGGCCGGATGCCTGCCGCACCGTGCAGCCCCGTGCCCCGGGCCAGCCGCAGCAGCAGGGTCTCAGCCTGATCATTTGCAGTATGGGCCGTTGCAACGACATCTATCCCCTCCCCGCACAAACGCGCAAAGCAGGCATAGCGCAGGCGGCGCGCCCAGTCCTCCCCGGCATGTTCCGACGGCAGGCCCACTTCGTCGGCCATCTCTGCAGCATGGAACACCCGCAGCGGCACACCCAGCCGGGCGCATTCCGCCCGCACAAAGGCTTCGTCCCGGTCAGCGCTCTCACCGCGCAGGCCGTGGTTCACATGGCAGGCCGAAAGCACAAACCCGAATTCCGGCTGCAGGGCCAGCAGGATGCGCAGCAGTGCCATGCTGTCCGCCCCGCCGGACACTGCTGCAGCCAAGTGCAGCGGCTCACCCGGACAAAGCAGCTTTTCTCGCAGAACAAACATGCGCACATGCGCCAGAATTTTTTCATTGTTCATCAGCGTTTAAAGTCCACATCCATAAAGCGGGTGTGGGCACCATCCCAGCCCAGCGGCACCGTGCTGGTCTCGCCGTGACGGTTCTTCGCCACGATGCACTCTGCCGTATCAGCATCCACCTCAGCGCCGTCCGGGTTCTGGCTGGCATAGTAGGAATCGCGGTACAGGAACAGAACGCAGTCGGCATCCTGCTCGATAGAACCAGAATCGCGCAGTCGGAAAGCTGGGGCCGGTGGCTGGAATTGTTGCCCTGCTTTTCCACCGCACGGGACAGCTGAGAAAGTGCGATGATGGGCACATTCATTTCCTTTGCCATGATCTTGAGGTTTCGGGTGATGGAGCTGATCTCCTGCACGCGGTTTTCGCTGCGCTGGCCGGTGGTCATCAGCTGCAGATAGTCGATGACGATGAGGCCCACATTCGGGCGGGTGGGGTCCTGATTCACCCGGCGGATCTTCGCCTTCATCTCGGTGATGGTGATGCCGGAGGTATCGTCCATATAGATGGGTGCATCGTGCAGCTTTTCGGTGGCAAGGGCCAGATATTCCCAGTCCTCGGCGCGCAGGGCACCGGTGCGGAATGCCTGACTGTCGATGCCGGCCTCAGCAGAAAGGATGCGGTTCGTGAGCTGTTCCTTGGTCATTTCCAAGCTGAAAATGGCCACCGGCACCTTCTGCTGCATGGCCACGCGGGTGGCGATGTTCAGCGCAAAGCTGGTCTTGCCCATACCGGGGCGGGCCGCAAGGATGATGAGGTCGCCGCGGCCAAGGCCGGTGAGCACCGTATCCAGCAGGCGGAAGCCTGTGGGGATGCCCTTGTATTTGTCCGCATCCGGGCCGCTGATCTTCTGCAGGTTGGTCAGGGTCTCCACCATGCTGGAGGAAAGCGGTGTCAGTGCGCTGGAATCGCGGCCGGAGCGGATCTCATAAATGCGCTGCTCCGCGTTTTCCAGCAGCAGGTCGGCATCCGGCTCATCTCCGGCATCCTGCAGGATGTCCTTTGCAACGCCCATCAGCTGGCGCACCAGATACTTTTCCTGCACGATCTGGGCATAGGCCTTCACGTTGGAAATGCTGGGCACCGTCTCGGCAAGGCCGGTCAGGTACACCTTTGCTTCGTCGGCACTGGGGAACACGCCGTCCGAGATAACAGCGTCCAGCAACGTCACAAAGTCGATGGTCTGGTCGGCGGTGAACAGGCGCAGCATTTCGGAGTAGATCTGCGCATTCTGCCGGGTGTAGAACATCTCCGGCCGGATGATCTCCACCAAGTCGGTGAGCGTTTCCGGTTTGAGCAGCACCGCACCCAGCACGCTCTGCTCTGCCTGCATATTGTAGGGCAGGTTGATGCCCACGCTTTCCAGATTCAGTTCATTGGAATAATGTCGTTCGTTCGGCATGGGTAGTTTATCCTTTTGCATCATTTCGCTGAAAAGCCAAAAAGCGCCCCCTGCTGTGAGGGGGCGCAGATGGCAGAAAAATCAGGCCTGTTCCACTTCCACCATGATCTTGAAAGAAGCGACCACACCAACGTGCAGACGGACCTTGCCGTTGAACACACCGGCATCCTTGATGTCCTTGGTCTCCAGCTCGATCTTCTTCTTATCGATGGGTGCGCCTGCCAGCTGAGCCAAAGCATCGGCAACTTCCTTGCCGGTGACTTTGCCGTGCAGACGACCGGATGCACCGCCCTTGGCCTTGATGGTCACGGTCTTGCCCTCGATCTTTGCGGCCAGATCCTTGGCAGCAGCTACGGTCTCAGCCTCGTGGAAATCGGCAGCAGCTTCCTTGCTGCGGGCAACGTTCACAGCGCTGGCATCTGCCACAGCGGCCAGCTTGCGCGGGAACAGATAGTTGCGGGCGTAGCCGTCGGAGACCTCGTGGATCTCGTCCTTCTTGCCAATGCCCTTGATATCCTGCTTGAGAATCACTTTCATGATGTTATCCCTCACTTCTCACCGGAAAACCGGTGCAGTTGTTGTGTTTATAGTATAGCGCATTTGTCGCTTTTGGGCAAGAGGAAGCGCGCATTGCAGCATTATCCTCAAGTGAACTCTCCCCCAGTCTGCTTCGCAGACAGCCCCCTCTGAGATGGGGCCTTTGGCAAAACCGAAGGCTTGTCCTTTTCGCCAGAGACTCCTTCTTTGAGACAGACTCCCCCGGCCGGGGGAGGTGGCACAAAGTGCCAGAAGGGGAACAGCTGGCATCACGCAGGTGATGACGGAAGGAGTTTTCTTATTTCAGTTCCTTTGCAGCCACGTCCAGAGCCACCTCAATGACCTTGTCCATGTCATAGTACTTATACTCGCCCAGACGGCCGCCAAAGATCACGTCCGGCTCCGCATCGGCCAGCTTCTTGTACTCGGCATACAGGGCACCGTTCTTCTCGTCATTGACAGGGTAGTACGGCTCGTCGCCCTTCTTCCACTCAGCGCTGTACTCGCGGCTGATGACCGTTTTGGGCTGGGTGCCGAACTCAAAGTGCTTGTGCTCGATGATGCGGGTGTAGGGAGTTTCCGCATCGGTATAGTTGACCACCGCGTTGCCCTGATAGTTGTCGGTGTCCAGCACCTCGGTCTCAAAGCGGACGCTGCGGTACTGCAGAGCACCCAGCCTGTAGTCAAAGTAGGCATCCACCGGGCCGGTGTAGACCACCTTCTCGGCCAGAGCGTTCAGATTTTCGCGGTCGGCCAGATAGTCCACATTCAGCCGCACCTCGGTGCCGTCCAGCATCTTTTCCACCATGGCGGTGTAGCCGCCGCCCGGGATACCCTGATACAACGCATTGAAGTAGTTGTCGTCGTAGGTGAAGCGCACCGGCAGACGCTTGATAATGAAGGCCGGCAGTTCGGTGCAGGGGCGGCCCCACTGCTTGCCAGTGTAGCCCTTGATAAGCTTTTGCGTAGATATCGGTGCCCACAAGGCTGATAGCCTGCTCTTCCAGATTCTGCGGGTCGGTGATGCCTGCTTCCTTCTTCTGCTCTTCGATCTTGGCCTTGGCTTCGGCAGGGGTAACAACGCCCCACATCTTATTAAAGGTGTTCATATTGAAGGGCAGGTTGTAGATCTCGCCGTGGTAGTTTGCCACCGGGCTGTTGGTGTAGCGGTTGAACTCTGCAAACTGGTTCACATACTGCCACACAGCCTTGTTGTTGGTGTGGAAGATATGTGCACCGTAGCGGTGGACGTTGATTCCCTCCACCGGCTCCGTGTAGATATTGCCTGCAATGTGGCTGCGCTTATCGATCACAAGGCACTTCTTGCCTGCCTTTTTTGCTTCCTGTGCAAAGACCGCGCCGTAAAGGCCGGCACCAACGATCAGGTAATCGTACTGTTTCATGGGTGTGATCCTCTCTGTTCCGTTTATTTTCCTTCTACATCGCCCTTTTTCTGCGATGCATAGTATTTGTCGATGGCACCTTCGATGCGGGCACGGGCTGCTTCCGGCGTGATATGCTTGAGCTGTGCTGCTGCCATGGTCTGGTGGCCGCCGCCGCCCAAAGATTCCATGATCACCTGCACGTTCACGGCACCCAGACTGCGGGCCGAGATGTTCACGCCTGTGCCCACCTGCACTGCCACAAAGCTGGCATCCACGCCCTGAATGGTCAGCAGATCGTTTGCCGCCTGTGCAATGGCCACGCGGGCTTCCGGTGCCACCTCGCCGCTGACGGAGATCGCGCAATTTTTGTACATGCGTGCTTTTTCCACCAGATCTGCCTTGGCATTGTACTCCACCATGGTCACATCGAACAGCTGGCGCACCCGCTCCGTCTCCGCGCCATAGCGGCGCAGCGCAGCGGCAGCTTCAAAGGTACGCACACCGGTGTGCAGGGTAAAATCGCGGGTATCCAGCATGATGCCGGACAAAAGGCCCTCGGCTTCCACACGGTTGGGCTTGTCGTCGCGCTCGCCCACGTACTGCAAAAGCTCCGTGACCAGCTCACTGGCCGAGGAAGAATACGGCTCATGGCAGACCAGCGCCGGGTTCTCGATGTAGCCCGACGCCCTTGCGGTGGTGGTCGATCACGGCTACCTTGCCGCATTTTTCCAGAATATCCTTGCTCTCCACAAGGCCCACCTGATATGTATCCACCACGATGCACAAGGTGCGCTTGGAGATGATGGGCAGTGCGTCC
>ENA-OQEL01000232-OQEL01000232.1-human-gut-metagenome-genome-assembly--contig:-NODE-232-length-21454-cov-2.985699_pt1 | contig 21454 bp, 23 predicted proteins | sample MGYA00242796_ERZ504637 | MGnify/ENA primary metagenome ERZ504637 (study PRJEB26092, sample SAMD00036306) | human gut metagenome | host: Homo sapiens | study: EMG produced TPA metagenomics assembly of... | reverse complement strand
ACAGTCGAATATGAGGGATCACGAGAACTGCCTGTTTAGAAAACAGAAGAATCTATCAGGAACTTATCAAATACTGGATCACACAAAAACTATCCCAAATTTTAATTTTTGGAAAATACAGAAAATATTCCTGTAAAAGTAATGTGACAAGTAAGTGGATTATGACAAATCAGGGATTTGAGACGTTTTCGTCAGGAAACAGAGAAATTAGTCTGGAACGGAAATATAATTTCTGGGTTACTATTATGGATGATGAAAAAGCATATCTGAGAATTGATACCAGCAGTCTTTTTTCATCGAATCAAACTGTAGCTGATTATCTGGAAAAAGGACTAAAATCTAATTGGTCAGGAAGTAAAAAATGACTGGGCAAAGAATAATCAGACAGGCATTCTGACAGAAATCTGTGATTTGACCGTAACGGATAAACTGGATTTTGCAGATAGTCTAAAGGCGTATTATATCCAACGAAATGAAGCATACAGGGTAGAGAATATTTCTGATGATACCAGGATAGTTAAGGTGGCACTTCAGACGGGAATAGAATTACCTTATTATCCGCAGGCATTAAAACCAGTATTGACAAGAGAAACGGTAAGCCGTATGGATGCAGCTTTTTCTATGCGGACAGAGTCCTTGGTAAAACGGAATATGAAGACCAGAGTACTTTTAGACCAGGATTTTATACAGGATATTGGAACGATTGAGCCACTTGACGGAATGAAATTTGAAACAGATCCATGTACAGTAGAGAAAATTGGCTATAAGAAAGGTAAAGTTAAAGAACCGCTGTTAGTTTGTGGAAAAGATAAGGCTCTTAAATGCGGCGAAGAATTTAAAGTATTCAACTACGGTTTTTATCGAAAGACGGAAAAAGAAATAAAAATAGGATATTTGTATCCGAGAAATTCCTATGATTTGATGAAGGCAGTTGTAAATGGGATTTATACCTTTGCGAAACTTGGAAAGTATCACGGGGAAAAGGATTTATATACCATGGCGGGACTGCTGGATCTGGATGTAAAGGCAATGGTACGGGAAGAATATGAGTTGGGAGATATTGCAGATTATAAAAGAGCTGCCAATAAATTGCAGAAGATAGAAGGAATCGATCTGGTCATTGCACTTGTACCAGATGGGATGGAGGAAGATGGACCGTACAATCCGTTTAAAACTATTTGGGCAAAGGCTAATATCCCGTCACAGATGATCAGTATGAAAACAGCAAAATTGTTCGCTGAGGAAGCAAAAGAAGGGAATAAGGCAAAAAATAATTCAAGATATTACCTTCACAATATAATTCTTGGAATTCTTGGAAAAACAGGCGGGATTCCATGGGTTGTAAAAGATATGCCTGGCAATGTGGATTGTTTTGTAGGTCTTGATGTTGCGACGATAGCAAAAGGAATTCATTATCCTGCCTGCTCGGTTGTGTTTGACAAATATGGCCGTCTGCTTGGATTTTATAAACCGGCAGCACCACAGCAGGGAGGAAAAAATTACTACCAGGATTCTTCAGGATATTTTTGATCAGGTGATTTTTGCATATGAAGACCGTTTTGGTGAAATGCCGAAGAACATTGTGATTCATCGAGATGGATTCAGCAATGAAGATGATGAATGGTATAAAAATTACTTTGCGGCCAAGGGAATTATGTATAATATTATTGAAGTAAGAAAAAACTATCAGCAGTAAACTGATATTCTGGCAGAATGGGCAGATAGAGAATCCACCGATGGGATACTGTGTTTATAACGCAGACAAAGGATATCTTGTGACGACAAATATGAAAAATAAAAAACGGATCACCGAATCCCATTTTGATTGAGAAAAAACTGTGGAAATCTTTCTATGGCTGATATTTTGACACAGGTGCTTTATCTTTCGCAGTTACACGTGGGGTCAACACAAAAAAATGCGGCTTCCTATTACGACTGGATATGCGGACAAAATTTTGTAAGAATAGAGAATTTGTTCCGGAAGGAAAGATGGACGATCGGCTATTCTTTTTGTGAAAAATAAAACATAGATAAAAATGAGACGACAGGGATCTGGAGTTTTTTTAGGAAAAATGCTATAATAGTCTGCAAAGAGACATCCCATAGAAACCAGGAGGATTTTGAAATGAACAGTATTTTTCACAGAATCAGTGTTAGAAAGTATGAAGACAAGCCGGTTGAAAAAGAAAAAATTATGCAGATCTTAAAAGCAGGCATGCAGGCTCCAAGCGCGTGCAACCAGCAGCCGTGGGAATTTTATGTGGTAACGGATAAGAAAAAAATTGAGGCGCTTTCTAAAATGACACCGTACACCGGCTGCGCGGCAAAAGCTCCGGTTGTGCTGGTATCGGCATATCGCCTGGAAGGTCTTGTCGCTCCAGCATTTGCGCAGATCGATATGTCGATTGCCCAGGAAAATATCTGGCTGGAAACGGATGCGCTTGGTCTTGGCGGCGTATGGTTCGGCATTTGCACCAAATGAAGAAAATATGGAAAAAGTAAGGTTCTGCTGGGACTCCGGAAGAAGTTCATGTCTTTGCGCTGTTTGCTCTTGGCTATCCTGCCGAGCACAGAGAGCAGCAGGACCGCTTTAAACCAGAACGGATTCATTTTATCGATGAATAAAACAAAGAAGCCGGCAGACCGCCTGATTTTCCATGTAGATGTCAACAGCGCCTTTTTATCCTGGGAGTCCGCGCGGCGGATGAAAGAGGGGCTGCCGGATCTGCGGGACATTCCCGCCTGCATCGGCGGTGACCCGGCAAAAAGGACGGGTATCGTTGTAGCAAAGTCGATTCCGGCGAAAAAATGCGGTGTCCAGACCGGCGAGCCTGTGGCAATGGCACTGCGGAAATGCCCGAATATGGTTATTGTTCCCAGTGATTTCGATCTTTATGTCAAGTGCTCCCGGGCCTTCAAGAAAATCTGCGCATCCTACACTCCGGTCATGGAGTCTTTCTCGATTGACGAAGTGTTCCTTGATATGACGGGAACCTCTCTTTTGTACCCGGATCCGATCGCGGCAGCACATGAAATTAAAGACCGGATTTCCGACGAGCTGGGATTTACGGTAAATGTCGGCATTTCCACCAATAAACTCCTGGCCAAAATGGCGTCCGATTTCGAAAAACCGAACAAAGTGCATACCCTGTTTCCAGAAGAAATCCCTGCGAAGATGTGGCCTCTTCCGGTACGCGAGCTTTTGTTTCTCGGCAAAGCGTCCGAAAAGAAGTTGACCGAGGCCGGAATCCGCACGATCGGAGATCTGGCACATGCATGGGAAACTGATATTCAGACCCTGATTGGCAATAAAAACGGCCATCAGCTGTACCAGTACGCCCGCGGCATCGACGATTCCCCCGTAAAAGCACAGCCCGATGAGGCGAAAGGCTTCAGCGCAGAGACGACCTTTAACGAGGACATCGTCTCTATCGAACAGGTCGACCCGATTCTTCTCGCCCAGTGTGACATCGTGGCCGCCCGCATGCGTCGGAAAAAGAAAAAATGCACCTCCGTTTCCATAACCTTCCGCACCCTCGATTTCCGAAACCGCTCACACCAGACAAAACTTCCAAATGCGACCGATATCACAGATGAAATCTACCGCTGCGCCAAACAGCTCTTCCGCGAATCCTGGAAAGGAGAGCCCCTCCGCCTGATCGGTGTCTCCGTAACCGGCCTTACCGAAGACGATTTCGAACAGCTCTCCCTCTTCGAAGATCCCGAAAAGAAGGAGAAAAGCCGTAAACTCGATGCCGCCCTCGACGCAATCCGCCAGAAATACGGCAACGACAAAGTCACCCGCGCAAGCATCCTGAACGGAACACAGGGAATTGCAAGAAAAGCGAAGGCACAGATGAAAAATGATGTGGAAAACTGAAAAATAATCTTCAAAGAAGGCAGCGGAGAAAAACGCTGCCTTCTTTGAAAATAAAGCAAAACAACGATAATATTCGGAAAAATGAAAATACAACAATTGATATATTTCTGAAAATAAGATATAATAATCGGAAAGAAGCACACTGGAAAGGAGGAAACGAATGAAAACATGCAAGGAAATGGCAAAGCTATGGGGCGTTACGGAACGCACTGTAACAACTTTCTGCAAAACAGGTAAAATTTCAGGAGCCGTAAAAGAAGGAAAAAGCTGGCGCATTCCGGATGGGGCAGAAAAACCAGTGGATGGACAGAATACTGTCAGGAAAGTATGTAAAAAAAGAGGAAAAAGAAGCAAAAAAGCCACTTCCGATCGGAATATCTGATTACGTACGGGCACAGTCGGAATATTATTATGTGGACAAGACAGGAATGATCAAAGAATTTCTGGTCGAAAAACCGCTGGTATCACTGTTTACGCGGCCGAGACGATTTGGAAAGACGTTGAATATGGATATGCTTCGCGTTTTCTTTGAAATTTCCGATACAGATACCAGCCAGTATTTCCGGGACAAAGAAATCTGGAAATGTGGAGAAGAATACCGAGAGCATCAGGGAAAATATCCGGTTATTTTTCTGACGTTTAAAGATATAAAATTTGCGTCCTGGGAACTGACTTTTGCAAAAATTGCAGAGCTGGTACAGGAAGAGTTCGGCAGACATAAGGAACTTGGAACGAGTGAGAAACTAGAACTATATGAGAAAGATTATTTTCGGAAAATACTGGCAGGTCAGGCAAATGAAGTAGAACTTTCTTCGTCTCTGCAGAAACTTTCCAAAATGCTTCATGAACATTATGGAAAAGCACCGATCATTATGATCGATGAATATGATGCACCGATTCAGGAAGGCTATTCGTAAAAAGTTTTATGAAGAAATTGTTGGATTTATGTGGAATTTCTTTTCCGGCGCATTCAAAGACAACCGGCATCTGTCGTACGGATTTTTTAAGTGGAATTCTGCGGATTGCACAGGAAAGTATATTCAGTGGTCTGAATAATCTGACGGTAAATTCCATTCTGGATGAGACATATGATAAATACTTTGGATTTACCCGTGCAGAAGTCCATAAAATGCTGCGGGATTACGGTGCTCTCGAAAAAGAAGCAGAGCTTAAAACCTGGTATGACGGATATCTTTTTGGCGCAGAAGAAATTTACAATCCCTGGTCCGTGGTCAACTATATTGCACAGGGGTGTATTCCAAAGGCATATTGGGTAAACACTGGAAAGAATGAAATTCTGGAAGAAGTTCTGAAGGCAGCGACAGAGGATGTCATAGAGAAATTGTATGCATTGCTGCAGGGAGAGCGAGTGGTTGCGAGAATCGATCAAAATGTAGTTTACCGGTCTCTGATGGAAGAACCCTCCAGTATTTACAGTCTGCTTCTGGTTGCTGGATATCTGAAAACACCAAAAAAGGGAGTTGCAGACAGACGGATCGTATCTGTGTGAGGTATCTATTCCCAACTGGGAGATTGCGGCAGTTTACAAAGCAGAGATTTTATCCCATCTGCTGCAGATTGGAGCAGTAACCAGAACGACAGCAGACCGGATTGCAGAAAGCCTGTATACGAATGATGTGAAAAAACTGCAGAGTGCGATTGCAGAGTATATGGACAAGTCGATCAGTTTTTACGATGCGGGCGCAGAAGGTTTTTACCATGGACTGGTACTGGGACTGATTGCATTGCTGGATCAACAGTATAAAATCACATCCAACCGGGAATTTGGAGAGGGACGGTACGATATCAGCCTGTTCCCGCGAAGAACTCCGGTATCCTGGCATTCATGATGGAACTAAAATGGAAAAAGGGGATTACAGAAGACACACTGGAAAAAATTAGCGAAAGAAGCACTAAACCAGATTGAAACACAGCGATACGATACAGAAATGCGGCAGAAGGGGTTACGGAAGTCATCAAACTTGGATCGCCTTTTCTGGAAAAAATGTAAAAAATTTGGCGGTATAAAAACAGGAGAAGACAAAACAGGGGGAAGCAAATGAAAAATTAACAACGGCAAAGATATGGCAGTTCGCAGCAGGCCAGTTTGGATGGGCGCTGCTGTCTGGTATCATATCGAACTGGCTGGTGTACTTTTATCAGCCGGATGAAACCGCAATCAGCCAGGGACAGACGGTATTCATTCCGCAGGGGTTGGTGATTTTCGGGGTTTTTTACCATTATTGGAGGAATTACAGCTTTCGGAAGAATTTTCGATGCATTCACTGACCCGATGATTGCGTCCTGGTCAGACCGGTGTACTTCGAAAAATGGACGGCGGATCCCGTTTTAAAAGGCGCGGCTCTGCCGCTGGCACTTTCCACGGTGCTGGTGTTCTGGTCACCGGCGAATGAAAACAGCTGGATCAATGCTGCGTTCTTATTTGTGATGATTCTGGCATACTATCTTTCTATCACGGCATATTGTACCCCATACAATGCTCTGATTCCGGAGCTTGGCCACACACAGCAGGAACGCCTGAACATATCCACCATCATTTCCTTTACCTTTATCGCAGGAACAGCCGTGGCCTATCTGGCACCGACGATCTGGGGTGCGTTGATTCCTTCCTTTGGAAGAGTAAATGCGATCCGGGTCACCTTCACAGCCATGGCGCTGGCAGCTTTCGTATGCATGCTCGTGCCGGTATTCTGTATTCGGGAAAAAGATTACGTAGATACCGTTCCTTCGAAGGATTCCGCCTTCCGTTCCCTTGCGGCAACCTTTCGAAACGGAGAATTCCGAAAATTCGTGGGATCCGATATCTTTTACTGGATCGCACTTACCATGTTCCAGACGGGCCTTCCGTTTTTCGTTACCAGCCTGCTGAAACTCCCGGAGACGATGACAACGCTGTACTTTGTGGGAATGACGGCACTGTCGCTCGTCTTTTACATTCCGGTCAACAAACTGACACCGAAACTGGGCAAGAAAAAGATGATTCTGTTTGCCTTTGCTGTTTTCAGCCTTGCATATTTTACACAGGCTTTATGGGAAACATCCCGTTCATCCCGGAAGCCGTACAGGGCCTGATTCTGACAGCCGCGGCAGCACTTCCCATGGCGATTTTCGGTATTCTGCCGCAGGCGGTTGTCGCAGATATTGCACAGAGCGATGCGATTACCTCGGGAAGCAGCCGCGAGGGAATGTTCTACGCAGCCAGAACTTTCGCCTTCAAGCTGGGGCAGAGCCTTTCCATGCTGATCTTTACGGCGGTCTCCACCATTGGAAACGGCAGTGGAGCCGGATACCGGATTGCGGCATTCGGTGCAGCTGTATTCTGCGGCGCAGGCGGACTGATACTGATGTTTTACGATGAGAAAAAGATTAACTGCGTGATCAACGGAAAAGCATAGGTCAGTACTCAGCACGGCGGCCATTTTTTATCTCGAAATCAGCTCCTCCGCATGCTTTAATGCATCCGAAATATTCGAACAGAAATTTTTCTTCCCCGACAAGCTCCACAAAGCCGGATTTTTTCATCACCTTCATCGGCTGCTCATTCACATGAGAGAAGACGAGAGTGATCCCTTTCGATTCGCAGAGCTTCGTCAGATTCTGGAGTGCATTCATGGCTGTACTGTCGATCGCCGGTACGCTCCGCATCCGGAGAACGAGACATTTTGTGAAATCCTTTACTACAATGTGCTCAATCGCATCCGCCGCGCCAAAGAAGAGCGGTCCTGTGATCTCGTATACACGGATTTCCAGCGGCAGCTTCTGCAGATGTTCATCCACCGCCGGGGAATCATCGTCTACATAGACCCAGCTGTCGGCGTGCGTTTCCTCGCTCATCCGCTTGATGAAAAGCAGGCAGGCCAGAACCATGCCGATCTCGATTGCGACAACGAGGTCAAACACAACGGTCAGCACAAACGTAGTGAAAAGAACGATAATATCACTCTTCGGAGCCGTGCGTACAAGATGTACGAAGGTTCTCCACTGGCACATATTGTAGGCAACAAGGAACAGAATCGCGGCAATCGTCGGCATCGGAATCATGCCCGCAAACGGCATCAGCACAACAAGAACGATGACGAGCGTAATGGAATGCACCATACCCGCAACCGGCGTGCGTCCGCCGTTTTTGATATTTGCCGCCGTTCTGGCAATCGCTCCCGTAGCCGGAATACCGCCGAAAAGCGCAGAAGCAATATTTCCGGCACCCTGTGCAATCAGCTCTGTATCCGAACGATGCTTGCTGTTGATCATGCCGTCCGCAACAACACAGGAGAGAAGCGACTCAATCGCCGCAAGCACCGCGATCGTAAACGCATTTGGAATCGCCGACTGAATCAGTTTCATGTCAAAAACCGGCAGATGAAGCGTCGGAAGCGCATTGCTGATTGTGTACAGATTTCCAATCGTAGAAACGTGCAGCGGCAGAAACTGAACCATCAGAATACCGACAATAACAGCAATCAGCGATCCCGGGATTTTCTTGAAAATCAGCGGAGACACAATCAAAATGGCAAGGCTGACCCCTCCGACAATCAGCGCATCCGGTGAAATCGTGGAAAAATTCTCCGCAAATGCCTTTAGTTTTTCCATCGTTTCAATCGGCTTTACCCCGTCAGGATACGTAACGCCGCAGAAATCCTTCAGCTGTCCGATCACGATTGTCACCGCAATACCGGAAGTAAAACCCGTTGTAATCGTATAAGGAATAAACTTGATCAGACTTCCAAAATGACAGAAGCCCATGATAATAAGGAAGACACCGGCAAGAATGGTCGCCGTCATCAGCCCCTCGAGGCCGTCCCGCGCGACAATACCGGCAACAATCGTGGCAAACGCGGCCGTCGGACCGGCAATCTGGACACAGCTTCCGCCGAGCGCGGAAATCACAAAGCCCGCCACAATCGCGGTGAAAATACCAGCCTCCGGTCCCACGCCGGAAGCAAGAGCCAGTGCAATAGAAAGAGGAAGTGCAATGATCGCAACGATGATACCGGCAGTCACATCTTTGGCAAACTGCGCGCGGTCATAGGACTTCAGAGAAGTGAGTAGCATTGGTTTGAACGAATTCATTTGAAAAGCTCGCTTTCTGTATTAGATTTGTATTACTGTTAGAACAACTTTCCAAGTATAGCATAAGAGACGGGGAGCAGGAAACCCAAAAAGGAATTGTTTGTCTTTCTATACAATCATGTTATGCATGACATTGCACACAGCCGGCAGAAAAATTTCGAATGGAAAATTTTTCTGTCACTTTTTTATTTTTTGCAGTGACTTTCCTCTATGATCTATGGTACACTAATCCATGCGCGTTAAAAACGAGAATAGAATATCAAATGGAGGAAATCTCAAAATATGAGCAAAAATGAAAGGCGAAGGCCTGAAATCATTCAACAGGGGATTTAACGTGCCGGATACCTACATTATCATCTTTTTGTGGTGGTTATCGCGGCCGTCATGACCTTCCTCGTCCCGAAAGGCTATTACGAGACGGAGGATGTCACGTACCTGATGAACGGGGTAGAAAAGACCCGTACCGTCATCAAAGACGGAAGCTTCCAGTATCTGACCGATGCTGCAGGAAAACCGGTCACAGAAGGTGTTGCACTGTTTAGCGGCGATGGCGGAACCGGATTTTTCAATTACATGTATAACGGAATTATCAGCAGCTCCGCCATCGAAATCATCGCATTTCTGATGGTAGTCGGCGGCGCTTTCGGTATCATGATCCGCACCGGAGCCGTTGAAGCCGGTCTGATCGGCCTGATCCGTAAAGCAAAAGGAGCCGAAAAACTGCTGATCCCGGTTCTTTTCGTCCTGTTTTCCCTCGGCGGAGCCGTGTTCGGAATGGGAGAAGAGGCCCTTCCGTTCACCATGATCCTCTGCCCGCTGTTCGTCGCTGTCGGATACGACACGGTCATTGCCGTGCTTGTCACGTACGTCGCAACACAGATCGGCTTCGGATCCTCCTGGATGAACCCGTTCTCTGTCGGAATCGCACAGGGAATCGCCGGCGTTGACGTCTTCTCCGGCGCAGGTTTCCGTATGGTGATGTGGGTGGTGTTCACCGCTCTTGGCTGCGGCATGACCATGTTCTATGCAGCAAAAGTAAAAAAGACCCCGGAAATCTCCGTTGCTTACGAAAGTGACCAGTATTTCCGTGATCAGAACGAAAAAACAGGCATCGACGAGGGCCATTCCTTCGGCATCGGCCATATCCTAGTTCTGGTGACACTGGCTGTTACCGTTGTCTGGGTTATCTGGGGCGTTATGGCAAAAGGTTATTACATGGCCGAAATCGCAACCCAGTTCTTCATCATGGGAATTGTGGCAGGTGTGATCGGTGTCATTTTCCATCTGAATGACATGAAAGTGAACGACATTGCCGTTTCCTTCAAAGACGGCGCAAAAGACCTGATCGGCGCAGCACTCGTTGTTGCGATGGCACAGGGCATCATGCAGGTGCTCGGCGGTTCCGATCCGACCACACCGACCGTTATCAACACCATTATGTACGGCATCTCACAGGCACTGGCCGGTCTTTCCGGTGCAGCCGCAGCCGTGCTGATGTACGTGTTCCAGTCGGTCTTCAACTTTTTCGTCGTGTCCGGCTCCGGCCAGGCGGCGATCACCATGCCGATCATGGCACCGCTCGCGGACCTTCTCGGCGTATCCCGCCAGACATCCGTCCTTGCGTTCCAGCTCGGTGATGCTTTCACAAACCTGATCGTCCCGACCTCCGGCTGCCTGATCGGCTCCCTGGCGATTGCAAAAATCGAGTGGTCGAACTGGATCAAATTCATGTGGAAATTCTTAGGGATACTGATGATTGGAGCAGTCATTACGATTCTGATTGCGGTTGCCATTGGATTTTAAGAGGAGTGAGAGAAAATGATATTATTTCAGAACATAGACGTCTATGCGCCGGAATACCTCGGAAGAAAAGACGTTCTTACTGTGTATGATAAAATTGTCAAGATCGCAGATGCCGGCACGATAACGGCAGACGGCCTGCTCTTTGGCGCGGAGACCGTAGACGGAACCGGACTTGTCCTGACACCTGGCTTTGTCGACTGCCATGTTCACGTGCTCGGCGGAGGCGGCGAGGGCGGCTTTGCCAACCGCACCCCGGAGGCGACGATGGAAGGCCTGAACAAGTTCGGTGTGACAACCGTTGTCGGCTGCCTCGGAACTGACGGCATTGGCCGTGACATGTGCGCGCTCGTGGCAAAAACAAAAGGCCTCCGGGAGCAGGGCATGTCCGCCTGGTGCTACACCGGCAGCTATCAGGTTCCGGTGCGTACACTGACGGATGGAATTACGAAAGATATCATGATGATCGAAGAAATCATCGGAACCGGCGAAATCGCCATCTCGGACCACCGATCCTCACAGCCGACCTTCGAAGAATTCGCCCGACTGGCAGCAGACACGCGCCTCGGCGGTGTTCTTTCCGGGAAAGCGGGAGTGATCAATGTCCACCTTGGCGACGGTGCAAGATGTATGGAGCTGATCGAACGCGTCATCAGCGAAACCGAAATCCCGGCCAGCCAGTTCCTCCCGACCCATGTCAACCGGAATGAGAAGCTGTTCCAGAAGGCAATTGAATACGCCGTAAAGGGCGGTGCGGTCGATTTCACCGGAAATGAAGAGATCGATTACTGGGAAACTGTCTGTGATGAAGTCCGCGTGTGCAAAGGAATCCGCCGCATGCTGGATGCAGGCGTGAATCCGAAACACATCACCATCTCATCCGACGGTCAGGGCAGTCTGCCGATCTTTAATGAGAAGGGAGAATTCCTGCGGATGGGCATGGGCCAGTCGAGCTGTTTGCTGAAAGAAGTAAAAGAATGCGTGGAGAAAGCGGGAATTCCGCTGGAAACCGCAATTTCGACGATTACGGCAAACCCGGCAGAGATCCTGTCACTGAAAGGAAAAGGAAAAATCCAGGAAGGGTTTGATGCAGATCTTTGCGTACTGGATCAGGGACTGGAGATTCAGGAAGTCGTTGCACGGGGGAAGACGGTGTATCGGAAATAGCATATTGGTAATATTGGGAAAAGGTCACAGCTTTGCGGAGCTGCGGCCTTTTTTGATGGGAATGCCTGCGGAAAGAATGTTTTACAATAGTATTTTGTAAGAAGGTACGATATAATGAACATATATCTTGCGACAGGGAAGGAGAAACTGCAGTGTCGGAAATAAAACTTTTTGAGGTCGGAACGGTTGTGAAAGAGCGCACCTCTTCCACGGTAGTATTGGAGAAACAACTGCAAACAACGATAGAGCAGAACATGGAGACATTTTTCGGCGTTCGTTTTCTGAAAAGTGAATATATGATCACATCCGGAAGAATGGACAGCATCGGAATTGATGAAAATAATAGCCCAGTGATTTTTGAGTATAAGAGAAGCTCGAGCGAGAACGTAATTAATCAGGGATTATTCTATCTGGATTGGCTTTTGGATCACAAAGCGGATTTCAAACTGCTTGTGATTGAAAAACTGGGTATGGAAGTAGCAGACCAGATTGATTGGTCGGTGCCTTGTGTGATTTGTATTGCAAGTGATTTTACGAAATACGACGTGCATGCAGTGAATCAGATGCAGAGGAATATCAAGTTGGTGAAATATCGGAAATATGGGGAAGATCTGTTGCTGTTTGAACATCTGAACACACCGGTGGCAAAGCCAGTAACGGAAACATCAACCATTTCAACAACAAGTAGTACATACACACAGAAAACACATTTAGAGAAGCTGTCATCAGCAAGCAGCCATTTCAAAACATTATATACGGCGCTTTGTGACTACATCGAATCGCTAGGAGACGATCTTGTTCCAAACCAATTGAAGCTGTATTTGGCCTATAAGAAAGTGCAGAACATTTTCTGCATTGAAATTTATAACAAACAGATCCTGCTCCGAATGAAACTCGACCCGGACACTGTTGAACTGGAAGAAGGATTCACAAGAGATACCCGCGGGATTGGACATTACGGAACGGGGGAGCTGGAAGTGTCAATCAAGACGGCAGAAGACTTTCAGAAGGCAAAGAAGCTGATTGATCGGGCGTATCAGGAGACGTTATAAAGCATGGTAAAAACTGGAAAATGATGAAAAAAATTTGAATTGTAAAGTCAAATACGTTACAATTTAAAGTTAGAACAGAGAGGATGAAACGGTGAAAGAAGAAATAATACAAAACATAAATCAAGGGTTGGAAGCAGCCTATATCAATGGAAATCTTGCTTCAAATCTGGAATATAAACCGAGTTTTATATCAAACAATCCAGAAGAGGGTTAAAAAAGTTATTTCTTCTATTGAAGAAGAGCTACTTCGCTGTGAACAATTCCAGATTAGTGTGGCATTTATCACAATGGGAGGAATTACGCCCCTCCTGCAGACGTTAAAAGAACTCGAGCGAAAGAGAATCCCGGGGCAAATTCTTACAACGAACTACTTAGATTTTAGTGAGCCAAGAGCGTTGGCAAAACTGAATGAATTGAATGAAAAGTCTAATCCCCCAGCTATGCTGGGGAGAATAGAGTAGTCGGAAGTGGTGAGGATAACAAAATAAAGCCTCCTGTGATAGAATGAGAATGGTGTCGCAAGCCAAACTCAAAATCAAAGGAGGCGGTCCAAATGGACAATAAAAGTTTATCACATACTCGTTGGAAATGCCAGTATCACATTGTGTTTATTCCTAAAATACCGAAAGAAGGTATTGTATGGGAGAATACGCAGAGATGTCCGAGAGATAATAGCAACTTTATGCCAGTATAAAAATGTAGAGATAATTGCAGGAGCGGTATGTATAGATCATGTACATTTAAGCGTAGCAATTCCACCAAAACTCAGAGTATCAGATTTTATGGGGTATCTGAAAGGAAAAAGCACATTAATGATTTATGACAGGCATCCTGAGTTGCAAAGTAAATGGGATAAAGCGTTTTGGGCTAGAGGATATTATGTTGAAACGATTGGCAATATAACAGATGAAGCAGTTCAAAAGTATATAAAAGAGTAAGCAGAAGAATCGAGACGAGAAGATTCGAGTAGTACCGCTTTATAGCGGGCTAGCAAAAGTGCTTGCGATACCGCCCTTTGGGGCGAGCAGTAACAATAGCCCTTTGGAGGGCTAATAATAAACCACCAGTTGAACAGGTGGTTGCTAACTAGAATGTAGGAAACATTGTTTTTCGGCAGAAATACATTTACGGAGCTTCATTTCCTGCTTATGATGTTTGGCATATATCCCATAGTAGCGAAGCATTTTAAAATGTTTTTCGGAGATGTGGACAATGAGTTTTTGAATGAAGTTCAAAGCAGGAATGGTTTCAGTAACAGTTTTATTGTCTTCGTGTCTGGTGTAATGAAAGGTTACGTTTTCACCGTCATAAGTATCAATACGCGATGTGGCAATAACAGGTCTGCCGAGGTATCGGCTGATGTATTTAATGGTGATATCAGGAGTGCAAAGATTTGGTTTTGCACGGACATAAAAGCCGTCAGCGTGTTTCGTGTACATTTCATTTTTGACTTTGCGAAAAGCCGGACCAATGCGGGAGGTAAGTCGTTCAAGCAGTACTTTGCGAAAAGCATTACGAAGGAAATTGTAATCAAAGTGTTTGACAGGACGCCAAGGAGTGATGTTACCAGCCCCACCCTCGGAGATGAGATCGTGGATATGAGGATTCCATTTTAAATCACGCCCAAAAGTGTGAAGAATACAGATAAGCCCAGGAGTAAAGTTTTCGGTTTTATTCATTTTGGAAAACATGCGTAAAACAACATCACGAACAGAATGAAATAAACAATCTAAGAGAGTCCTGTCTTCGAGAAAATAAACGCGAAGTTCCGCTGGGATAGTAAAAACACAATGGCGATGAACGCAAGAAACAAGCTTACAGGACATATGAAAAGAACGAAGCTGGTTGTATTTGTTTCCGCAGGAAGGGCAAAAACGGCTTTTACAGCGAAAGGGAACAAATTTAAGATTTCCACAGTGAGGACAGCCATACATGGCACCACCGTAAGAAGGGTCACCACAATGAATCATCTTGTTGACATTTTCAATGACAGCAGGACGAGGATGGAGTTCATAATAATCGGTAAAGATGGATTGTAATATATTCATAATAGAATTTTACAATAAAGAAGGAGATAAGAAAACCCCTTCCCCTCATGAATGAGGGGTTAGGGGAGTTGAGAGTGTCGCAGACACTTTTTTATTGTGGGAGAAGCCTTGACCGCGGTCTTTGCTGAAGATGCATTGCTGGGCAAAATCAAGGCAAACCCTCTTGGCTGTATGGACAATTTGAGGCAGAACGATTGGTTCGGCTTTTTTGGGGAGACTGCGTTTTTACCGGCTCCCGTTACAGCTCTTCGTACTTGGGCAGCGACTTTACGGTGCCGCCTTCCATGGCGCTTTCGTGGGCCAGGAGACCAACGCCGGTCCAGTAGGCCGCATCGATATCGGAGGGGAAGGGAGTTCTGTCTTCCAGAATGCTGGTAACGAACTCATGGACCAGATGCGGATGGGAACCGCCATGACCGCCGCCCTGCTTGAAGGACAGATGGGGATTGACCTCGTCATAGGCCACTTCGTAGGTAAACCGGCCAATGACGTCCGGAAGCAGATGGGCATAATCGGGGACCTGAACGTATTCCTCATCGATCTTGCCGCCGCGGTTCTCGTTCTCCCAAACCAGATCCCGGCTGAACATCACATGTTTGTCGCCGTTGAGCTGATCCCACTCAAAGGACTTGTTTTCACCATAGATATTAAAGCATTCGCTGTAGCCACGGGCGACATGGTACAGGAAGCGCTCCATTTCAACGGTCGTCTCGCCATCCTCCAAGGCCACCAGAGCAGACTCAAAGGCGAAGGGGCAGCCGTACTGCTTTTCCAGTTCCGGACGGACCTTGCCGGAGCCTCTGCCGAAGACGCTGACCGGACGCTGCCCTGCCAGAGCAAAACAGGGGCCGATGGCATGGGTGGGATGTGCCAGGGGCGGGAAGCCGTCCCAGTAAGAGGGCCAGCCCTCCATATCCTGATAGTGGGCGCAGCGCATATACTGCAGCTTGCCCATTGCGCCGGATTCGTACAGCTCCTTCACATACAGATACTCGCGGGTGTAGACGGAAGTTTCCATGAACATATAGTGTTTGCCGGAAGCCTTCCGCGCCTTGATAACGTCTTCCAGCTCCTTCATGGACATACCCATGGGGATGGTGCAGGCGCAGTGCTTGCCTGCGTTGAGCACCTGAACCGACATGGGCGCATGCAGCGCGGGCGGAATGACCAGATGGACCGCATCCACATCCGGGTTCTGCAATACCGCTTCAAAGTCGGTGGTGTAGTAGCTTTCGTCCAGCAGGTACATATCTGCCAGCGCCTTCAGCTGGTCCGGATTGGTATCCACCATAATGACATGCTCCACATCCGGATGCTTCAGATAGATGGGCAGGAAGCAGCTGCCGAAACCCATGCCCACGATGGCAACCGTCAACTTTCCAGTTTTTCATAAAATTACTCCTTTCATGCTGTGAGCGACTTGCTGTTTTCATTTTACTTTTTTTTTGCATTCCGTGTATGTTATTCGACGAGTGAAATACTGATACAGGCAACGCTGCGGGGTGGAAGCTTCGCCTTGATAATATCATCCTTGACATGAATCATCAGGGGATTTTCCGTAAACGGGGTACCAGGCAACAGATTTTCGGCCTGAAGTACCTTGTTTTCCAGAATTGTTCCGCATTTATTCAGAGAGTAAGTAGTTTCCTCCTGCCAGTTCAGGTTGAGCATCGTCAGGGTCAGCACATGATGATCATCGATGGTGGCAACGACTTCAAAGTCTTCTACACCATCTACCGTACACAGCTTTCCGCCGGCATGCCGGGAGAGCAGCGCAAAGGCCTGACCGGTTGCCGTCAGCTCGGTATGATCCGGATGCACCTGCATGGCGCCTTCGTTAACCGGCTCAAAGTAGCAGGCCATGGGCATGCGCTGTTTTTTCGCTTTCATGCATGAACATGTGCAGCATCTGCGCAGTGAAGATGCCCTCCATGGAGGAAGGATTGCGGCACCATGTTTTCCACAGATTCCATTCATCGTAGGAGATGAATGTCTTTTCCGGGAGCATGTCATGCAGCCTGCGCAGGATTCCTAGATTGTGGATGGGCATGCGGATCATTTCGTTATAGCAGCGCTCCATGCCCTCCGGAGAGGTGAAGTCCCAATGGACTGAATTGTACGTATGCAGAGAAACGTATGGCGCAATGGGAGCCAGCTTCTTGATGGAAACATCTACCCACTCCTGATTCGGATAGGGGCCGGAAGAAACAAATTTCAGATCCGGCGTAACCTTCAGCATGGCACGCGCATGCGTTTCCACCAGCGATGCGTATCCATCCGGCGTATTTGCGCCCTCCATGTGGCCATAACCCATTTCGTTGCCCAGCGACCACCATTTGACATTGTAGGGCTCCTGATGACCGCGCTGGGCACGCAGCCTGCCGTATTTGCTCTCGGCAGGGCCGTTGCAGTATTCCACCCAGGCGGCGCATACTTCGGGGGGAATCCCAGGCGGCATTGATGGTGAGGAAGGGCTCCGCGCCGATCTCACGGCACAGTGCAATAAAATCGTCGGTGTCTATTTCATGCATGTCATAGCCGTGTGTAAAGGGCTGCGTTTCATTTTCCATGTAGCCCTCCATGGGAGCGCGCCTGTCGGGATGCAGGAACATATCCTGCCAGCGATATTCGCCGGCAAAGTTGCCACCCGGCCAGCGCAGCAGACGCACGCCGATTTCCTTGAGCTTTTCCACGGTGTCCCTGCGCATGGTATGGAAATGATTGTCCGGCATCATGGAAACTGCGCCGATGAGCAGTTGTGCCTGCTCCGTGTAGGTAATGCTTATCACGGCATGCGCATCGTCGACGCCGGGGGTCAGAATCGTCTCAAAGCGCTGCCATTCATCCACCTCTTCCTGTGCATCCTCCTTCGCTAGAACGGGCTGAACAGGAAAAACGGTTTCCGCATAAATCTGCGTACCATCGGCGTTGGTGAGCGCGACGCGCACATCCAGCGGCTGCTGTACTTTGACAACGACGGCAAACGGATAGCTCCTGTCCTTTTGAAGGAAGAGCTCTTTTTGACGGATACCGCTCACCTGATTCGGAATTGGGTTCTGAATCATCTGGGACTGACATTCGTTACGCCGCCACATGCCGTTGTGCGCGTAATGACATACATAAGCTTCGTTTGCGTTGCTACCGGGAAGGCGGTGTTCATTGGCAAAGTACACGCATTCGCCGATGCCTTCCCAGTCCAGCGCTACGCCGTTGCGCGCCGCAGCGCCGGCAAACTTCCGGTTGCGGATCATCTGGGCGCTGAGACCATCCATGATGCTGGCTCTGGTATGCTCCAGGTTGTGGCCAAACAAATGGGGCGACACCGTAGAGGTGGTTTTGAGATCGATATACAGGTAATGGCTGTGCTGCTGCGCCGCAAACAGCGTGTCCTGCGCAGGATCTTCCGTGGTCTGGCAGCCGGGGGTATTACCGAATTTGCCGTCGTATTCATCCAGCAGTTCCTGCACCGTCAGACCCAGAACACGGCATAGAGGCACCAAAAGCGAGATGTCAGGAAGTGTGACGCCACATTCCCACTTGGAAACGGCTTTGTTGGTTACACAAAGCTTTTCCGCTAACTGCTGCTGTGTGAGTCCCAAACGTTCACGGGCTTGGATTATTTTGTTGGAAACAAGGGAGCATCGCATTGGTGAGATCGTCTCCTTTCACTATTGTAGATTGTAGCTATGTGTTGCAACATCACTGCTTATGGCAATATCGTATCATGCTTTTTTCGAAAGCACAATCGCTTTACAAGCGATTTGATGGGGCTGTTGCCCGAAAGACCGTAACAGAAAATGGAAAAAAGAGTGAGCAAGGATATGTGCGTTGTGCCCTTTAAAAAAGACGTGTTGGGGATGTGGGTAGGAGAAAACGAAAGTGCCAAGTACTGGGCAACGGTACTCAACGGGCTAAAAAAACGAGGCGTGGAGGACATTTTCATTGCCTGCACGGATAACCTGACGGGATTCTCTGCGGCGATTGGGGCTGTATTTCCCAAGACGGAAATTCAGAATTGCATCATCCATCAGCTGCGTAATTCGAGCAAATACGTAACGCCATTCCTCAATCCAAAGACAAAAGCCACAGTTTTGTTTTGAACTGTGGCTTTGCTCAATTGTCTTGTAGCTTTCTTACACGATTCCCATGCCCATCTCCACTAGCAGCGCCACAATTACAACCAGCGCAGAAATGATGAAACCGTGAATCATGGGGCGGATGCCAGCCTTCTTCATGCTGGCGAAGGAGGTATTCAATCCGATGGCAGCCAGTGCGCAGACCATCAGGAACTTGCTGGCAGTCTTGGTGCCGCTCACCGCCGTACCTGCCCAGATGCCAAAGGCCTGATCCGTCATACCCAGTGCCCGGCCCATGATGGGAAACAGCACGATCATCGCCATGTCAAATAGGAAGGTGGCGGACATGGCGTAGGCAACGTCGTTGTCGTCCGCGTCGATGGTGGGGGCGATAGCGGCAATGGCAGAGCCACCGCAGATGCCTGTGGACTTTGCAATAATTGAAGGCGTGTTCGATAAAGAAAAGTATCCGCACCGCCTCTATAAAAAAGAGAGCTTTTTGGGCATATGCAGCCGCCGTCATTCTTTTGCAGGCAGAACCGTTTCTCTTGAGGAAGTTCTTCAGGAAAGCCTGCTTGTGCGTGAGAAAGGTTCCGGAACACACATGCTTCAGGAACAAGCCGTGGCCGCAAGAGGTTATTCACTGGACAGCTTCAGTCGGCATTCGTCCATCAGTAATTTTTCTATTATTTGCGACTTGGTTGCAATGGATCATTTGATTACTTTTGCATATGAACCAATTAGCCACTGCCGAAATGACTTGGCAACATTTAGAGTGGAGGACATGGAGATCACTGGTGAATTCAATCTTGTTTATATTAACCGTTCGGTTGCAGAACCTAAAGCCGATCTATTTCTTGCAACCTGCTAAAGCTCTGATTTGTCAGATAGTTTCTAATAGAAAAACGAAAGCTCGGTGTTGCACCCACCGAGCCTTTTTTGCTTTATAGGAAATTTCTCAAATCGTCAGAAATAGTGTATAATGGGCTGGAAATAAAAAATGACATAACAAAAGAGCGAAGGGGGCTTCGCCATGACGTTGTTTATGAAGTTTTTTGTTTTGGTTTAGGTTAGCTGCACTATCTGACTATGGAGAAAGAATTATTATGAACATGGATTTATCCATATTTATTTCCCGTCTTTCTGCGAAAGCCACCAATGCGCCATGAAACGTGTTGGTTACCTTCACTTTCTATTTTTGTTCCCTTCTGATATGATGGTTCCATAAGACTGACACACTACAGAACACGTGGAGGTGAGTGGCGGGGCTGTATAGCGGCAACCTCGCATATTTATATGTTGTCGGTCATCCGTTAAGGCATCAATGAGTGGCGCATAACTGTAGCCCGGAAACTTATCTCTTCCGAAGTCGACTCGATCTCGCCGGATGACCAGTCACTGTCCGTTTTATCATTATGCTATCAGGAGGTAGTTACTTGTCTTTTAAAATTTTTAAATTTAACTGCTGTGGACTTGATGTCCACAAAACATGGATTTATGCCTGTATCGGTATCACGGATTCCAATAATCGTACAGAGTATAAGCAGGCTCGCTTTTCTTCCTTTTCTAAAGGTTTGCATCAGCTGTGTGTCTGGCTTGCTAAATACAACTGTAACGATGTCTGTATGGAATCTACCGGCAAGTATTGGATCCCTGTTTTCAATATCTTAGAGCAACACAAAATCCGGGTTACTCTATCCCATCCGAAATACACCAAACCCATGAAAGGAAACAAGACCGACCGCAAAGATGCCAAATGGATCTGTGATCTATACATGTGCGGCATGGTGAAACCTTCTTTTATTCCACCTGCTGACATCAGAGAACTCAGGGATCTCGTAAGATACCGTTTCAAACTCACCTGTATGATTACCGGTGAGAAGAATCGTGCCCAAAATTGTCTTACTGTTTCCAATCTGAAGCTTGATGATGTCTTTTCTGATGTATTCGGGAAATCTTCCCGTTCCATTACGGAACAGATTTTGCAGCACCCTGGGGAAAAATTTGATGTGTCACCCTTTGTTGACAGCCGCTGTAAAACTCCAATAGAAGAAATTCAGGCGGCCGTTGATGGTAATATCTCGAAAGAACAGGATGTAAAGCTCAGACAGTGCCTTGATCACATAGACGAACTTCAAAAGCACATTTCAGAAGTAGAACAGGAAATCCTTCGTCTCAGTGATAAATACGAGGCTGCTTTAAACTTAATAAGAACGGTTCCTGGATTCGATAAGAATCCAATGACTGCAATTCAGGTGCTTTCAGAGATTGGTGGTGATATGCCTGTCTTCCTCACAGAAAAACACCTCGTCTCCTGGGCTGGATGTTGTCCCCGAAATG
>ENA-OQEL01000231-OQEL01000231.1-human-gut-metagenome-genome-assembly--contig:-NODE-231-length-21566-cov-7.246140_pt1 | contig 21566 bp, 18 predicted proteins | sample MGYA00242796_ERZ504637 | MGnify/ENA primary metagenome ERZ504637 (study PRJEB26092, sample SAMD00036306) | human gut metagenome | host: Homo sapiens | study: EMG produced TPA metagenomics assembly of... | reverse complement strand
GCAAGAAACGAGGGTTCACCCTTCACATCAGCGTCGGAAGTCCGATAAACAGAGGGGATTCAGGGCGTGAACCCACCCTTCACAGGTATTCACAAAAACGTCACAAATGGCGTAAAACGGTGAACCCTTGGTGCAGCAAAAGTCCGAAATGTGAACGCTTTTTTATAGTTTTTTGCCAACAGAATGAACATTTTGAACGGTATTTTGCAACCGCTATTCTGTTATAATATCGGCTCATCTTGAACCAATTATTGGTGAAAAAAATATCATTAGTGTCCAATAAAAATTGGATACTAATATTAATAAATCATAAATAATAATAGTGACCGGGGGGGATTTGTCGTAAATGGTTTTTTTTCATAACTTTGCAGTTCTTTTCATATCAGGATGACAACATAGCTGTCACAATTGACACATTTGAATGAATAAGTATTTTTAGAAAAAAATCAACAATAGCGATTAATAAATTATGAAGAGTAAAAGTTATCTGCTTTCTTTTGCCAAGGCAAAAAGAAACATGGCGGCTGTTGCTTTAGCCACAATACTGATGGCAGCAAATGCTACTGTAGCCTCGGCACAAAATAAAGCGACGGAAAGCAACGGAACAGAAAAAACGGTTATTGGAGGTGTTGACGACCTTTATGGCATTGATCCTTCGGAAACTTATTGTACAACTAAGCACACAGATGAAACCGACGGAGATAAGATTGTGTGTTTGTATAACGTCGGTGCCCAAAAGTTTCTGAGCGTTGGCGGTATGTGGGGTACCCATGCCTCGCTGGATGTTACACCATATTCCATTTACATGGAATTGATTAGCGATTCAGAAGGAACGTATCGTCTGGAGAGCAAGGTGAAAGGTTCTGCAGCACATCCATATCTGGGAATCGACAAAAAGCATAACCAGGTGTTTATGGACATAACAGACGGAGAGAGAAGCGCTATCAGATTTGATAGAGCCAAGGACTATTCAGAAACCAACAAGGTTTATCTCGTCAGAATCGGCAATACAAAAACATTAGGTTATCTCACGGCTTATCCTAACAACGAGAACAAACTTTGCGATTATCAGGCAAGCATAGCCACGGAGGGCACCCCGGAATACAAGAACCAGGAGTGGAAGGTGATTACAAAGAATGAGTATTACAAACTCTTCAACATAGCTCCTGCAAATATGAAATCGGTTGTCGATGCCTCTTTCCTTATTACTTGTCCTGATTTCAGAATAAATGATACTGATGCTGCAAAATGGATAATCAAAAGTGAAGACCAATCTGCTAACGTGAACAGCCACGTATGTTTCGGAGATGAAACGATGTATAAGATGTATGACAAAGTTGGCAACACAAAAGATGAGGGTTTTACAGGTAGGACTGAGGCTCATCAACAAAAATACGGCCAGTATTTCTACTGCTACACCAAAGGCTTGCGCGGCTTCACATTCTATCAGGACGTGAAGGTACACAAGGGAGGATGGTACCTGCTGCGATGCAACGGATTCAGTACATCGAACAGCTCGGATAACATCAAGCAGAACGGCGGACCGCTGGCTAACCTGTTCATTACGGTGCTCGATGCCAACAGCAATTCGATTAACGATAAATACTCAACAGCAGCCCTCAACGGTATCAGTCAGACTGATGCCGAGGCGCTTGGCAATACATACGATAAAGCCGGTATCGGACATGCCTTCTTCGAGGGAAAGTATGAAAACCAGGTGCAGGTAGGTCTCGACAAAGACCCGAATGGGAATGAAATAACAAGCGACAATCCCGTTACGCTCCGCATAGGCTTCTACGTAGACCCTACACCCGACGGAAAGCCGGCTGTAGCCGACAACGAGCTGACAGCCGTAGACAACTTCAAACTGCTTTATGCCGGACCGCGACGCAGCACGGAGCTGATTCTCGATGAGGAATCTACCGACCTGCGCTATCTGACTCTGGCTAAAGACGAATACACGAACAGCGTGCTTCATCTGAACCGCAAGCTGAACGACAACATGTGGAACTCGCTCATTCTGCCCGTAGACCTGACATGGGGACAGATGAAGCGCACGTTCGGAGATGCCGTGAAGGTGGCAAAGCTTGCGGCGCTGACGGAAAACAGCGTGCAGTTCGTGACCGTGGAGCCAAAGAACGATGATGACCCGATGGTAAAGGCATTCGAGCCATATATCGTCTTCCCGCCATATACACAGGTGAAGTCGGCAAAATACACCGTAGAACACTTCTACACATCAGCAGGCGTGGACAACAGCGAATGGCTGGGCACAGACTACAAACCGTCTTCCGACGAAAACAACCGACTGACGAAGACCTTGGAAGCCAACCACTACGACATAACTATGGTGTCGCTCGACAGGAAGAAGCTGAATGACTATGTAGACACCAAAACATGGGAATCAAAAACACAGTTCTCTGCCACCGGCGGTGGCCATGGCACGATGGTCTGCAAAGGCACTATGGCAAAGACATATGACAAGGACGAAAGTGGCAAGAACAAGATTATCTCGGGCAGAGACGACCTCAACGGCGACTACTTCATGTATAAGGGAAAGCTGATACAGGTGCCAAGCGGCAAGAAGGACAACGGCGAACAGTATTCATACGGACTGAAGGCGTTCCGCTGCTGGTTTGAGCTGACGGGCAATACTTCTGCCGCAGGAAAACCGAGCCAAGTATCGCTGCTCATCGACGGAGTGGAAGACAGCACCACGGGTATCGACGGCATACACGGCAGCACGGATCGCACATCCTACAAGCGCGGCATAGAGGGCGTGTTCAACATGAACGGACAGATGGTGCGCCGCAGTTGCAGCCTGGAGGGATTGTCAAAGGGAATGTATGTAGTGAACGGAAAGAAGATAATTATCAGATAAGCCCCAAATAACAGTTACGCAAAATGAAGAAGAACTATATAACTCCAGAAATTAATGTGATACAGCTCGAGGCTCTCTGTGGCGGAGGCATGAATAACGCCACCGTACATAGAGCAGATCTCACGGGAGAATGTATCAGCAAATTTGATGTGGTCAACGAGGATGCAACCAAGACTGATACTAAATACAAAGACTTGTGGGGAGAGTCGAACAGCGATAAGTGGGGCGATGACTGACACCATCGTCTGCTATAGAAACAGATAATGAAAAGCGTAAAGGGCTGGATTCCAGATTTGGAGTCCAGCCCTTTGGCTTTTTCACACTTCCTTCCAATCCACCATTCCTTTTCCCTTATCATCCAGCTCTATTGCAAGAGCAAAGCCTGAATCTCTTTTTGAAGGGCACGCCAGGATTATAATAAAAAAGTCCTGCAAATCTTTCGATTTACAGGACTCTGTGCGGAGAGAGAGGGATTCGAACCCCCGGTACCTCTCGGTACGACGGTTTTCAAGACCGTTGTAATCGACCACTCTACCATCTCTCCTTGCAAGATGACCAGCTTGGTTTTCTTAAGCGGTTGCAAAGGTACGACTATTTTTTCTTTCTGCCAAATATTTATGAAACTTTTTTTGATTTTTCTTTAAAAAAGTGGTTTTACGTATGCTTAAAGGGCTGTTTATAGGGCTGTTTATACAAAAACGGGGCTACCGCCGTAGCCCCCAACCTTGATAACCTTAAATCTAATACTATGAAAAACACACTGCAAAGATAAGTAATTCTTTGATACATGATGTCAGATATTCCGAAAATCTTATCTTTTGGCAGTTGTTTTGTTTATTTTTCATCTAAATATCCCTTTTCCTGAAACTCCAGCATGAGAGGATAGGCCAAAAGTTTGGCATCAGGGTGGGGGGCTCCTGTGGTGCCAAGAGCACGAAGATCGAAGAAATGACGCCAGTCGCTGATGAAAGCTGTATGCACGAGTTCGGTGTTGCAGTCGAGTGGCAGGATGGCTCGTGCCTCCTGTGGTTTGCAACCGGCATTGATCATATTCATATATGAATACTCTGCGGCGAGGTTGGCAAAGAGCCAATACTGCAGTTTGCTCCATTGCTGTAACTTGCCTTCGGCTATTTCCTGGCAGAGTGAAGTGAATGTTTCGGGCGATACTTCCGCAGTTGCGTCATCGAAGTCGGCTTGATTGGAAACCCACTCTGGCAGGTTGATGGTTATCTCGTTGCCAAACTTGTTCTTGGTGTAGTTGCAGTAGCGTGTGCTCTGCTCGGCCATGGAGTTGGCACGATGGCGATTGTATTCGCGGGTGATGGAAATCTGGGTGGTGAAATGCACGGTGATGCGCAGCTCATGTCTGCCAGCCACGTAGTTGCTGAGATACTTCAGGTCGGAGAGTGACTTGTTCTCGGCAAGAACGCGCATGTTGGTTGTGATGTAATCCTTGCCCTCGATGGTGTGGCAACGGGAGAACCTGTTGGTGAGATAAAGTGGCAGCTCGCCATGATTGCACACGAGATAGACGGTGCCATGTTCGAGCATGGCGAAGTGCTCGCTCTGAATCATTCGTTCAACGAATGGTCTGGCAGAATCGTCTGTTGTATGTTCTTCACTCTTGTAGCATACTCTTCCGGCACGCTCTATCTGCTTATAGATGCCGGCTTCTCCTGCGATTTGTTCCCAAATCTCATATTGCGGTTTCTGGATTTTCATTTCTTGATGGATTTGATTGTTTTGCATGCAAAGGTACATTAAAAAGCATGGAATACCAAATTTTTTCTTTTTATTTCTTTTCCAAATGGATTTAATTGTGTAATTTTGGCGCAAATTAGAAAATATGGAAATAAAACCAATAGCACATTTTCGCTCACCTTTCAAGAGTAAGTTTGGTGTTCCCAAGCAGGCTGGACTGGTGGCAGAGTTGGAGGGAGAGATCGTCTTTGAGCCCGAATACCGCAACGCAGATGCGCTTCGTGGCATAGAGGGTTTTGACTATCTGTGGCTGATATGGGAGTTTTCTGCCAACAGGCATGCTGCCAAGAGTCCGGTGGTTCGTCCTCCGATATTGGGCGGCAACGAGAAGGTGGGTGTCTTTGCCACCCGCAGTCCGTTTCGTCCCAACAACATCGGATTGTCTTCTGTGCGTCTGTCGCATGTGGAGTGGGAGAGTAGCCGCGGTCCTGTGATTCATGTGAAGGGTGCCGACCTGATGGACGGTACTCCTATTTATGACATCAAGCCCTATGTGGTGTATGCCGACTGTCATCCTGAGGCCCGGAGTGGCTTTGTGGATGAACGCAAGTGGAATAAGTTGCAGGTAGAAATATCTGATACAGTAAAAACCTTTCTGCTGTCTCAGGGAATGACTGAAGCAAAGATTGGGATTTTGAAAGAGGTGCTGGCGCAAGACCCTCGCCCGCATTATCAAAAAGACCCTCATAAGGTATATGGAATGCCTTATGAGGGTATGGATATTCACTTTACGGTATGCAATCAGATACTTACCGTAGTGAAGTAGTCGTTTGCTTTACTTGGCGAAGGTACTAAAGTTGACATTCTCTACCTGAATCTTGCAAGCCTTGTCGATGTCTTGTGCCTGCTTATTGTAGAAGATGTTGCAGTCTTTGATGGTGATGTCGTGGATCATACCTTCCTGTCCATGTGCCACGATTCCGTTTTTACAACCTCTTACATAAACGTTGCTGATATGGATGTCCTGGAAGTTGGGTACGAACTCAGCTTTCTGGACAGCCTCCTTAGGCTGCTTGGCACCTATGTGGTTGTCCCAGTAAGTGGTCTCGAAAGTGATGGCGTCGCCTGTGATGTCGGTCATATAGATATGGTCGATGAAGATGTTCTCTGTCTTTCCGCCTCGCTTGACAGCACTCTTGAAACGAAGTCCTGCGTCTGTGCCCTGGAAGGTGTTGTTGCGTACCAGGATATTCTTCATGCCACCAGAGAACTCGCTTCCAATGACGAAACCGCCATGAGCGTGATATACGGTGTTGTCCTGAATGTTGATATTCTCGCAAGGACCTGCCTTGACACCGCTTTCGCCAGCTCCTCCCTTCATGCAGATACCGTCGTCGCCCGCATCAATGACGTTGTTGACGATGAGTACATCCTTACAGCTTGAGATGTCGATGGCGTCGCCGTTCTGGGCATTCCAAGGACATTTCACGGTGATGCCGTCGATGATGACATTCTGGCAACGGGTAGGGATGATGTGGAAACGAGGAGAGTTGAGCAGGGTGACACCCTGTACGAGAACGTTCTGACAGTCGGTGAAGCGGATCATGTGGTTGCGGTATTTCTCCTGCTCCTCCATTGTGGAAGCCACATTGGGCTGGTGTTTCAGATTGAAAGGATACCAGAGGTCGCCCTTGGCAGAAACACTACCTCCCATTTCCTGGAACTGTTTCCACTCCACGTCGCTAACCTTGCTGCGTTTTACTGCTCGCCACCATTCTCCGTTTCCGTCGATGGTGCCTTCACCCGTGATAGATATGTTCTTGCGCTTGCTGGCTGTGATGGCTGTTGCGGCTCTCAGTTCCTTAGCACCTGTAGTCTTGTCGACCTTAATCAGGTCGTTCTTATCCTCGGAGAACACGATGATGGCGTTCTTCTCGAGGTGCAGGTCGATGTTGTCCTTGAGTGAGATGAGTCCTGTAAGATAGATTCCTGCAGGTACATTCAGATGACCGCCGCCCTGTTTGTTGAGCTGGCTGATGGCTTTGGCGAAAGCCTCTGTGTTGAGAGTCAGTCCGTCGCCCTTTCCACCGCAGTCGAGGATGCTCACCTGATTATCCGGTATGGTGGGCAGCGTGGGTTGGGGCATCTGTACAGGCAGGTTTTGGTAATACTTGGCATAATCGTTGTTGGCTTGTACGGCTGTAACAGCGAGAAGTGCCAGTAAAGAGATGATGATTTTCTTCATAATCTTTAAAATTGTTTAAGTTGTTTGAATATAGTTTGTTTTAGTTTGTTTCCTGATTCTTCTTTATAAAAAAAGGCGGCTCTAACCGAAGTCAGAAACCGCCAAATGAAAGGAGGAGTGGTACCACCAGGAATCGAACCGGGGACACAAGGATTTTCAGTCCTTTGCTCTACCAACTGAGCTATGGCACCATCGTTTTATTTTGCGGTTGCAAAGGTACAATATTTTCTTTGATTGAGCAAGAGAAAAGAAGATATTTTCTCTTGCTTAATGTTTATTAACTAAAGAATAGTCCACGAGGATGTCGGCAGACTCAGTCTTTCAGCGGGTTCCACCCCTGGGCTTTGAGTTCGAACTCCTGTCCATCTCGTGTGATGAGCATTCTGCCGAGGGATTCCTGTGTGATGTAGCCTATCTGCTTGATGCCTTCCATCTCTTCGATTTTGGCATGGTCGCCGATAGGTACGGTGAAGAGCAACTCGTAGTCCTCACCTCCATTCATGGCGCAGGTGGTGAGGTTCATGTTGAATTCCTCTGCCATGACTGCCGTCTGGTAGTCGATAGGGATGTTCTTCTCGTAGATGCGGCAACCGCAATGACTCTGCTGACAGATGTGCATCAACTCGCTGCTCAGTCCGTCGCTCACGTCCATCATGGCTGTAGGCCGTATGCCTGCCTCGCGCAACTGGGCTATGATGTCACCTCTTGCCTCTGGCTGCAGCTGGCGTTGCAGCAGATATTCCTTGCCAGAGAAGTCGGGCTGGAAGTTACGCATGCCTGCCAACTCCTGGTTGAGTGCAGCCAACTTCTGAGTCTCGCCAGCAGCCTTGGCTTGTGCCATCTTCTTGCGGATGTCTTCCACCTGTCCATAATATACGGCTTTCTCACGTTCCAGAAGCTGCAGACCCATATAGGCTCCGCCCAAATCACCCGACACACAGATGATGTCGGTGTCTTTGGCTCCATGTCGGTAGACAATGTCTTCTTTTGCAGCCTCGCCAATGCAGGTGATGCTGATAGCAAGTCCTGTAAGCGATGAGGTTGTGTCGCCTCCGACAATGTCTACGCCAAACTTATCGCATGCCATGCGCAAGCCCTTGTAGAATTCGTCCATGTCTTCTACCGAGAAACGCTTGCTCAGGGCGATGCTTACTGTCATTTGCCGTGGTGTACCGTTCATGGCGAAGATGTCGCTGATGTTGACCATGGCACTCTTGTATCCCAAGTGCTGCAGGTCGATGTAGGTCAGGTCGAAGTGTACTCCCTCCATCAGCATGTCGGTCGTGACGAGTACTTCCTTGTCGGGATAGTGCATCACGGCGCAATCGTCTCCTACGCCATAAACAGTAGAAGCATTTTTGTTTTCATGTCCTTTTGTGAGATGGTCGATAAGACCAAACTCACCCAATTTTGCGATGTCCAATTTGTTATAAGAATTTGAATTTAGCAAGTTCTGAAGTTGTTAAGACCGGCGAATCATCTCGCGCATGATCTCTGTCATCTTGGGCTGTGCGGCGTTGGCAGCTTTCTGAACCTCCTCGTGGCTGACTTCTACCGGTACGTCGAAGCCTCCCAGGTCGGTGATGATGCTGATGCCGAATACCTTGATGCCACTATGGCGAGCCACGATGACCTCGGGTACGGTGCTCATGCCTACAGCGTCGCCTCCCAACAGTCGGTACATGCGATACTCGGCAGGAGTCTCGAAGGTAGGACCCTGTACGCCTACGTATACTCCGTGCTTCAGGTCGATGCCCTTCTCCTGGGCTATGCTGTCAGCCAAGTCGCGCAGACTCTTGTCGTAAGCCTCGTGCATGTCGGGGAATCGAGGACCTGTGGGGAAGTTCTTGCCACGAAGCGGATGCTCGGGGAAGAAGTTGATATGGTCGTCGATCACCATCAGGTCGCCTATCTGGAAGGTTTCGTTCATGCCACCAGAGGCGTTGCTGACGAAGAGGGTCTCGATGCCCAGCTCGTACATTACACGCTCGGGGAATGTCACCTCTTTCATGTTGTAACCCTCATAGAAGTGGAAACGTCCCTCCATCGCCATGATGTCCTTGCCGCCCAGCTTGCCGAAGATCAGTTTGCCGGCATGGCCTTCTACGGTTGAGACAGGGAAGTTGGGTATCTCACTATATGGAAAAGCATAGCTGTCAGTTATTTCTGAAGCTAATTGTCCGAGTCCCGTTCCCAGAATGATGGCGGTCTTTGGACTTGTGGTCATCCTTTCTCTTAGCCAGGATGCTGTTTCTTGAATTTTTTCGTACATAGCTTATGATTTTTTCGTTAAAGTTTTCTTCTTGATCGAGCATGAAGCTTACCTTGATGGGCAGCGCATAGATGTTTTGTCTTACGGGTTCGCTCAGTCCTTCGGCTTCCTTCAGTCGCACGGCATCCTTCTCTGTCGTGATGATGATGCGTGGCTCGGGCATCGACTCGAAGGTGTCGTTGATGAGTTCGATGTCGCGTGGCTTGAACTGATGATGGTCGCCAAACGACAGGCTTCTGATGTCGCCTACATGGGGCTTGAGGTCGTGCTCCATCTGTTTGGGCGATGCGATGCCAGTGAGGAGCATGGCGTGCTGCTGCTTCAGCTCATGGAGTGGGAGTGTCTTGTCGCAGAAGAGGCCCTTGGCATCGTCGTAGTCGATACACGTGAAGTAGAGCTTCTGGAAAGGATAGAGACTCATGGCTTTGGTGAGCACACGGAACTCCATGGGACGAAGGTCTTTAGGACACTTGGTCACGATGACGATGTCGGCACGGTTCTTTCCGCTTAATGGCTCGCGTAGTCTTCCTGCCGGCAGCATCTTGTCGTAGATGATGAGTCGATGGTAGTCCACCAAGAGGATGTTGATGCCCGGTTTCACATATCTGTGCTGGAAGGCATCGTCGAGCAATACCACATCCACATCCTTTGTCTCTTCGTCAGACTGCAGTCGCTCTATTCCTCTGACTCGCTTGGCGTCTACTGCCACATAGATGTCGGAGAACTTCTGGTGCATCTGGAAAGGCTCGTCGCCTATCTCGGGCATCGTGGTTTCTTCGGTTGCCAATACATAACCGCTGCTTTTGCGCTTGTATCCACGTGAGAGTACGGCAATCTTCATCTTGTCGTGCAACAAGCGGATGAGGTATTCCACATGCGGAGTCTTACCCGACCCGCCTACCGTGATGTTGCCTACGGATATGACGGGCAGGCTGAAAGTCTTGCTTCGCTTGATGCCTACATCGAAGAGCCAGTTGCGAAGGCGGACTGCCATACCGTATAGCCAGCTCAGCGGGGTGAGCCATTCGTTTATCTTGATAAGATCTCCTTCTGTTCTCATTTTTATTATTTTCACCTTATTATATATAGGTACATCTTGTCACAATAGATGACTGCACTTGGTCATAATAGATGACCGCGCCTGGTCACAATAGATGCCTATACCTTAATTATATATAGGCGGTTGTTATCTGATGTTGAGTACGTAGGGCAGCGAAGCCTGTACGGGCTCGTGCTCGTTGATGTGGCGCAACCACATGAATGGTGTGTACATGTCGCCCAAGGTGAGGCGCAACTGCTCGTCGAGATAGTTGCCGCTTCCTGTTTCTACATTGTTGAGCAACTGATCCATCCAGCTGGCTGGCAATGGATATTCATCGGTGTGATAATCCTTGACCTTAGCCAACTGGGCAGCCTTGGCTACAGCATCGTCCAGTCCGCCCAAGCCGTCGACCAGCTTGATGTTTTTGGCATCCGAACCGAGCCAAACTCGTCCTTGCGCTATCTTCTCCACCTCGTCGACAGACATCTTTCTGCCGTCAGCCACACGTTTGCGGAAAAGCGTGTAGCCGCGGTTGACGTATGCCTGCAGGTAGCTCAGCTCTTCGGGAGTGAATGGGCGGGCCATCAAAGCTCCCTCATAACCGCTGTTGCGGTTGGTCTTCACCTCGTCGAACTTGACTCCCAGCTTCTGAGTGATGAGTCCGCTCATGTCGGGGAAGGCTCCGAAGATGCCGATGCTTCCAGTCAGAGTGGTAGGCTGAGCCATGATGTAGCGTGCGCCCATGCTCATATAGTATGCTCCCGATGCGGCCATTCCGCCCATCGAAACCACCACGGGTTTCTTCTTGTTGAGCTGGCTCACAGCTCTCCATATCTGTTCGGAGGCATAGGCGTCGCCGCCTCCCGAATTGATTCTGATAACTACAGCCTTTACGTCCTCGTCTTTGGCAAGGTCGTTCAGGTCGGAAATCACGTTGCTGCTCACAATCTGCTGTTCGCCACCCCACAGACTTGTTGTAGCCTGGCTGGTAATGCCTCCCTGGCAGTAGTAGACAGCGATGGTGCTTCCGTCGTATTTGTCCTCTACGGCGGCATTCACCTCGCTCATGCTTGCCTGTCGGATGTGCTTGGTGTCCTTGATGCCAAGCTGCTTCTTCACGATGTTCTTTATCTCGTCGTAATAGCAGAAACCGTCCACCATCTTGTGCGTCTTCAGCAGTTTGCTGTCTTCGAAGGCCACGAAGCCGTCGGCATAATGGTTGAGCGAGTCTTTGTTGATACCACGGCTCTTGGACACGTCGCTAAGCATCTGCTGCCACAATCCGTTGATGTAGCGCGAAACCTGCTCGCGGTTGGCATCGCTCATCTTGTCTTCAGTATATTGTTCGGTGAAACTCTTGAATTTTCCCACCTTCACTACCGTGTACTTGACGCCAAACTTGGCGTAGAGGTCTTTCAGGAACATGGGCTGAGAAGCCAGTCCGTGCCAGTCGACCGATCCTTCAGGATTGATGTACAGTTTGTTGGCCACAGAGGCGAGGTAATAGCATCCTTGCGTCATGGCGTCGCCATAGGCGATGATCCACTTGCCGCTCTTCTTGAAATCCTCGAGTGCCTTGCGTATTTCCTGTAAGGTGGCATAGTCGGTGATGAGTGCGCCTGGTTCTAAGTAGATGCCTTTTATCTTGTCCTCGTTCTTAGCCTTCTTGATGGCAGAGAGAATCTCGTTCAGCCCTAACTGATTGAAAGAGTTGCCCGTGATTTGTCCCATCACGTCCTCCTGTCCCTGCTCGTTGATGGTGCCTTGCAGCTTCATGACCATGACAGAATTGTCACGCAACGAAGGTTTGTCGCCACTCATCAGCATGCCTATCAGGCTGATGAAGGTAAAGATGCCCATGATAATACCAAAGGCGAAAATGCCCACAACGGTGGCTGCCACGCTCTTGAAAAACTGTTTCATAATGCGCTGAATTTATGTTGATTGTTTGTTTATTGTGCAAATTTAGCAAAAAAGCTACAATTACCAAACTTATTTGTGCTAAAAAGCAATAATTTAGACGAAATAACATCTTGTATTCGGATAAAATGCTTATCTTTGCAAAAGATTGCTGCATCTCGGCAATGTGAAAGCAAACATTCCTTTGCACCCGCAGAAACCTATGATGAGAATTTATTAAAAACTATTCAAAACAAATAACAATTAACTGAATCAACAAACATTATGGAAAGAACTTGGAGATGGTTTGGTAAGAACGACAAGATTACCTTAGCCATGTTGAAAGAAATTGGTGTGGAAGGCATAGTTACAGCCTTGCACGATGTACCTAATGGTGAGGTGTGGACCCGCGAGAAGATCCGCGACCTGAAGGAGTACATCGAAAGTTACGGAATGAGATGGAGTGTGGTAGAGTCTCTGCCTGTGGTAGAGAGCATTAAGTATGCCGGTGCCGACAGAGATGAGCAGATAGAGCGATATAAGGAAAGTCTGAGAAACCTCTCGCTTGAGGGTATTCATACCATCTGTTACAACTTCATGCCTGTGCTTGACTGGGCACGTACCGACTTGTTTCACGACAACCCCAACGGCAGTACCAACTTGTACTTCTCGTTCCCTCAGTTTGCTTACTTCGATATTCATATCTTGAAGCGCGAGGGTGCTGAGGCCGACTGGCAGGCAAAGGGTCAGGCCATGGGCCGTGACATCCTGAAGGAGGTGGAAGAACTGAAGAACAAGATGACTCCTGAGGACGATCATAAGCTGGTGGAGAACATTATCGTGAAGACTCAGGGCTTCGTGAGTGGAAATATCAAAGAGGACGACGAACATCCGGTAGAGTTGTTCCGTCAGTTGCTCGATCTGTATAAGGGAATCTCAAAGGAGCAGTTGCGTGAGAACATGCGCTACTTCCTCAATGCCATCATGCCTACTTGCGAGGAGTGCGACATGTATATGTGTGTTCACCCTGACGATCCTCCATTCCCAATCCTCGGCTTGCCACGTATCGTGACTTGCGATGAGGACATCAACTGGTTCCTCAAGGCTGTCGACAACAAGCACAATGGTCTTACCTTCTGTGCAGGCTCTCTGTCGGCTGGCAGTCACAACAATGTGGTAGAGTTGGCTCGTAAGTATGCCGACCGTACATGGTTCGTGCACATGCGCTCTTGCCATATCTTCGAGAATGGCGACTTTACTGAGGCAAGTCATCTGGGTGGACGTGCTGACCTCATAGAGTTGGCACGCATCTTCGAGAAGGTGAATCCCAACCTGCCTATGCGCGTAGACCATGGTATGTGTATGCTCGGCGACGAGAACCGTGGTTATAATGCCGGTTACAGTTTCTTGGGACGTATGTTCGCCATGGGACAGGTGCAGGGTATTCTTGCTACTGTAGACCGTGAGCTGGGCATCGAGTATCATCAGCCTGGTTTCTTTGATTAAAAGACAGAAAACGATTTTGCCAGTTGGGGAATTTGACAAGCCCAACTGGCTTTTTTATAAAAACAAACACATCAACCTAAAAATGTAATTATGAAGAAGATTTTATTGTCTATGGCCTGTCTGATGGCTGTGCTTGCCTTGTCAGCCCAGTCGACAGCTAAAAAGTTCGTACTCAACCTCACGGCTGACGGTGAGAGTAATCTGACCTGCTATTTGCCCCAAAACCCTTCGGGCAGAGCTGTCGTCGACTGTCCTGGTGGAGGCTATTCTCATCTGGCCCTCAATCATGAGGGATACGACTGGGCTGAGTATTTCAACAAGCAGGGCATAGCCTTTTTTTGTGCTGAAATACCGTATGCCGCATGGCAGACATACTGTGCCCATGGAAGATGCCTGCAAGGCGATGCGCACCGTGCGCGACAGCGCCTCTGTCTGGAACATCAACCGTGAGGATGTGGGTATTATGGGCTTCTCGGCTGGAGGTCATCTGGCTTCTTCCGTCAGCACTCTGGCAGAATACGATGCTCGCCCCAACTTCTCCATCTTGTTCTATCCTGTCATCTCGATGAAACCAAAGAAGGGACATGGGGGCTCCAGCTATAATCTTTTGGGCGAAGAGGGAGTGAAGGACGAGAAACTCGTAGACCACTACTCAACCGAGAAACAGGTTCGCCGTCATCTCACACCTCGTGCCATCATCCTCTTGGCCAACGATGATGGGGCTGTTCCTCCTGTAACCAATGGCGTGGCCTATTATTCCCGTATGCGTCAGGTAGGAAACGAGTGTTCCATGTGCATTTATCCTACAGGCGGACATGGTTTCGGTTTCCGCAGCACTTGGGCCTATCACGATCAGATGTTGAGCGACCTTACCCGTTGGCTCGACAGCTTCAAGGCGCCTCGTAAGGACGCCATACGTGTGGCATGTATCGGCAACTCCATTACCGATGGTTCCGGCATCGATATGGCTACACAGAAAGGTTATCCTGCCATCTTGCAAAATAAGTTGGGCGATGGATATGAGGTGAAGAACTATGGTCTCAGCGCGCGTACCTTATTATGTAAGGGGGACGTGCCCTATATGAAAGAGATGGGCTGGCGCGACGCCTTGGCTTTCCAGCCTAATATCGTTGTCATCAAGTTGGGCACCAATGACAGTAAGACCCACAACTGGGTACACAAGGCCGAGTTTGGAAAGGATTTGCAGACGATGGTCGATTCGCTCAAGGCACTGCCCTCTAAGCCAAAGATTTATCTCTGTTCGCCTATTCCAGCCTTCAAGCCCTCATGGACCATTAACGACAGTGTGATAGTAAACGGTGAAATCCCTGTCATCAAGAAGGTGGCAAAGAAGAATAAGTGCGGGTTTATCGACTTGCATTCGAAGTACACCTTTGCCGACCTGATGCTCGACGATGGCATTCATCCCAATGGAAAGGGAGCTGTGAAGATGGCGGAAAATCATCTACGAGGCAATATCCGAAAAGAAATAAACAACATGATGCTTGCCTGCGCCAGGCATCATGATGAACCCCTTTTGGCAGACGTGACTGACAATTTTGTCAGTTTCGTCTGCCTTTTGTTTCTTTGGCACGTTTTTGGCATAAGTCGAAATCGACAAGGCAAAGACTCTTGCAGGGTTTTTGCCATCAAACAACAAAATAACAATTAAAAAATATAGAATCATGAACATTAAACCATTAGCAGACAGAGTGCTGGTACTTCCTGCACCAGCCGAGGAAAAAGTAGGTGGAATCATTATTCCTGATACAGCAAAGGAAAAACCACAGCGTGGTAAGGTTGTTGCCACAGGAAAGGGAACCAAGGATGAGGAGATGATTCTCAAAGAGGGTGACACCGTTCTTTATGGCAAGTATGCCGGTACCGAGATCGAGTTTGATGGTACTAAATATATGATGATGCGCCAGAGCGATGTTCTCGCTGTGGTGGAAGAGTAGTTTTAAAAGTAAAAAGGTAAAAAGGTAAAAAAGGTAAAAGGTAAAAAACTTTTTGCTGATATTAAAATAGAAAATATTATGGCTAAAGATATTAAATACAATATGGATGCTCGCGACCTCTTGAAGAAGGGTGTCGATCAGTTGGCTAACGCAGTGAAGGTAACTCTTGGTCCTAAGGGCCGCAACGTGGTAATCGAAAAGAAGTTTGGTGCTCCTCAGATTACCAAGGATGGTGTTACCGTAGCCAAGGAAGTGGAATTGGAGGATAAGTTTGAGAATACTGGTGCTCAGCTCGTTAAGAGTGTTGCCAGCAAGACTGGTGATGACGCAGGTGACGGTACAACAACAGCTACCATCCTGACTCAGGCCATCGTTACTGAGGGCTTGAAGAACGTTACTGCCGGTGCCAATCCTATGGACTTGAAGCGTGGTATCGACAAGGCTGTGGCTGCTGTCGTTGCCTTCATCAAGGACCATGCAGAGCAGGTAGATGACAACTACGACAAGATAGAGCAGGTGGCTACCGTCTCTGCCAATAATGATGCTGAGATCGGTAAACTGTTGGCTGACGCTATGCGCAAGGTCTCTAAGGATGGTGTCATCACCATTGAGGAGAGCAAGAGCCGTGACACCAACATCGGTGTGGTAGAAGGTATGCAGTTCGACCGTGGTTACTTGAGCGGTTACTTCATGACCGATGCCGACAAGATGGAGTGTGTGATGGATAATCCATACATCCTGCTTTACGATAAGAAGATTTCCAACCTCAAGGAGTTCTTGCCAATCCTTCAGCCTGCTGCCGAGAGCGGTCGCCCATTGTTGGTCATCGCTGAGGACGTAGACTCTGAGGCTCTGACTACTTTGGTAGTCAACCGTTTGCGTGGTGGCTTGAAAATCTGTGCTGTCAAGGCTCCTGGCTTCGGCGACCGTCGTAAGGCTATGTTGGAGGATATTGCTATCCTGACAGGTGGTGTGGTTATCTCTGAGGAGAAGGGTCTGAAGTTGGAGCAGGCAACATTGGATATGTTAGGTTCTGCCGACAAGGTAACCGTCAACAAGGACAATACCACTATCGTGAATGGTCATGGCGAGAAGGCCAACATTCAGGACCGTGTGGCTCAGATCAAGAATGAGATCGAGAACACCAAGTCTTCTTACGACAAGGAGAAACTTCAGGAGCGTTTGGCTAAGCTCGCCGGTGGTGTGGCTGTCCTCTATGTAGGTGCCAACTCTGAGGTTGAGATGAAGGAGAAGAAGGACCGTGTTGACGATGCCCTCTGTGCTACTCGTGCAGCTATCGAGGAAGGTATCGTAGCTGGTGGCGGTACAACTTATATCCGTGCTCTTGAGGCATTGAAGGATATGAAGGGTGACAATGCCGACGAGACAACAGGTATCCGCATCGTAGAACGTGCCATCGAGGAACCTCTTCGCCAGATAGTAGCCAACGCAGGTGGCGAGGGCTCAGTAGTAGTCAATAAGGTACGCGAGGGCGAAGGCGACTTCGGATATAATGCCCGCAAGGATGTTTACGAGGATATGCGTCAGGCCGGTATCGTTGATCCTGCCAAGGTTGAGCGCGTAGCTCTTGAGAACGCTGCCTCTATCGCAGGCCTCTTCCTTACTACAGAGTGTGTATTGGTTGACAAACCAGAACCTGCTCCTGCTGCACCAGCAGCTGCTCCAGGAATGGGCGGTATGATGTAATAAATGTAATGTAAAGATATCAAAATGGGGGCTACTCGACAGAGTAGTCCCTTTTTATATGTTTTTTACTATAAAATCTTGCAAATTTTAGCAAAAAAGCTTGGCGCGTATTTGCTTTTTTTGTAACTTTGCAACGTAGAAAAATGAAAAAGATGGCTTAAGCCGCTAAAGATATTTTTTTTGATTTGTTTTAGTAGATTAGTTTTTAAGTAGTTTGTTTTTGAAAATCGGTTGTCGTGAGACATCCGATTTTTTTTTGTCTTTTTCTCTTTGTAGTTTCATCCTATTGTGTTATCTTTGCAGCATGAAAATGAATTTTGACAGAAAAAAAGCATTGGTCTTCCTGATTGTTATCGGCGGACTGATTTATATTACCAAGGTAGGGTTGGGAATGACGGCGCTCAATTCTTTCCTTGCTACACTTGGTGTGTTGCTCATCTTGTTTGTGGGCGATAACTTCGCTCAGCAGATAGATAACTGGCTGAAACGTCGAAAGATGAATCAGGAAAACGAAGAATAATAGATTTTTAAATGAAGTAAAGAGTGGAACAGTTAGTCAACCTTTATAGTTCTTGGGCAGGCGAGGAGCCTGCAAGTGTGGTCAAGTTGCCTGGTCAGGGAAGCAACAGGCAGTATTTCCGATTTGTCAAGCAGGACGGCAGCAGCGTCATTGGTGTCATCGGAACGAGTCGAGATGAGAATCATGCTTTCATCTATATGTCACGTCACTTTACGCTCCGAAAGTTGCCGGTGCCTAAGGTCCTGGCTGTCAGCGATGATGAGTCGCGCTATCTGCAGACCGACTTGGGCGATGTGTCGCTCTTTGATGCCATCAAGGGTGGACGTGAAGCTGGCGGAAGATACAACCAAAAGGAAAAGGAACTTCTGAAGAGAACCATTCGCGAGTTGCCCAACATTCAGCTCCGAGGAGCACGTGGAATGGATTGGAACAACTGCTATCCTCAGCCCGAGTTTGATATCGACAGCGTACTTTTCGACTTGAATTACTTCAAGTACTGTTTCCTGAAACCCACCGACCTTGATTTCCATGAGTTGAAGTTGGAAGCTAATTTCCGCCTTTTTGCCAAAGACCTGACTTCCGAACAGATGGACTGTTTCCTGTATCGAGATTTCCAGGCTCGCAACATAATGCTTGACGAAAATGGCAATCCGTACTTTATTGATTTCCAGGGTGGGCGTAAAGGACCTTTCTACTACGATTTGGCTTCTTTCCTCTGGCAGGCATCGGCAAAGTTTTCTTTCAAGTTGCGACGTGAACTCGTATGGGAATATTACCAGTCGCTGAAGAACTATACTGAGGTACCTTCTGTCCGTCATTTTGTCAACCGTCTGAGTCTTTTCGTCCTCTTCCGTACGTTGCAGGTATTGGGTGCCTATGGTTTCCGTGGATACTTCGAGCGCAAGAAGCATTTCCTTGACAGTATTCCTCCTGCCATTCAGAATCTTCGTGACCTGCTGAAAATGGGCGATAAGGTGTTCCCTTATCCTTATATGATGGATATGCTTCGCCGCCTTACCGAGCTGCCGCAGTTTACCCGCATAGAGAAGTCTGCTGTCAACCGTGCTGATGGTTATCGCACAGCCGATACCAATATCTACACTTCGCATCCTCAGGATGGTCCTGCCACCTTCTCCAAGTATGATGGCAAGGGACCTTTGGTGGTAAGGGTGTTCAGCTTCTCCTATAGGAAAGGTATTCCCGAAGACCCATCAGGCAATGGAGGCGGTTATGTCTTCGATTGTCGCAGCACCCATAACCCCGGCCGGTACGAGCCATACAAGAAACTGACGGGTCTCGACGAGCCAGTCATCCGATTCTTGGAGGATGATGGCGAGATACTGACCTTCCTCGATAGTGTTTATCGCCTTGCCGACCATCATGTCAATCGATATATTCAGCGAGGCTTCACCTCTCTGATGTTCAGCTTCGGCTGTACAGGCGGTCAGCACCGTAGTGTCTATTCAGCCCAGCATCTTGCCGAGCATATTCATGAGAAGTTCGGTGTTGAGGTGAGAATCTGTCATCGCGAACAGCAGATAGAGCAAGTGCTTCCTGCCAAGGAAGCCTGAAGCGCAGTTTCTATCTAATCTAACAGGTAACTTCCTCAACTACTATAACTTCTGTTCCCAGCGAAAGTTAAATGATTAAAGCCAAAAGCATTTTTCGGACTTTGAGTTTCGAAAGATGCTTTTGGCTTTCTCTTACTTTTTAATATTCTTTTTATCCTATTGCCCTTCCATGACTTTCCTGTCGGCAATGGTCGTTTGGTACTTGTTCAAACAGGATATTCGTTAGCAATTTCTGTCATATCACTTTGCCTTTACGTTTTATGCCACTAAATCACAAATAAATTATCAACTAACCATGTTTTGAGAAAATAAATACATGAGAACCGAGAATATTGGGCATTGGCTAAAGAAATTAGTTGGAAAGTTTGGATGTATAGATTATTTTTCATAATTTTGCCGATGATAGGGGCTTGCGACACTTCGATAAATAGAGGTGCATGGCTCAAGTAGTAACCAAAAACATGAAGTAAGAAACAGAAATGAAGGAATAACGACGCAATATTAGGGTTTGCTACCCTGATCCCAATCGGAAGGAAGATGACAACAGCTCATCTATCTATTGCGATGATAGGGATACAGATAACAAAAAATAATAACCAAAGCGTCGCCGTTCGACATAACTTTTTAAGATATTGAGCTTTTAGCTCTTGTTCTCTACTATTCGAATACCGCCAATTTTCGTACTACGAGAACAAGCAGATGAAAGGTTCATGCCTCTTTTGGCGTGAGCCGTTCCGTGCTTGTTGTAGTACGAGGTCACTTGGCGGTAACCTGAATAGTAAACAAGCCACGGACGGTTGCACGCCATTTTTTATTCATGGAAAATGAAACAGATTTCTTACTTAAAATCACCCGCATGGCATAGATGTCTTATGCTTATTGGACTTGTCGTGGCTTGTTGCGGGCAAGTACTTGCAGACGATAAAGTCACTTATTCATCAGACGCGCATCCCACCCAAATTTATTCCCTCAAGTCTTTCTATGATATTGATGGAGATGGAATATTGGAAGTGGTGGGAGGAAAGGAACATTCTGCTTGGAATCGTAATATAGTGATTTCAAAAATCAATGGCAAATTACTTAATGATTATTCTCTCGGTAGTTCAATAAACAATCTTGTTATATTGAATAATAGTAATCATATTTACATCTTAACAGAACAGAAAGTTGGATATACTGCATACTTGTTTGATTATCCTTCCCTAAAACAGTTGGCTCTTGAACCATATTCATGTTTTGCCAATAATGGAAGTAATAGTTTTACATTTTTAGGCGCCCCAAATAGAACGGATAGCACATTTATAGTATGGAAACAACAAGTTGATGGGACTTTAATAGAGTCAAAAATCAGTTATACAATGTGATGTTTCACAACTCAAGAGTATTGCTATTAGTAATTGCCCTCCGTCGGACTCAATAATCCATCATCTCTTGGAGATGGAATGTTCGTGCGTGCAAAAGAAAATAATTGGGTAGATTGGGAAGAAGAATCTACAATGGCAAAAGGTGCTCGTAGTATTGCAAATGATGATGATGATGGAAAAAATTAAAACTGAAGACCTAAATGGAGATGGTCTTGTAGAATTTTGTTTTAGGCAAATATATTTACTACAACTTAGGAAATGATAAGTTTTTCCTTAGTCCTCATGTGGGAACAATTTATCCTGCAGATTTCAATGGTGATGGCTTACTTGATTATATAGACTTCGGTAATGGAAATGTCGATTTGTACTTAACTCAAACTGATGGAAAGTTGGCTGAGAAAAAGACAATCTTTACTAATGAAGCTATGCAAAATGCCTTTTTTGGTGATTTTGATAAAGATGGTGATGTTGATATTTGTTGTTCATTCCTACATCAGATGCAACCTATACTGTATTTTTTAGAAATGACGGGAATGGGGCGTTTAAGAAAAAAGAGAGCTATATCGATGGAAAATATACAAGTTTTGAGTGCAAAGATTATGATGCAGATGGTTTGTATGAAATACTCGTCAGCAACGCAGAAACCTCAAAAGATTATCTGCTGAAATGCAATAAGAATTTTACAACAGATTTGGTAGAACTTCCTGAGGGTTTAAATAAAATTCTGGCAGATTTCAATCATGATGGCATTACAGAAATCAATAGTGGTGCATCATATACACCTCTTGCCAATGCTAAAAAGAATACTCGTCCAGAAAAGATGAGTAAGCCCATTGCTGTACTTCAACCAGAGGATGGAAAACTTAAAATAACATGGAAACAAGGTAAGGATGCCCA
>ENA-OQEL01000229-OQEL01000229.1-human-gut-metagenome-genome-assembly--contig:-NODE-229-length-21636-cov-4.245246_pt1 | contig 21636 bp, 14 predicted proteins | sample MGYA00242796_ERZ504637 | MGnify/ENA primary metagenome ERZ504637 (study PRJEB26092, sample SAMD00036306) | human gut metagenome | host: Homo sapiens | study: EMG produced TPA metagenomics assembly of... | reverse complement strand
AAACTCCGTAGAAAGGAGGTGATCCAGCCGCACCTTCCGGTACGGCTACCTTGTTACGACTTAGTCCCAATCACGAGTCTCACCTTAGACGGCTCCATCCACAAAGGGTTAGGCCACCGGCTTCGGGTGCTACCCACTTTCATGACTTGACGGGCGGTGTGTACAAGGCCCGGGAACGCATTCACCGCGGCGTTGCTGATCCGCGATTACTAGCGACTCCGCCTTCATGGAGTCGGGTTGCAGACTCCAATCCGAACTGAGACCGGTTTTCAGGGATCCGCTCCACGTCGCCGTGTCGCATCCCGTTGTACCGGCCATTGTAGCATGCGTGAAGCCCTGGACGTAAGGGGCATGATGATCTGACGTCATCCCCACCTTCCTCCGAGTTGACCCCGGCGGTCCCCCGTGAGTTCCCACCATGACGTGCTGGCAACACAGGGCGAGGGTTGCGCTCGTTGCGGGACTTAACCCAACATCTCACGACACGAGCTGACGACGACCATGCACCACCTGTGAACCCGCCCCGAAGGGAGGCCATATCTCTACGGCTGTCGGGAACATGTCAAGCCCAGGTAAGGTTCTTCGCGTTGCATCGAATTAATCCGCATGCTCCGCCGCTTGTGCGGGCCCCCGTCAATTCCTTTGAGTTTTAGCCTTGCGGCCGTACTCCCCAGGCGGGATGCTTAACGCGTTAGCTCCGACACGGAACCCGTGGAACGGGCCCCACATCCAGCATCCACCGTTTACGGCGTGGACTACCAGGGTATCTAATCCTGTTCGCTCCCCACGCTTTCGCTCCTCAGCGTCAGTAACGGCCCAGAGACCTGCCTTCGCCATTGGTGTTCTTCCCGATATCTACACATTCCACCGTTACACCGGGAATTCCAGTCTCCCCTACCGCACTCCAGCCCGCCCGTACCCGGCGCAGATCCACCGTTAAGCGATGGACTTTCACACCGGACGCGACGAACCGCCTACGAGCCCTTTACGCCCAATAATTCCGGATAACGCTTGCACCCTACGTATTACCGCGGCTGCTGGCACGTAGTTAGCCGGTGCTTATTCGAAAGGTACACTCACCCGAAGGCTTGCTCCCGATCAAAAGCGGTTTACAACCCGAAGGCCGTCATCCCGCACGCGGCGTCGCTGCATCAGGCTTGCGCCCATTGTGCAATATTCCCCACTGCTGCCTCCCGTAGGAGTCTGGGCCGTATCTCAGTCCCAATGTGGCCGGTCGCCCTCTCAGGCCGGCTACCCGTCGTAGGCTCGGTGGGCCGTTACCCCGCCGACTACCTGATAGGACGCGACCCCATCCCATACCGATGAAATCTTTCCCGACACCCCATGCGAGGAGTCGGAGCATCCGGCATTACCACCCGTTTCCAGGAGCTATTCCGGTGTATGGGGCAGGTCGGTCACGCATTACTCACCCGTTCGCCACTCTCACCACCAAGCAAAGCCTGATGGATCCCGTTCGACTTGCATGTGTTAAGCACGCCGCCAGCGTTCATCCTGAGCCAGAATCGAACCCTCCACAAAAAAACTTTGCAGAAAGCCAACATGTGACTCTCAAAAACAAGAAAATTGACGATCGCCTTATAAGGAAAGGCGCATCGCACGAAAACCTCACCGTCCTTCAAGGCCTCCCGGCCACTCGCGAACGAGCGGACGATGAACTGGCAATCATTGACTATAAAGAAGTAGTACAAATACGCTCTTGAGTTCTCAAACCACCACCACTCACCCGCCTCGAGGCACCCCAGCCGGGGAACCACTCGCCGAGCGGCAGCGAAGAGTCAATTTACACGAACCCCGGCAATCACGCAAATCGACCCTTCCAAAGATACCCTAAAACCGTTGCAAATAAACACATCCCTCGGCGTGTCGAAAAAGGCCTCCGAACGGCCGTACAGCCAGTCTAGACCCCGAAGACAACGCCCATATGAACCAAAAACAAACTATAAACGGCGTGTCATACCCATACACATCTCATTCCCATGTGATGAATACCCAAATGCAATCGCAAATCATGATTCCAGCGGAACAGAAAGAACAGAAATACAAAGGAGACGCGAAGAAGCATGAAACCTGGCTGCACTTGCGACGGCACGCACGCTGAAATACAACAAGAGCCGCCGACTCAGGGAAGTCGACGGCTCTCGCTGTTTCAATTGTTATTCAGTTATGTTTTGACCTGTGAGAAGGAAGTGAGATCAGGCAGTGACCTCAGCCTTGGCCTTCTTGCGATCCATGTAGCGCTTGATAGCCAGAGCCTCAAGTGCGATCACCAGGATTGCGGTCACGCCCCAAGCCACGTACATGGCGGTCTTCCAGATCGGGGTGGCGACCTTCGGCTCACCGTCTGCATACTGCCAGCTGTTGGCGGCGGTGTACAGAATATTGTGGGCGGCGGTACGCATGGCCTTCACGGAGGTTGCGGACTTGTCGGTGATGTGGTTGGTGATGGAGGTGGTAGCCAGCATGGAATCGTTGCCGTTACGGATCTCCTGATCACCGTTCTGGTAGCCGTAGCCGCCGAAATAATCGGTCAGGACGAAGCCCTTGAAGCCCCACTCGTCACGGAGCACGGTGTTCAGCAGAACGTTGTTGCCACCGGCATAGGTGTTGCCGATGTAGTTGAAGGCGCTCATCACGGCCTGTGCGCCGCCTTCCTTCACGCTCATCTCGAACGGCTTGAGGTAGATCTCACGCATGGCCTGCTCGTTGGTCCAGGTGCAGAGCATCTCAGTACGCTTGGTTTCCTGATCGTTCAGTGCGAAGTGCTTCATGAAGGAGTACACGCCCTTCTCCTTGGCGCCGGCGATCTCGTTGGATGCCATGACGCCGGAGAGCAGGGAATCCTCGGAGAAGTACTCGAAAGTACGGCCGGAGAATGCGTTGCGGTGGATGTTCATAGCCGGAGCGTACCAACCAGCAACATGCATGTCGTGAGCCATATCGCCGATCATCTCGCCGAACTGCTTGGCCAGATCCTTGTTCCAAGTGCAAGCGAATGCGGTGGAAGCCGGGAAGCCGATGGAGCCAACACCAGTGAAGTTGTTGTTCAACGAGGCCGGGCCGTCAGCGTCGGTGAGCTGGATCTTGCCGACGGAGGAGACGGCCGGAGTGCCGTAGCCGCCGTTGGCAATGAGGTTGTCCATATCGTCGAAGGTCAGCTCGTCAAGCAGCTTCTCCCAATCAGCATCGTCGTAATCCTTGCCGTACATGTCGGCCAGGCGGAGGCCATTCTTGGCACCGGTGGTCGGCATCTCGTCGGAATCGTCGTTGAACTGAGACGGATCGTAGTTGGCGTTGTTGTAGAAGGTTTCCTTTGCCTTATCAGACATTTCGAAGTTGGTCGGAGCGGCGGTGGCTTCCTTGTAGTTTGCGAAATGTCCTGCACGGCTCAGGTAGGTCACATCGCCTGCAGCATCATCGAACTGGTTGGTGGCCACGGTCTGGTCGCCATTGTGGGTGTTCGAATCGGAGTCGTAGGTGATGGTGTCGTCCACGGTGATCTTCTTGGAGCCGATCACAGTGTGGGAGTCGGAGTTGATGGAGATGTTGTAATCGCCCTTTTCGAGCACGTATGCCTTGGCATTCTTGTAATCATAGGAAGCCATGTCATCGTCTTCGAATTCAACGGTCACGTCCTCGGAAGCGCCCGGCTCAAGCTTCTCGGTCTTCTCGAAGCCAACCAGGTTGGCACTGGCCTTTTCGATGCCACCTTCGGTGTACGGCGGGTTGTAGTAGACCTCAACAACATCCTTGCCAGCGGTGTCGCCGGTGTTGGTGACGGTCACATCAACGGTGACCTTGCCATCCTTGTACGTCACATCGTTGAGCTTCTGCTCGAAGGTGGTGTAGCTCAGACCGTAACCGAACGGGAATGCAACCATGGAATCGTAATCGATGGCACCTTCGGCCGCTGCGGTCTCATAGAACTTGTAGCCCACATAGATGCCTTCGGAGTAGTTCACAAAGCCCGGGATGGCGGTGACTTCGTCACCAGTGAAGCCCGTGTACTTGGCGGCCTTGTCTTCCATGTTGGTGTATTCGAACTTGCCGAAGTTGTTGTAAGACACCGACTGGGTGAGATCCTTCAGGAAGGTGTCGGAAGTCTTGCCGGACGGGTTGGTATCGCCGGCAAGCACGTCACCGAGTGCGGAGAAGCCGGTCTGGCCTGCAGGCGGGCACCACACGACGGATTTGATCTGCGGATAGTCGTTCAGGAAGTCGAACTGGAAGGTGTTGGCGCCGTTGTAGACGAGCGTGACCTTGTTGAAGTTCTTGGTGACCAGGTCGAGCATATCGCGCTCGGTCTGGCTCAGCTGCAGGAAGCTTTCGCCGTCCTTGAAGTCCTCGTAATCCTTGGAGTTGTTCTCATAGGTGATGCCTTCGGCCTTCATGTTCATCGGAAGGTCAGCGCCCTCGCCGCCGACGCGGGTGAGCACTACAACAGCCTCATCGGAGAAGCTCTTGGCATCGGAGATCAGGGAATCGGAATACTGGTCGGCCGGAACCTCAGGCAGGGTCCAATCCTGTGCCCACATGCCAACAACTGGGCGATCTGCACGGTAATCGGTGTACAGCTTGGTCAGGTCGGCGTTGGTCTCGATGCCGGCTTCCTTCATGCCATCAAGCAGGGAAACGGTGTCATACTGGTCGGACATGGAGCCGGAGCCGGTGCCGCCGTATACCGGGTTGGTGGAGCCCCAACCGAACACGTTGACCTTCTTGTTAGCCAGCGGCAGGTTGGAATCATCGTTCTTCAGCATGGTGATGGCTTCCGACTGCACTTCCTTGGCCAGCTCGTTGGCCTTGGAAACAGTGGTGTCAGACAGCATGTACTTGGTGATGGTCGCGTTGTTGAGCAGCGTCGACAGCGGACCGGACAGCATCATGGAAACCGCGACGACAATGCCGACCAAAGCCACAAGCCAAGACTCGGAGTGGATGATCTTACGGGTCGCCACTTCCTTCACCGTCTTCTTGTTGACGGCAAAAGTAATGATCAGCGCGAGCACAAATAGCACGCCAATCGCAATCAGGTACGGCGTCAACGAACCGATAACGTTCATGACGTCAGCCATGTTGATTTGCAGCATGGTCTGCCTCCTCCTTGATTCTCATAACCAAACGACATGCAGGCTCCGATTTCCTCATCGAAACCAGAAATCATGCAACGCTGCCCCGCGTCACGCAATTTCCAGAAGTGAAGACACTTCTTCATGTCGATGTTTCGATTTCACCAAAATCCGCGAAAAAAGCACCCTGATTTTTCCCAGCCTGTCGTTTCGCGTGCATAATCTGCATACCACCTGCGCACGTAAAACTACCATTCGTGCACATATAATCCCGTTGCGCGCATGCATCTGGCACAATGTGCGCTCATCCGCAGATTGTTGCAACATCCTTGCCTTGATTGCGGAAATCATCGATCTTCATTGCGCTTCCAACTCCATAATCGCAATTCCTGCGATATTTTCGGCACACTACAGCGAGCTGTTCCAGCGGCAACTTACGTAAGGCAAGTACCATGGGTGCCATGAGCGACTTAAGCGCATTGAATCTGGAGGCAGGCAGCCTCGTTGGCGGATACACGTTGATTTCCCGGCTTGGATCGGGTGCCATGGGATCGGTATGGCGGGTGCGAGATGACGGCGGCCATCAGTATGCGATGAAGATATTGCGTGATTCCCTTGCCGAGGAAGATGCGTCCAGCGAACGTTCCCGCGACCAGCTGACTGCACGCGAGCGCCTGCGCAGGGAGGCGATGGCACTGCAGAAAGTGCGTCATCCCGGCGTGTGCGGCATTGTGGATATGGAATTGGATGATGCGCTGGCTTTTATCGTAACCGAGCTGATCGAAGGCAAGAATTTGCGTGAGGACGTGCGTGCCAACGGCCGGTATGTGGGCGATGATTTGGAACGGTTGGGACGCAAGCTGATCGAGGCGGTGAAGGCCGTGCATGCGGCCGGTATTGTGCATCGCGATATCAAACCGACGAATGTGATGGTGTCGAATACCGGACCGGTATTGGTGGATTTCGGCATTGCCATGGGCGAGGGCGAAAGTCATGTGACTCGTACCGGATTGGTGATGGGCACGCCTGGATTCATCGCGCCGGAAATCATCGACGGTGCCGAATCCGATGAGATGAGCGATTGGTGGTCGGTGGCGAGCGTGCTGGCATTTGCCGCCACTGGCGAGCCGGTGTTCGGCACGAAACCGATGATGGCGGTATTGGAGCGTGCTGCCGCGGGAAGCGCGAATTTGGCGGGATTGCCGGCTGGGACCATGGCCGCGTTCCGTTCGGCGTTGGATCCGGATCGTACGAAACGTTGCACTCCAGACGAGTTGTTGCAGGCGATTGCGTTGGATGCGTTGAATCCGCAAGCTTGGATTTCGGGGAATACTTCGGATGCCGCCGATAGTGCCGGGTCGGAGGCGATGCTCCCTTTTGATGGATCGCCCGACAATCCACGAATGCTTTGGCGGGCGTTAGACCATGTGACGGGAGAAGACGCCATCGGCACGCGCACCTTGCCGCAATTCGTTGAGGCCACGCAGGCAATCGGCGCAACCGTTATTGCTGACATAACCGATACCGTTATTGCCGATGCGCCCGATGTCGGCACCTCGGTCATGGATATCAACGCGCATACCGCAACCATTCCTCTTGGCACCGGCACGCGCGTGCTGCCTGTCAATAGTGGGGATACCAGTGTGCTGCCGCAAGATACACCGCAATCCACGCGGGTGATGCCGGTCCAGGACGCTTGGAATCCCGCTCAAGAGGCCGCACAGATCGACCCGGCCATCAAACCTGCGTTGCAGCGCATCGCCAACCAGCGGCCTCCTGCCGTAATACCGAACGCATCGGTTGAAATGGCGCAAAGTGCGCAGCCACAAGACATGCAAACATCTGCCGTGCCAACCGCACCGGTCACTCCGGCCGCGCCGCTCAACCCGAACGTGCCGCAGAGTGTACTGCAGCCGCCGAATCCGGCCGACGTGCAACGCGGCGAACTGCTAGGCAGAGGCGTGCCCCTCTGCGTGCTGATGGCGATTCCTGTGGCCGTATGCGGCCTGTTCTCGCCATGGATCGCCCTGATCGCGGGCGCGCTGCTGGCCTGGTTGCTCGCCACCATTGGACTCAATATGGAGGCGCAGCTGGAACGCGAAGGCCGCCGTGGGGGCAGCCGCAGGACTTCCGACTGGTTCGCCCGCGCCGCCACGCTGCCTTGGCATGTGCTCAAGGGGCTGGGTTATGCGGTGCCACGCGCACTGATCATGGCGGTCATCGCCGCATTAGGATTGACGATTGCCACAGTCACGCTGCAACTGCCGTTTGCCATGGTTGATACGTCGATATTCGGATTCACGATTCCGCTGCCGACCTGGATTGAAGGGCCGGTTTCGCAAAGCGGCGTCGCCCAGGCCGGTTGCTGCGCCATCGGCTGGCTGGTATGCGCCCTCGCTCCGGGAGCATTGGTGCTGCGATTGGGTGCCGGCGCATTGCGCGGCCGCCCGAAATCCGGCACCACTGCCGAATCGTACGATATGTAGTGACGCCATCTCACGAAATACGCAGCGAAAATCAAAAATCGGCAAACGTTTGCAATCATCAGAAAAACATCAGATAATCGCACGTAGTATGGCAACGTGAGCTTTTACGAAATACTTCATTCAGCAATAGCGTGCCCACACTACTATGGTGCACAGCATCGTGATGTGAACATCGAAAGGAATGTGGATGGCCCAGAACAGTAAGGATGCGCAGAAGCGCGCCAGCCGCGCCGAGCGTAGGGCCGCTGAGGCCGCGGAGATGAAGGCTCGCGCCGAACAGATGGAGAAGGAGCGCAAGCAGCAGACCCTCATCGGCGCCATCGTGATGGCGGTGCTGGTGATCCTGGTGGCGATCGGCGCGTTCACCGTGTATCACAACATGCACAAGAACACCGAAACGCAGGCTTCCACCCAGACCGTGGAAGAAGCGTACGACAAGCTGCAGCAAGTCGAAAACACCCCTAAGCTCGTCGATAAGAAGGGCGGATTGCTGATTTCGAAGGATGGCTACGGCAAGTCCGTCGAAGGCGCACCGACTGTTGCGATCTACATGGATTTCCTGTGCCCGGGCTGCGGCAATCTGCATCGTCAGCTTGATGAGGATCTGCAGAAGATGGTCGACGCGGGTCAGATCAATCTTGATTTGCATTTCATGGCGTTTATGGACAAGTGGTCCACCGACGATTATTCAAGCCGCGCAGCGAATGCCGCGATCTATCTGGCCGAGCATGACAGCGATCCGAGCCATCTGATCACCTTCCTCGAAAAAATGTACGCCGAGGATTTCCAGCCTGAGGAAAGCTCGAATTACAAGTCCGTCAGCGACGATCAGATCAAGGAACAGATGATCGCCTCGGGAGTTTCCGAGGATGTGGCGGACAAGGCGTTCGGCCGCGACTACCAGGATTGGCTTGACGCCATCGACACCTATACGCCGAAGCGCTCCGAACTGTGGAACACGTCCGGAACCTACAAAGACAGCATGACCACCCCAACGGTGACCATCAACGGCAAGTTCTGGGATATGAACCAGTTGAGCACTGCGCAGGAGACCATTGAGGAAGGCCTGCTGGAGGCCATCGGAATCAAGTCCGACGACATCGGCAAGGAAGGCGTGATGCCCTCCATCGGCTCCGACAAGGATCCGATCTCCAACACCACTGGCGAGTGATCAGCCCTACGCAATCTCATAATCGAAAAATTATACCCCCCTACTCGCCAGCGTGCCAGCCAAAGCGCAGTTCCAAGTTGACGGCATCGGGCACGCTGGTTATGCTATTCAATCGTTGCCGTTTTTATGCATTATGCTAGAAAGCGGCACAAGCCTCCTTAGCTCAGATGGCCAGAGCGGCCGCCTTGTAAGCGGCAGGTCGTCGGTTCGATCCCGACAGGAGGCTCGAAACCCGTTTTGACGGGCTTTGACCTCTTACCATGGGTAAGTGATCCAGAAGCCTTCCCCCAACTTATGGCTTCTGGCGACCGGACGAGGCTTCCCCCAACCTGCCTCGTCCGGGCAGGGGGCAGGACATCCCCTTCTCTCCTGCCCCCTTTTTTCTTACTCCTTTTCCTCGAAAATGTGGCGGTATAGATAAAGCCAGCGGAAACCATGCCATTCGTCCCGATCTGACCGTTACAATGACGGCGATGTAGGCAGTCGCTGGAAAGAGGACGTATGACAAGAAGGTGGACCCCCGGAGATTCGTGACGCTTCGGCGTGTTCGAGTGACGGCATGCGTGGTCTCGTTGACGCTCGCCTCGACGCTCGCATTCGGCGTAGGCGCGCGCAAAACCGTGGCTCTGACCATCGATGGCGAAACCACCACCGTAACCACATACGCGATGAGCGTCGACCGTCTGCTGCAGGAACGCGGCGTGAAGGTCAAAACGCATGATCTCGTGGAATCCACCAGCCCCACCAGCATGCTGAGCAACCATGACGTGGTGACGGTACGAAGCGCCTACCAGACCACCATCACCATCAACGGGCAGGAAGTGCCCTTCTGGACAGTGGCGACCAGCGCCGAACAGCTGATCGGATTCTTCGAACAAAACGAAGCAGACGCGGCAAAAGTCACCGTCAATATCGACAACGTGTACAACAAACTCACCGGCGGACTGATCATCAACCAAAACGGGCCGGTCACCGTCATCGCAGACGGGCAAAGCTCCGAATCGCCGAATGGCAAACTGCCGGCGGCCTCCATTCTTGACTCCAAAGGCATCACGCTGAACAAGGAGGATCGCGTCAGCGTCGAAAAAGACAACGGCGAAACGATCCTGCGCGTCCGCCGCGTGACGCACGGCGAGGAAACACGCACGAAAGCGGTGCCTTTCGGCACGCAAACCATCGTCGACCCCAGCCTGCAGCCCGGCGAAGTCGTAGTCAGGCAGGAAGGCGAGGACGGCGAAATCCAGCAAACGTACGACGTCACGTATGTGGACGGCGAGAAGGAAAGCGAGACGCTGACCAACGAAACGACCACGAAAATCGCCCTCGATCAGATTATCGCAGTAGGACCGGCAGCATCTTCCGACGATTCGGGATCGGATGACGGATCCGGCAATTCCGGAGATACCGGCAATTCCGATAATTCCGGAAAGAACGACAATTCGAACAAGAACAACAATTCCGATAATTCCGACAAGAAAGACGATTCGAACAGTAATTCCGGCAATACGGATAATTCAGACGACAACAAGAAGGACGATTCCGGATCGAAAACAGACCCGGATCCGACGCCAACTCCTGGCCCGACCCCCACGCCGGATCCGACGCCCACCCCGACACCGCAACCTTCCGATCCTTCGGCAGGATGCCGCCTCTATCACCCCTCCCCCGCGCAGGCACAGGCCTACGCGGCCGGAGCCTCGGCGCAATATGGCTGGACCGGGCAAAACTGGACCGATCTGGTGAAACTGTGGACGCGTGAATCGAGCTGGCTGTGGTATGCGGAAAACGCATCTTCCGGAGCCTACGGCATCCCGCAGTCGCTTCCTGGCAGCAAAATGGCGGCATTCGGCGCAAACTGGCGTGACGATGCGGCCGTGCAGATCGACTGGGGCCTGAGCTACATCGCGCAATGCTACGGCAGCCCGTCGAAGGCATGGGAGCATTCCGAGCAGGTCGGATGGTATTAAACAACGCCGATCGCAACAATACGCAAACGCAACAGCGCACACTTTTCATACCAGTTGAACGGATAATGAGGTAATGACAGAACACGCGAACGAAACCAACGCAACCGACGAAACCGCGCAAGGCCGCCTGTTGGGGGCTGCCGACATTCGGCGTATCGCGGCCGAGGCCGGTATCAGCCCGACGAAAAAATTCGGGCAGAATTTCGTAATCGACCCGGGCACGGTTCGTCGTATCGTGCGCGAGGCAGGTGTGACCGCCGACGATCATGTGCTGGAAGTCGGACCTGGACTCGGTTCACTGACATTGGCGATTTTGGAAACCGGCGCCACGATGACCGCCGTGGAGATCGACCCGCCCGTTGCGGAACGACTGCCCGGCACCATCGCCGAATTCATGCCGGATGCGGTGGATCGTTTCCGCGTGGTCAATCGCGATGCGTTGACCGTGACGCCGGAAAATCTGCCTGATTTCCAAAATGATGATCGTTTACACTGGTCGCCAATCTGCCATACAACGTGGCCACGCCGATTCTGCTGACCTTGCTGGAACGTTTCGACAATCTCAGCACGTTCCTCGTGATGGTGCAGAAGGAAGTCGCGGACCGACTGAGCGAAAAGCCCGGTTCAAAGATCTACGGCAACTCCAAGCGTGAAGCTCGCTTGGTATGGTACCGCGGAACGTGTGGGCATTATCGGGCGCAATGTGTTCTGGCCGGCACCGAATGTGGATTCCGCGCTGGTGCTGTTCAAACGATATGAGGGCGGGCACACGCCTTCGGCCAACAATCCCCGACGGTTCCGTAGTCGGACCGCGAAAACGTGTTCGTCTTATCGACGCCGCATTCGGCCAGAGGCGCAAAACCCTGCATGCCGCGTTGAAGAAGATCGTGCCCTCCGAAGCGTTCGAGCAGGCGGGCATCGATCCGACGCGCCGTGGCGAAACGCTTGCCATCGACGAATTCGTGGCATTGGCACGAGCCGTGGGCGAGGTGTCGCAAGCATGAGCGACACCAACACCGCAATCAACACGGTCAGCGTGGACTGCCCGGCGAAAACGAATCTGACCCTGCACGTAGGCAGGCCACGCAGCGAATGGGGTGGCCGACACGAGCTCGACACCATCTACTGCGCCGTCGGCGTGTACGACACCGTCACCACCAGTCGCAAAAAGCCCGGATCCGGTTTCTCCCTGAATCTTGAAGGTGCCTATCTTGGCGATCTGGCCTCCTCCGGCAGCGACATGCGACGCAACCATGCCGTGCTCGCCCTGTTCGCCATGGCCGAAGCGAGCGGCCATGAACCGGATGTGGCGTTGAACATCGAAAAACGCATTCCCGTTGGCGCGGGCATGGCAGGAGGTTCCGCGGATGCGGCCGCCACGATTCTGGCATTGAACACGCTATGGAATCTTGATTGGTCCATTGAACGGTTGCAACAGGTTGCCGCCACATTGGGCGCGGATATGCCGTTCTGCCTGACCGGAGGCTATGCGCGAGGCACCGGCTTCGGCGAGCAGATCGAACAACTCAGCGAAAACAGCGACGCCGTGCTGGAACTGACGGATCAGGGCTTTGCAGGCCGTCTGCTGGTCGGCGCGTATCAGGCGGAACTGCGCACGCCGGAAGTGTATGCCATGTTCGACCAAATCGGCGCCGGCGCAACCGACAACAATCATCTGCAACAGGCGTCGATCTCACTGCATCCACGCAGCGGACAGGCGATCGACGAAGCGTTGCAGGCAGGCGCCAAGCAGGCGTTCGTCTCCGGATCCGGCCCTTCCGTAATCGCATTCGTGCCAACCGACGATGCGGCACGCGCCGTGCAGTCGGCATGGCAACAAAGCCGTTGCGTCGACCGCATCATCGCCACCAAGGCACCGGCCCAATCCGATTGTGCATATCATCGCGTAACAGTAAGGTTGAAGTCAACCGATTTTTGGAGAAGGACTCGTACATGACTCAGGCTAACGACGAGCGCGCCGCGCGCAAACAGTACATTCGCCGCCGTCAAAAGGTGGTGTTCACCATCACCGGCACCATTTTGACGATCGCATTGGTGATTTCCCTGCTGTTCTTCTTCCATGTTGGAGGATTGGGCAATGTCAAGTCGGCCGCGGTACAGCCGAATTACGGCCAGCAGGCCCCTTGCGCAGCACAGGAACAGGACGGCAGCAAAGGCAAGTACGTGGAAAACCGCAACATCACCGTGCGCGTGCTCAACGGCACTGAATTCGCCGGCTTCGCGCAAGCCGTCAGCAGCGCGTTGCAGAACCGCGAGTTCAACACCCAGGCAGCCGGCAACTACACCAGCTCCAAAGTGGAACGCACGATGATCATCTTCGGCAAGAACGCCATCAATCAGGCGTACACGGTGAACAGCAACTTCACCGACGCGAACGATGGTGATGGACGATCGTGAGGATATGCTGATCGACGTTGTGGTTGGCGCGACTTTCGACAATCTGCAGAATCAGAAGAAGGTGCCGACCGCCGGCAAGGAGATCGACAGCTTCGAGGGATGCGTTACCGTCGACAAGATGACCGACGTACAGAAGGCCCCCGAACACGACGCCGTGTGATTTGCAGATTTTTTGATTTGCAGATTTTCGGATTGACCTCACGATTTCGATTTTTCACTGAAAATCAAGATCGTGAGGTCAATTCTTATATTCGTGGGTTAAATCGCGGGCGAAATCCTCCAGAGAATACCCCCGAAACGCACTTTTCGGAACCGACTGACCTCACGATTCTATTTTTGCCCGAAAAATCGAATCGTGAGGTCATAGAATCCAAATCGTGAGGTCAGCAAGCAGACTACTCGGCCTGCTGTTCCTCATACCAACGGTTCAACTCGGCAACAGCGACATCACGCTCGACCGGGCCGTTATCGAGGCGATATTCCAGCATGTGCTTGTACGCCTTGCCAACCAGCGGCCCCGGGTCAATGCCGAGCAGCTGCATGATTTCGTCACCGTTCAGATCAGGGCGGATCGCGTCGAAATCCTCCTTCTCCTTCAGATCGCGCACGCGCTGTTCCATCTCGTCCATCGCCGACGAGAACACCATGGCCTTGCGCTTGTTCTGCGTGGTCGCGTCGGCACGCGTAAGGCGGTTTCAGGGCGCTCATACAGCGGACCCGCATCCTTGACGTAAACGGCGGACCGCGGAATCCGTCCACGGCTCCTCCACGTAGCCGTGGAAGCGCAAGTGCAGATTGACCAGCTCGCTGACGTCCTCGACCATATGATGGTCGAAATGCAATGCCTTAAGGCGCTTGCGGGTCATTTTCGCGCCGACCGCATCATGATGATGGAAGCTCACCTTGCCACCCGATTCGAAACGACGCGTCTTCGGCTTGCCGATATCGTGCATCAGCGCGGCCAAACGCAACGTCAGATCCGGTGCCGGCACAGGGCCGTCCGGGCCGGTTTCGAGGGCAACCGCACGATCAATGACGATCATGGTGTGCTCGAACACGTCCTTATGACGATGATGTTCGTCGATTTCGAGCTGCAATGCCGGAATTTCCGGGAAGACGATATCGGCAAGACCGGAATCGACCAGCGCTTCGATACCTGCGCGCGGGCGATCGGACAGCAGCATTTTGACCAGTTCGTCGCGTACGCGCTCAGCGGAAACGATTTCAATGCGATCGACCATGTCGGTCAGCGCTTCAGCGGTTTCCGGTTCGATACGGAAGCCCAGTTGCGCCACGAAACGTACGGCGCGCATCATGCGCAGCGGATCGTCGTCAAACGACTGGCGAGGATCGACCGGCGTGCGCAACACGCCCTTGGCCAAATCGTTCGCGCCGCCGAACGGATCGACGAATTCCAATTCCGGCACACGCAACGCCATGGCATTCACCGTGAAATCACGGCGGGAAAGATCGCCTTCCAGCGTGTCGCCATAATTGACTTCCGGCTTGCGCGAGTCGGGGTCATACGTGTCGGAACGGTAGGTCGTTACCTCAACCTGCACTTCCGTGCCATCCTCACGCCTGCGCATGGCGCCCAACGTGCCGAATTTACGGCCCATATCCCAAAAGCCATCGCGCCCGAAACGGTGCAAAATGTGTTCAAACTGCTCAGGACGCGCCGATGTGCAAAAATCCAAATCATGCGATTTACGATGCAACAGCAGGTCTCGAACGGGACCTCCCACCAACGCCAATTCATAGCCTTCCGCGGCGAACATACGCCCTAATTCAATGGCCTCTGGCCACACTTCGAAGTTCACGCCATCCCTTTCCGGCACCACAAGTTTCTGCCTTACCAGCATACCGTTACCCCACCTGCACACAGAATTGAGTATGGTTGGAATCATGATTACGCCCGCAGACCTTGCACGCATGCTTGCCCATGCTGCGGACGACCATGCCCAAAATCCGATGGAACCGGACAAACTGCTGTACACATCGCAGTCCGTTTCCTTGCGGCAAGAGACCATCATCACGCCCAACGCACCCACCCCAGCAATGATGCCGCAGCGGCGCGCCACGGACGGTCCGACCACGTTCGCCTCGCTCGACGCGCAGGAACTGCCGGTAGTGCGCGAATATTCGGCGGGAGGTCTCGTATTCGACGACAAGGGCCGCGTGGCGATCATCGCACGCCACTCGCGTAGCGGACATTTGGAATGGTGCCTGCCGAAAGGTCATATCGAAAAAGGCGAAACACCGCAGCAAACCGCCGTTCGCGAAGTTCACGAGGAAACAGGAATCCTAGGTGAAGTGGTCGATTCCATCGCCACCATCGACTACTGGTTCACCGGAACCAGCCAGCGCGTGCACAAGCTGGTGCATCATTTCGCATTGCGTCAGATCGGCGGCGAGTTGACGGTGGAAGGCGACCCGGATCATGAGGCGGAAGACGCGATTTGGGTGGATTTTGCTGATTTGGACGACGTTCTCAGCTACCCGAACGAACGAAAGATAGCATGGTTGTACGCAAGGAAACTCAACAGACAGGCGTGAAGGTGAATCAACCCGCACAACGGAACGTTCCGCACGGCATGCGTGCGCTTTCGGCAATCCTCGCCATGGTTATGACCATGGCGTTGATGTTGTTATACGCACCTGTGCCGAAAGCCGAAGCCGAAGAAACACAGGAATCGCAATCCGGCACCATGCTGTCGATCGACTCCTCCACCGCCGTGCTGACCGACACTTCCGGCTATCATTTGAGCGCGACGGTGACCAACACCACCGATCAGGAAATCCCTTCAGGCACGCTCACCCTTGCCATGAACGCCTTCTACACGTTCGTGTCGCGCAACGATATCCAGGAATGGTCGGAAGGCATCGGGCAGATTCCCACGCCCAATATCGTTGGGCAGAGCGAGGTTCCCGCGCTTCAACCGGGAGCTTCGGCGAACGTGCACATCGACGCGGACTCGAATCAGGAGACGCTGGCGTCCGTCAACTCCTGGGGGCCGAAACCGGTCACGCTCAGTTATGAGGCCAATGGCGTTCAACAAGACGAAGCGCATACTTTCGCAACGCGGACCGGAGCTGGAATCAATACCCCCGACACGCCCGCGATGAATATCACCATCGTGCAGCCGCTCGAAGCGCAAGGATGGACCACCGACAACACCATGCTGGAACAGCTCGTCAACAAAGGTGGCGTCACCTCCGCGGAACTCTCGAAAATCGCCGTTCCCGGCAAAGAAGACGAGGCACGACTCAAGTCGCTGGAACAGACGTTCACCAAGCATGACAAACTGCAGGTGGTGGCCGATCCAACCTATCTGAAGACGATGCCGATGCCGACGCAAGTCGACGGCATCACGCAACCGGCCCTGTTCGACATCACCGCCTATTCCGCGCTGAACGATAGCAAAACCTATGATTCGGCAGGCGTCGGCACCTCGCGATGGAACGCCGAACAGGCCTTGAAAAACTATCAATCGGCGTTGGGTGACCCGAACGCGAGTATGACCACGTATGCATGGCAGGGCACCGGCAATTGGACCGCCGACGCGCTGGCGAAAGCCAAGCAGCAGGGGTACGGCACCGTCATCGCCACGCATGATTTCGAAGAAGATGATGCGGCCACCGCGGAAACCGGCAAGACCGTAGTAACCACCGACGCCGGCGACATCACCGTACTGACCGCGCAAAGCGTGCTTTCCAACCTTGCACAAGGCAAGGCGACCAGTGCCGACGCCGAAGCGGACGGCGAGGGAACAACGGCCGGGCGTCTCGCGCGATTCGTCGCGCAAAGCGCGTTCTACCAGATGGAGCAGCCGTATTCGGAACGCAATCTGCTGGTCTGCCTGAACGGCAACTCTGATCCGGCCGTCGTGGACGCACTGATGACGGACGTCGAACAATCGCCATGGCTGAACATCACCGATCTGAACACGCTCAACAATGCCGACCCCGCCTTGAGCGGCGACGATGCAGCCGCGATCGTGCCGCAATCCGACGGAATCAATGATGCGACGCAAGCCAATCTCAGGCAGACGCTCAACACACTGGCAGCCTCGACAAACGACATCAAACGATTCAACGCGTCCATCCTCACCGACGTCGCCGACGATGCCAAGCAGGCCCCCGCAGGCCTCAAAGCGTGGCGCAGGCAGCTCGTCAACGCGCACGGCATCATGGCCCTGCACGCGCTAGGCGGCGAAAATCCAGCCGGAAGCACCATGGTGGAAGGAGCCGGGCAACTGGCGTCCCTGCTCATCAACGGCGTGGCCATCACACCGACGGAAAACGTCAACGTGGTCAGCGAAACCGCGCAAATGCCCGTTACCATCAGCAACAGCCATCCCTATCCGGTCACGGTAAAAGTCTCATCATTGACCAACTCCATGCAGATCGTCACTTCGCGTTTCGACACCGTGGAAGTGCCCGCGCACAGCGAAGCCCAAGTGGCGTTCACCATCCGCGTGGCCACCTCCGGCACCGCGGACGCCGCGCTCAGCCTGCAGGACAGGCAGGGCATCACATTCGGAGCGACACAAACCACCCACATCACCAGCGCATTGCAGATCAGCGACAAAACCGGCTTCATCATCATCGGCATCGCCGTGCTGCTTGGAGCTTTGGGACTGTGGCGCCAATTCCACCGTAAGAAGGATCCAGACGAATGAGTTCTTCCGTTGGCCGTAATTCACTGATCATGGCCTCCGGCACCGCGGCCTCGCGCGTGACCGGGCAAATCCGTACCATTCTGCTCGCCTGGGCTTTAGGCACCACCGGCTATGCGGCGAACGCCTACCAAGCCGGATCCATGATTCCGCAGGTGATCTACACCTTGGTTTCCGGCGGTATTTTCAACGCCGTGCTCGTGCCGCAGATCGTACGCACGTTGAAGGCAAAAGACGCCGAAACCAAACTCAACAAGCTCATCACGCTTGCCATCACCATGCTGTTGGCGGTGACGATCCTGATGGCCCTATGCACGCCGCTGCTCACCAAGCTGTATGTGAACGGTAGCCCCGAAACCATGGCGTTGGCGACCTCATTCACCCTGTGGTGCATGCCGCAGATCTTCTTCTACGGCCTATATACGGTGGTCGGCCAGATTCTCGCGGCCAAAGACCATTTCACCGCGTATGCGTGGAGTTCCGTGGGTGCGAACATCATCAGCTGCATCGGCTTCGGCACGTTCATCGCGCTATTCGGCCGTGCCACCGAGCATCCGCTTGATTTTTGGACCGCCGACAAAATCGCCCTGACCGCAGGCACGTGGACGTTGGGCGTGGCATTCCAGGCGCTGGTACTGTTCATTCCACTGACCAAAATCGGATTGAAATACCGCCCCATCTTCGGCCTTCGTGGCATTGGATTGCGTTCCATGGGACCGGTCGCGGCTTGGAGTGTCGGCATTGTCGTAATCGACCAGCTCGCCAATATCGTAATCACGCGTACCTCCACTAACGCGCCGATGCTCGCGCAGCAGCAGTTCGGCATCAATCCGCTCGACGTGGCCGGCAATGCTTCATACCAGAACGCGTACACGATTTACATGTTGCCGTATTCGCTGATTGCCGTTTCGCTGGCAACCGCGATTTTCCCGAAAATATCCCGTGCGGTCGCCGATCATAATATCGCCGAAGCGCGCATCGATCTCAGCCAGGCGCTGCGCAATATGGGTGTGATCATGTGCTATTTCGCGGTCGCTTTCGTGGTGATGCCCGTTCCGATCATTCTCGCGTTGCTGCCGTCTGTGAGCGTCAGAGAGGCGATTCTTATGGCGGGACCGTTGGTCACGCTTGGCGTGGGACTTCCGTTCGCCAGCGCGTATCTGATTATCCAGCGCACGTTCTATGCATTCGAAGACGGCAAATCGCCGTTCATTTTCATGCTGTTCGCCATGGGCATTCAAGCGGTAAGCGTGATCATCGGCGCGAAACTACTCCCCCCTACCGAATGGACGACAATGATCGGCATGGTAGGAGCCATGAGCTACATACTGCCGATCCCCATCCTGTATGCCATGCTGCGCAAACGATTCGAAAACAATATCGACGGTCCGCGCATAGCCATCTCGTATCTGAAATCGATTGGCGCGGCAGTAGCTACCATGTTCATCGGCGTGACGGTACGTGACAGCGTCTACCAGCTTGTCGGCGCCCAAATCGGAGCGGTGGACGGTCATATGAACTGGATTCAGGCAGTGGCGTGTGCCGCACTGCTGGCCATAGTGGCCTTCATCGTTTACGTAGGCATGTTGCGGCTGCTACGTTCCGAGGAATTCAAGGAGGCGATCGCACTGATTTCCTCACGTATTCCCGGACTTCGCAAGCCGACCAGCCCCAACGATAGACTGGAACAGGACGACGCCGAAAACGGCGAGTGACCATAGGCAGAACAAACGTTTACAAAAAGTTGAAGGAACCCATGAAACCTCAGCTGGGAGATACCATCAGCAATCGCTACGTGCTCGTTTCGCCATTGCGCGAAGAAACCGGACTGCAGGTCTGGAAGGCCAGCGACCATGTGCTCGCACGGGATTGCCAGCTGTTTATTGTCAGCAGCAGCAAGGCATTGCAGGAAGTCAACGCAACCGCTTCCATGCTGGCTATTTCGCATGATTCCCACTTCACGAAAGTGCTGCAGCTCCAGCATGCCGGCCAGGTCGCGCTGGTGGTGACGCAGCTTGACGAAGGCATGACCCTCAGTGAATATCTTGCGCTGAACGCCAACCAGCCGTTGAGCTATACAGCCATGCGCTCCATCATTGGCGAAGTCATCGAATCATTGCATGCGCTGCAAAAAGACAATCTCACGCATTTCTCCATCAGCACCGACACGGTGCGACTGACCCGTTCCGGCATTCAGATCGCAGATGCTCCAGTGAGCATCATGCTTGCCGACACTTCCCGCGCGCAGGCTTTGGAAAATCGGGAACAGCTTGCGATCCGTCAAATCTCAGCGCTGTTGTACGCTATGCTGATCCGACGCCCGTCCACGCTGTCGACGGATTTCCGTCTTGAAGCGCTCGCGCCGACCACGCCGATGGAATTCCGCGTGATCTGCAAGCGCGGTCTCGAACTTGAAGAGGACGACGGCTTCCCCACCGTTCCGATGGCAACCATTGCGGAATTGGAAGCGTTGCTTGGCGAGTACCAACCGCTGTCATCGTTGGGAAGCATGGATATCACGTTGCCTTCCATGGATTCGGAATGCTCAATCGCCAATGTTCCGTTACTGCAGATTCTTGAGAAGGATGTGCTCCCGCTGCCGGATACGCTGGCAGCGGCTGGAAGCATTCCGGAAATGACGTTCACGGCTCCCGAACCGCATAACGATTTTTCCGATGGCAAGGAGGCTTTGGCGAAAGGCGTCGCGGCCACCAGTGGAGCGGTGAAATCGTTGTGGAGCAGCGGCCGTGAACTGCTGAGCGAAGAAGACATCGATGGCGTGACCGACACCAGCGATTCTCCCTTCTCCTTCCCCATCAGGGTTTCCGTACCGGACGATGGCATGTCATCCGACGATTCCCAGTTGGAAAAAACCGGTCGCATTCCAGTGATCGGCGCGGATGGTCAGGTCATTCAGCCCGGCGAGGAGTCCGCCCGTGCGTTGAAAGCAGAGCAGGAGGCGATCGATGCCGCGTATGCCGCCGGTCGAGCCGCGGTTCCGCCGAGCTTCACGCCGAAGAATCCTTCTTCCGCTTCGGCGAATACTGACGTTGCCGACGCGAAACTGTTTGGCAAGCTGAAAACGAAGGTCGTTGCGATTATCGTGGCGGTCATCGTTGTTGCGGTTGCGCTTGGGTTTGCAGTTCATGGTTTGATGCAGCCTTCAGATTCGGTTACGACTGATTCAAAAGGACCATGGCCGGAAATAAATCTTGACGAAGTGCCGTTCGGCGAGGGAGATCAGTCGGATGCGAATTCCGCGGATTCTTCCAATTCCGATACGTCCGGCAATACCGATTCGTCCAATTCCAAGGATTCTTCCGATGCTTCCGCCAATACGCCGGCATCCGGCGAGTCTACGGCGTCCAAGCAACCCAAGAAAACCGAGGACAAGGTCGTGACCGCCGATAAGCAGTCGAAGAAAGTGCCGGATCCGAAGCAGCCGGAAAACACGACCGCGTACGAAATCGACAATCGTCAATTCCTGTCGAATCCTGACGGACAGCAGGGCTACGGATATTACGTGCATCTGAGCCAGCCGCAGAAGGCGTATCGCATGGTCATCAAAATTCGTTCTTCCGGTGGTCAGGGATATATTCGCGTGAATGCGACAAACAGCCCGTCCCAAGGCGAACAGGTGGCGCAGTTCGAGTTTGACGCTTCCGGCACGACCGACATCAAGTTCGACAAGGCCGTGGAAACGCAGGACATCATGCTGTGGGTTCCACTTGATAGCCTGCCGGGCAACCAGCTGTACATCGAAAGCATTCAAGTGTTCTGATCGTCAGCACATCGCAATATCCGATTACTTCTGAAGATTGCGATACG
>ENA-OQEL01000228-OQEL01000228.1-human-gut-metagenome-genome-assembly--contig:-NODE-228-length-21670-cov-3.853270_pt1 | contig 21670 bp, 21 predicted proteins | sample MGYA00242796_ERZ504637 | MGnify/ENA primary metagenome ERZ504637 (study PRJEB26092, sample SAMD00036306) | human gut metagenome | host: Homo sapiens | study: EMG produced TPA metagenomics assembly of... | reverse complement strand
GACAAGCCACTGTGCCGGATCGGACAGCACTTCCATCGGCTGGACGGTGAAGGTAGGGCGGTTGAGGAACAGAAAGCAGACACCTTCCTGAGACCCCGGACGAGAACGACCCCACCAAGGTCGACCTTTACCATGCCGACTGAGAACGTGGAAGTGAAGGCAACCTTCGAGAATGACCCCATTCCTGAACCCGACCCGGTTGGACCCAGCGATACCGGCAACATTCAGGGCGCGATCTCTGCTGTGGTCGTGGGTGCTGCCGCAGGTGCTATTATCTATGAAGCCGGCACCGGCATCTACCGCGTCATCAATATGCCCGGGCATCCCCATGCCCTCCAACCGTATCGAGCTGGCCGAGCTCTGTGGGAGCACGCCGGCAAGCCTGAGCTGTAAGCACCGCCCTCTACAGCGACATCGACGAGGGCGATATCGACGCACAAAAGGCCGCCCGCTGGGCAGTGGAGCAGGATCTGATGAAGGACGATGCGGACAACAATAAATTCCACCCGGCCTTCCCCGTCAGCAAGCTGCGCACCTGCCTGACCTGGAACGCCGCAAAAGAAAAAGGCTTGTTTGACAAGACCGAAGAATAAAAATCAGGACCCCGAGGGGGCTGCTGCACCAAATGTGGTGCGGCAGCTCCTTTTCTCGTTTTCGGGTGTTGGAAATTGCGCCCGGCCCGTGGTATACTGACAATAGCATGTTTTCGGCCTTTGGCCGGACAAGTTTTCCACACAGAGGAGGCGCAGCGGTTGAAACATCCGAATCATTTTGGCCGGTGGTTGGCTTGCGTGCTGCTGTGCCTGCTTCTGGCAGGCTGCAGCATGCCCGGTGAACAGGTGCAGGTGGAAAGAGCTTCTGCGTGCGCCCAAAGCTTTCCGGCGATTACGGCGATGTGCAGACTGCCCTGAACGACTGGCTGGGGGAGAGCGCACAGCATCAAATAATCCCATGCAGGGGCGACCTGCTTTCGCCTTTCCTGCTGCAGGATCTGGACGGTGACGGCAGGCAGGATGCCGCCGTGCTTTACACCACCGCCCAAAGCTCCAACGTGTGCATTGCCATCCTGCAGAAGGATGATGCCGACATCTGGCATGTGCGCCAGAACGTAGAGGGCCTTGCAGACACGGTAGAGTCGGTGGGGCTGGCCCAGCTGCAGCCCGGCGATGCCACCCAACTGGTGGTGGGTTATACAGCGGCACAGGGCGACCATTATCTGGCTGTGTATTCCTACACCGACGGCGTGCTTTCCACGATCCTGGAGCAGCAGTACCAGCAGTATCTGGTGGAGGATATCACCGGCGGCGGCAATCAGGACCTGATCCTGATGTCTACGCTGGAGGACGGCGGCGTGCAGATCGAACTGCTGACCGTGGATAAAGAGGGCAGCTTCCAGCAGGTGGCTGTTATGGGCCTTTCCGCCAATCGGTTCGCCGGCTGCGCCTCGGTGGCGGCGGGTGTGGGTGCGGACGGCAGGCATTATCTGGTGCTGGATGGCTGGACCGGCATTTCCGGCAACAATCTGGCCAGCGTGCTGCTGCGTTTTGACGAGGACACGCAGCAGATGGTGCCTGCCGACCAGATCAGCACCGAAAAGCTTTACACCGCATCCCTGCGCAATGTGCCCAGTCTGGTCAGTCAGGATCTGGACGGCGACGGCATCGTGGAGATCCCCACCCAGCCGGACGAAGCGGGCCTGCTGAACATGAGCCAGAGCCGCCGCATGGATTTTATCGTGTGGATGGACTATACCAGCCCGCACCCGGAAAAAAAGCTTCGGGCTGCTGGACGAAGAAACCAACTGCTATATCGAGCTGCCCATGGAGTGGGAGGGCAACCTCAAACTGACCGACAGCGAACAATATGATGGTGCAGTGGAGCTGCGCACGGTGGACGAAGACCAGCTGGTAATGACCCTGCGTCTGGTGCGCACCACCTCCAGCCTGAAGGGCTGGACCCGCCTTGGCATCGTGGCATCCCGCCAGATGCAGGCGAAGCTTGCCCCGGATGTGGAGATCCGTGATAAAAATTACCGCCTGTCCAAGGCGCTGTATCTGCTCAACTAAAGAACGGAGGAACAGTTCATGGTACGAGTGCTTGTCGTTGAAGATGAAGCCAACATCCGCGAGATGATCGCGCTGAACCTGCGCCTTGCGGGCATGGAGGCTGTGGAGGCCGAAAGCGCCGAGGCGGCTCTGCCGCTGCTGGAGAAGAAGCCGGGCTGCGATGCGGCCATTCTGGATGTGATGCTGCCGGGCATGAACGGCTTCTCCCTGTGCGAGACCATCCGCCGCACCGATCAGAAGATCGGCATTATCATCCTCAGCGCCAAGGGACAGGAGCAGGACAAGATCCGCGGCCTTTCTATTGGTGCCGATGACTATATGACCAAGCCTTTCAGTGTAAGCGAACTGCTGGCCCGTGTGAAAGCGCTGTGCCGCCGCGTCGGCCGTACTGCAGGCGGGGACGAAAAAGAAAAGGAAAACCCGCTGGGGATGCTCACCAGCGGCGAATTTGTGCTGGACGAGAACCGCCGCGTGCTGCTCAAGGCAGGCCAGCCGATTGAGCTGACGCAGGTGGAATTCCAGATCATGGAGCTGTTCTTCCGCAACCCCGGCATTGCGCTGGTGCGCGAGAAGATCTTGAAGGGTGTGTGGGGCGAGAACTATTTTGGTGACGTGAAGATCGTGGATGTGAACATCCGCCGTCTGCGCATGAAGGTGGAGGATGAACCCAGCCATCCCACCATATCCTTACTGTGTGGGGCTACGGTTACAGATGGGAAGAATGAGAAGCGGGATCACCCGCCGGTGGCTGCGGGGCAATCTGCTCATCACCGTGCTGCTGGTGCTGCTGGCCGAAACCATGTTCCTGTACAACTACACACGCAGCTATTATAACAGCGTGCAGCAGACCATGTACCGGCGGTTCTCTTCGGTGTCCGGCCAGCTGAAAATGTACACCGGCGATACGGTGCAGAGCACGGCGGCTACCCGCAGCGTGGCCCTGCGCCGCATGGTGGAGCAGTTTGCCGATAAGGACAAATACGAGTTCATGCTGCTGGACAGCTATGGCGGGGTCATTGCGTCCTCCAGCGGCACAAATGCGGACGGCATTGTGACCGGCATCGACTTTGAGCAGGCGCAGGAGGCTTCTGATGGCCTTGGTGTGGCGGTCTACCGCACCCAGTCCGGCGAGCTGGTGATGGCGGCCTGCTATCTGGTGCCATACGCCGCCGAGGATGTGGCGGCGATGCGTCTTGTCACCAGCCTGACCCTTGTGGGAGCGCAGATCAAGAACGCCATCGCGGTAAGTGTTGTGATCGCGGCGGTGATCCTTGCTTTCACCGTGATGTCCGGCCTGTACTTCATCCGCAGCATCGTGGTGCCGCTGGGACAGGTGGAGCGCACCGCAGCCAGCATCGCCCGGGGTGAGCTGGATGTGCGCCTGCCGGTCACTGGCAACGAACACGACGAGGTGGACCGCCTGCGCGGCACCATCAACCAGATGGCCGAAGGGCTGGAAGAGACCGAGAAGATGAAGAACGAGTTCATCAGTTCCGTCTCTCACGAGCTGCGCACGCCGCTCACCTCCATCCGGGGCTGGGTGGAGACCCTGCGCACACTGGACGACCCGGCAGACGAGAACTACCGCAAGGGCCTTGAGATCATCAACAATGAGACGGGCCGCCTGTACAACATGGTGGAAGAGCTGCTGGATTTCAGCCGTCTGCAGAACGGCCGCATCCGTATGGACTGCCGCCCGCTGGACCTTGTGGCAGAGCTGACCGATGCGGTGCTGTTCTGTGAAGCACGCATCCAGCGCGAGGGCCTTGTGCTCAGCTACACCGAGCCGGAGGAGATGATCCCGGTCTATGCCGACCCGGACCGTCTGCGGCAGGTGTTCATCAACATCATGGACAACGCCATCAAGTACTCGGCCCCCGGCGGGCGCATCACGGTCAAGCTGTGGGCGGGCGAATACAAGGCTTTTGCGGAGATCATCGATCAGGGCCGCGGCATCCCGCCGGAAGACCTTGAGAATGTCAAGACCAAGTTCTACAAGGGCAGCAATTCGGTGCGGGGCAGCGGCATCGGCCTTGCGCTGGTGGATTCCATCATGACTGCACTGGACGGCACCATGGACATCAAGAGCACGCTGGGCCGCGGCACAGTGGTCACACTGGGCTTGCCGCTGTACCATAAGGCGTGAAGATTTTGTCACAATTCTGTGGTAAAATGGTCGAGAAAAATATGATCCGATAGGAGAACCCAATGAATCAACCCAAAAAGGAACGTTTCAAGACCAGCGTCGGCGGGCAGGCGCTGATGGAAGGCATCATGATGCGCGGCCCGAAGCTCATCTGCTGCGCCGTGCGCAAGCCGGACGGCACCATTGAGACCAAGATCGACCCTGTGAAGAACCACGGCATCTGGACAAAGATCCCGCTGGTGCGCGGTGCCATCTCCATGATCGAAAGCCTGATCGTGGGCTACCGCTACATGATGTACTCGGCTCAGGTGAGCATGGGTGACGACTACGACCCCGAAGAGGAAGAGACTGCCTTTGAAAAATGGGTGGGCGACCACTTGGGCAAAAAGGCAGAGGACGCACTGCTGGCCTGTGCCGCCGTACTGGGCGGCCTGCTGGCGATTTTGCTGTTCACCGTGCTGCCCACCCTCATCGTGGGCGGCGTGAACCACTTTGTAACATTGGGCCGCTGGGCCAAGGTGGTGCTGGAAGCGGTGCTGAAAGTTGGCATCTTCCTCACCTATATGGTGGCCATCTCCAAGATGAAGGAGATCCACCGCGTGTTTGAGTACCACGGTGCCGAGCACAAGACCATTGCCTGCTATGAGGCCGGTGATGAGCTGACCGTGGAGAATGTGCGCAAGTACACTCGGTTCCATCCGCGCTGCGGCACCAGCTTCCTCATTCTGGTGGTCATCGTCAGCGTGTTCCTCTACAGCGTGCTGCCGTGGGGCAGCATCGGCCTGCGGGTGCTGTTCAAGCTGCTGCTTCTGCCGCTGGTCATGGGCATCAGCTATGAGCTGCTCAAGTGGTGCGGCCGGTCCGATAACATTGCCACCCGCATCATCCGCCAGCCCGGCATCTGGGTGCAGCACCTGACCGTGTTTGAACCGGACGACAGCATGATCGAGGTGGCCATTGCCGCCGTGACCCCTGTGTTGCCCGAGGACCCGGAGGATGGCAGATGGTAATTGCTGGTTTGACCCCGCGCGAAGCGGTGCGGGCCGTGGAAGCCCGGCTTTCCGCTGCAGGGTGTCCGGATGCCGATTACGATGCACGGGAGCTGTTCCGCGTGGCAGCCGGGCAGGATGCCCGCCTTTCCGACCGGGTGCTGACCACGGAGGAAGTGGAAAAGCTGGAAGCCCTCTGCACGCGCCGTGAGCAGCGGGAACCGCTGCAATACCTGTGCGGGATCTGGAGCTTTCTGGATTTTGACCTTGCCGTTGGCCCCGGTGTGCTCTGCCCCCGGGCAGACACTGAGGTGGTAGCGGAAGCGGCTGCCAATACCCTGACGGGCATTGCAGCGCCCCGGGTGCTGGATCTCTGCGCGGGGACCGGCTGTCTGGGGCTGGGCGTCAAGCGCTTCTGCCCGGCGGCGCAGGTGACCTGCGTGGAAAAAAGCCCGGAAGCTTTTGTTTATCTGGAAAAGAACTGCCGCTGCGCCCTGAAAGGGCAGGGCGGGCAGACGGAGGACTTGCTGAAGCCTACCGCGTTTGAGCAGGCAGATGCCCCGGCCTTTGACTGGGGGCCGGCGCTGAACGCCCTGCGCGCAAAGGCAAAGCCAGCCTATGCGGTGCAGCCGGTGGAGGGCGACCTGTTCACCTACTGGCAGGGCCTGCCGGAAGGGCAGCTTGATCTGATCGTATCCAACCCGCCCTACCTCACCGCCGAGGAGATGCGGCATCTGCAGCCGGAGGTGGCGCAGGAGCCGGCCATGGCGCTGGAAGCAGGAAAGGACGGCCTTGTGTTCTACCGTGCCCTTGCAGAGCATTACCAGAATGCACTGCGGCCCGGCGGCGCACTGGTGCTGGAGATCGGCTGGCAGCAGCGGCAGGCTGTGGCGGCACTGCTGGCTGCAAACGGCTGGGCAGACATTGAGTGCCGCAAGGATTTTGGCGGCAACGACCGGTGCATGATCGCCCACAGACCCGAAAAATAAAAATGAAAATAGAAACAACTTCTCGTTGTAATATTTTGATTTTGTGGTATACTATACTGGAAAGTATACGGACAGCCCGCGCACGGCGGGCAGCAGGAAGAAAAGGAGCAGCACGCTATGGCAAAAAAATCAGAACAACAACACCGTTGCCCCGGCGACCAAAAAGACCGAGCCGGAGGCCAAAAAAGGATGCGCTGGCCACTGCGCTGGCCCAAGATCGAAAAGCAGTTCGGCAAGGGTGCCGTGATGAAGCTGGGTGATAACGCCTCCATGCAGGTGGATGCCATTTCCACCGGCAGTCTGGGTCTGGATCTGGCTCTGGGCGTGGGCGGTGTGCCCCGCGGCCGCATCATTGAGGTGTACGGCCCGGAATCCAGTGGTAAGACCACGCTGGCTCTGCACATCCTGGCCGAAGCCCAGAAGCAGGGCGGCGAAGTGGCCTTCATTGATGTGGAGCACGCACTGGACCCCACCTATGCCGAAGCGCTGGGCGTGGACATCAACAATCTGCTGGTCAGCCAGCCGGACACCGGCGAGCAGGCCATGGAGATCTGCGAAGCACTGGTGCGCTCCGGTGCCATCGATGCCATCGTGGTGGACTCGGTTGCCGCCATGGTGCCGAGGGCTGAGATCGAGGGCGAAATGGGCGACAGCCATGTGGGCCTGCAGGCCCGCCTGATGAGTCAGGCCATGCGCAAGCTGACTTCGGTCATCGGCAAGACCAACACGGTCTGCGTCTTCATCAACCAGCTGCGTGAAAAAGTGGGCGTGATGTACGGCAACCCGGAGGTCACCACCGGCGGCCGCGCCTGAAATATTACGCCTCGGTGCGCATCGACATCCGCCGCGTGGAGGGCCTGAAGGACTCTTCCGGCCAGTTCATCGGCAACCACACCCGCGCCAAGATCGTCAAGAATAAGGTGGCACCTCCGTTCCGTGAGGCAGAGTTCGATATCATGTTCGGCGAGGGCATTTCCAAGATGAGCGAACTCATTGATGTGGGCGTGAAGCTGGGCATCGTGCAGAAGAGCGGCGCATGGTTCAACTATGGCGATATCCGTCTGGGTCAGGGCCGCGACAACGCAAAGCAGTTCCTGAAGGACAATCCCGAGATCGCAAACGACATCGAGGGCCAGATCCGCGCCAATGCCGATAAGCTGTACGCATCCCGCCGCCCGGCAGGCAAGGGCGCTGCGGCCAAGGCCGAGGAACCCGCCAAGGCTGCAGATGCCAAGGAGCCGGTGGTCAAGGCTCCTGCCCGCAGCAGCGAGAGCGAACTGGATATCATGGTGGAGGACTAAATGTCCTTTTATAAACGCCGCCGCCCGAAGCCGGAAGAAGAAAAGTGCGCCGACCCGGCCAAGGCCCGCGCCCGCGCACTGGATGCGCTGGCCTCGCGCGAGATGTCCTCGGCACAGCTGTATGAACGACTGTGCTATGGCTTTACCGAGCAGGCTGCAGCGGCTGCTGTGGCTGAGATGGTGGAGCTGGATTACGTAAACGATGACCGCTATGCCGAAGCCCGGGCACACAGCCTGCTTGCCGCCCGCAAGAGCCGCCGTGCGGCGGCCCAGAACCTGCGGCAGAAGGGCCTTTCCGGCGCGCAGATCGAGCAGGCGCTGGAAAGCGTCTATGCCCCGGACGTAGACGGCGAAAGCCCGGAGCTGGAAGCTGCCGCCGCTCTGGTGCGCAGCCGCTACATGAAAAAGCTGGCCGATGGCCGCCGCGACCTTGTGGTGGCCGCCCTGCAGCGCCGCGGCTTTGCGTATTCGGTCATAAAAGAAGCGATAAAAAGAGCGGAAGAAGAATAAAAAGCACCCCTCAAAAGAGAAAGAGAGTATCATCCCCTATGAAAATTGCGTGTATTTCCCTTGGCTGCCCCAAGAATCAGGTCGATCTGGATGTGATGGTGCACATCCTGCTGTCTGCCGGCCACGAGACCGTGGCCGATCTGGCCGAAGCAGATGTGATCCTTGTGAACACCTGCGGCTTCATTGAGAGCGCAAAGACCGAAGCCATTGAAAACATTCTGGAAGCCTGCTCCTACAAGCAGCAGAACCCGGAGCTGAAGGTCATCGTCACCGGCTGTCTTGCCGAGCGCTACCGCAGCCAGATCGAGGAAGAGATCCCCGAGGTGGACGCGGTGGTGGGCTGTGCCTCCAACAAGGCCATCGACACCATCGTGGCCCGCCTGTTCCATGGTGAGGACCATCTGGAAAGCTACGGTGCCAAAAAGGACTTTCCGCTGGGCGGCAAGCGTGTCATCGGCACGCCTGCCCACTATGCGTACTTAAAGATCGCTGAAGGCTGCAACAACCGCTGCCACTACTGCGCCATCCCCGGCATCCGCGGCCCGCTGCACAGCCGCGATATGGCCGACTGCGTGGCCGAAGCCCGCTGGCTGGCCGGTGAGGGCGTGAAAGAGCTGATCGTGGTCGCACAGGACCCCACCGCTTACGGCGAGGATTGGGGCAAACCCGGCAGCATCTGCGAGCTGCTGGATAAGCTGAACAAGGTGCCGGGCCTCGAGTGGATCCGCATTATGTACGCTTACCCGGAGCGCATCACGGATGAGTTCATTGCCGCCATGAAGCGCAATGAGAAGGTGGTGCCCTACCTCGATCTGCCCATCCAGCACTGCAATGACACCATCCTCAAGAATATGAACCGCCGCTCCAACCGCGCCGAGCTGCTGGAGGTGATCGGCAAGCTGCGCCGCGAGATCCCCGGCATCACCCTGCGCACCACTCTGATCGCAGGCTTCCCCGGCGAGACCGAGGAGCAGTTCGAGGATCTGTGCAATTTTGTCAAGGAAGTAAAGTTCGACCGTCTGGGCTGCTTTGCCTATTCTGCCGAGGAGAACACCGTTGCTGCCAAGATGGACGGCCAGATCGAGCAGGAAGTCAAGGACAAGCGCGCCGAACTGGTGATGCAGATCCAGACCGGCATCATGGCCCAGAAGCAGGCCGAAAAGGTGGGCCAGACCGTGCATGTACTTTGCGACGGCATCGACGAGGAGAGCGGTCTGTACCTGTGCCGCACCACCGGCGATGCTCCTGAGGTGGACGGCAATGTGTGCGTTTCCAGCGAGGAGCCGCTGTACCCCGGCCAGTTCTATGATGTTCTGGTGGACGACAGCGACCTTTACGATCTGTATGGTACTGTTGCAAAATAACAAATTGGAGGAATCTGTATGAATCTGCCCAATAAACTCACTTTGACCCGCATCCTGCTGGTGCCGGTGTTCATGGTCTTTGTGTCCCTCACCAGCCTGAGCGGCATCGCGGATGGCTCCTTCCAGCCGACGTATTACCTGATCGCAGGCATCGTCTTTGCTGCCGCCAGCTTTACTGATTTTCTGGACGGCCATCTGGCCCGCAAGTGGAACATGGTAACGGACTTCGGCAAGTTTGCCGACCGCTGGCCGCAAACTGCTCACACTGTGGCCTTCATTTACATGATGCGGGACGGCGTATGCAGCCCGGTGGTGCTGTGCATCATTCTGGCCCGCGAGTTTGCCGTGTCTGGCCTGCGCATGGTGGCCGCCGGTGCCAAGGACGGCAAGGTGATCGCCGCCAACATGTGGGGCAAGGTGAAGACCGTGCTGCAGATGCTGAGCATCATCTTCTACTTCTTTGGCATGGCGATTGCGGCGAATGTGTCCTGGGATGCCACGGTCCTGGTTGTGGGAGCCTCGGTGGTGCTGTGCTGGCTGGTGGCTGCCGTGACGGCCATTTCCGGCATCAAATACCTGTGGGACAACCGCAGCTTCATCAACACCGCAAAATAAAGCGTTTTTTGAAAAAGGGCAGGGAAACCTGCCCTTTTTCAAATTTTCGAGGAAATATTACAAGACGGAAAGGCTTTCCATGAAAAAATTTGCTGATACGGCGCGCCGCCTGCTTTCCATCGCGCTGAACCTGTTCATCGTCTGGGCGGAGCCCATTGCCCTGCCCATGAGCTGGGATTGGGGCAAAGAGCAGATGTTCATTTTTTACACCGAGGATTCCAACATCCTTTCGGCCTGCATCTGCGCCATGGTGGCGGTGGGCCAGCTGGTGTGCATCTTTACCGGCAGGGAACTGCCGCGCTGGCTGCACACCCTCAAGTACATTGCCACCTGCTGCCTGACCATGACCTTTCTCACGGTGGTGTTCGTGCTGGGTCCCATGTATGAGGACGGCAACGGCTGGTACATCATGCTGTGCACCGGCTCCATGCTGTACCATCATCTGCTCAACCCGCTGGCGGCCATCTTCTCCTTTGTGCTGCTGGAGCGCTCACCGCGCCTGCCCCGCAGTACGGTCAAGTGGGCGCTGCTGCCCACGGTGCTGTACGGCGGCATCATTTTGTGGCTGAACATCCAGCGCGTGGTAGATGGGCCATATCCCTTCATGAAGGTGTATGACCAGAGCGTGCAGGCGTCGGTGCTGTGGTGCATCGCCATCCTGCTGATGAATTACTTCTATGCATGGCTGCTCTGGAAGCTGAACGGCGGGAAGAAAGAAAAAGCCTGACGATTTGAAATGCCCTCCGCTTTTCTCTGGGCATAAATAGCGGAAATACTAATTTTTATTAGAGCAATACCGGACAGACTGCGGTCTGTCCGGTATTGCATTTTTCACAGAAGGGGCCGCAAAGAAAAACAGCATCTGAAAGCTCCGGCCCTTCCTGTGAAAAAGCAGCTCCGAAAAGCCCGCAGGCTTTTCGGAGCTGCAAATTAAAGATAAATTATCCTCTGAATATGCCCAGAGCAAAGCGGAGGGCATTCTGAAATGGTTCTTGTGTTTTTACGCTACGGTGGAATTCTCTTCCAGCCAGTCCAGCACACAGGACTGCAGGGCGTTCAGGTGCGCACGGTTCTCACCGTAGGTGTCGGCATAGGTGCTGTTGGCGTCGTCCAGCTCTTCCTGCGTGGGAGCAAGGCTCTTGGTTTCGGCCACGGCCTGAAGGATCAGGTCCTGCTTTGCCAGATGCTCAAAGTAAGCGTCGGATGCGGCCAGCATGGCATCGGCATCGGTGTAGCCCTGCGTCTGGGCAAAAGCATTCAGATCCATGCCGTAGGCGGTGGCGTACTGGTTGTAGTAGTTCAGGAACATGCGGATGTAATAGCTGGTGATCTCGCTGGGCAGCTCCTTGAAGGTGGAGTTCGACATCAGGTAGTCCACGATGGCGTTCTCATAGTTGGTGGCATACAGCGCATCGTTAAGGTAGCTGCGCAACTGGTCGGCGGTGTGCAGATCATCGCTGGTGCCAAAGTTGGAGTCCACCCACTCGTCGGTCAGCTCGGGGGTCACGCTTTCGGAAATGGAGTTCAGGGTCACGCTGAACACGGCTTCCTTGCCGCTGAGGGTGATCGTGTTGCCCTCGGCATCGGTGGAATCGCCGTAGCCGTCCGGGAAGGTGACGGTCACATCAAAGGTATCGCCCACATTGTGCCCGATGATCTGATCCTCAAAGCCATCGATGAAGGAACCGCTGCCAAGGGTCAGGTCGTAGCCGGTGGCAGTGCCGCCGGTAAAGGCCACGCCGTCCACGGTGCCGGTGTAATCGATGTTGGCAACATCTCCGCTCTGGGCGGCACGGCCGGTAACGGGCTGGGAAGAGGTGTACTGGTTCAGCAGGTTGTCCACCTGCTGCTGCAGTTCATCTTCGGTGGGGGTCAGGTCGTTCTCCTTCAGGGCGATGGAGCCGAAGTCCTCCGGCAGGGTCACATAGTCCAGCGCTTTGATGCCGCTCCAATAGCCGTTTTCGTCCAGACCATCGCTGTAATCAAAGGCCTCGTAGTCGAAGTCGGCAACAGAGCCAAACTGCGAGACGGATGCGGCAGCCGAAGAAGCGCTGTCGGTCTGCTTGTGCTTTGTCAGCATGAAACAGGCAAAAATGACGCACACCACTGCGGCGATGGCCAGCAGGATGCACAGGAGTTTTTTGGTGTTGTTTTTCAAAAGAAATACCTCCATAAAAATCGGCCTGATGCACAGCAAAAGACCGGTACAGGCAGAACAGATACCCATTTATTATATACGTTCTGACGGCAAAAGGAAAGTTTTTTGCAAAATTTCCACAAATCCTGCGGCGGGTTTGTATCACTTTTGCCCGTCTGCAGACGCAAAAGTGACCAAAACCGGTGGAAATGGGCAGGCGGTTCTGTTACAATAAAAATAAGTGAGCCTTCCCGGGAACATAAGGCCCCTCCCTGAGGGGGCTGCCGAGCGTATGCGAGACTGGAGGAGTTCCTCCTTCTGTCATCGCTGTGCAATGGAGAGGGCGAGGACGGTAAGATATTGGAGGAAATTCAAATGGATTACAATAAAGCTGCTCTGGAAATGCACGAGACCCACAAGGGCAAGGTGGGCATCGTAAGCAAGGTGGAGGTCGCCACCCGCGATGACCTGTCCACCGCCTACACTCCCGGTGTGGCCGAACCCTGCCGCAAGATCAAGGAAAACCCCGACGACGTGTATAAGTACACCTTCAAGGGCAACATGGTGGCTGTCGTTTCCAACGGCACCGCCGTGCTGGGCTTGGGCGATATCGGCCCGGAAGCCGGTCTGCCGGTCATGGAGGGCAAGGCGGTGCTGTTCAAGGAGTTCGGCGGCGTGGATGCCTTCCCCATCTGCATCGATGCCCACGACGCTGCCAGCGTCATTGCTGCCTGCAAGGCCATTGCGCCCACCTTTGGCGGCATCAATCTGGAGGATATCAAGAGCCCTGAGTGCTTTGAGATCGAAGAAACGCTGGAGCGTGAGCTGGACATCCCCGTGTTCCACGATGACCAGCACGGTACTGCTATCGTCGTTACTGCTGCCCTCATCAACGCCCTGCGTGTGGTGGGCAAGAAGATGGAAGATGTGCACATCGTGCTGAACGGCCCCGGTGCTGCCGGTACTGCCATCATCAAGATGCTCATGACCGCCGGTGCAAAGGACATCATTGCAGTGGACCAGTTCGGCACCCTGTACAAGGGCTGCAACAGCGCCGAAGCCCACAAGAACTGGCTGGGTGAGGTGACCAATCCCCGTCAGGTCAAGGGCGGCCTGAAGGAAGCACTGGAAGGTGCCGACGTGTTCATCGGCGTTTCCAAGCCCGGCATCCTGACCACTGAGCTGTGCAAGACCATGAACAAGGATGCCATCGTTTTTGCCATGGCCAACCCCACCCCGGAGATCATGCCGGACGAGGCCAAGGCCGGCGGCGTGCGGGTGATGGCCACCGGCCGCAGCGACTTCCCCAATCAGGTGAACAACGTGCTGTGCTTCCCCGGCCTGTTCAAGGGCGCACTGAGCGTCCGCGCCCGTGACATCAACAATGAGATGAAGCTGGCCGCCGCCTACGCCATCGCCGACCTCATCACCGATGCCGACCGCAGTGAGGAGAACATCATCCCCGGCGCGTTCGACCCCCGCGTGGCCGAAGCTGTGGCAAATGCCGTGGCAAAGGCTGCCCGCGAGACCGGCGTTGCCCGTCTGTAAGCGGAGGAAGCGTTTATGAGAACCATTTCCGCACAGGAGATCACGGATACCGTTGCACGGCTGTGCATCGAAGCCAACACCCGCCTGCCGCAGGATGTGCAGGCGGCGCTGGACAAGGCCCGGCAGGAAGAGCCGTGGCCGCTGGCGAAGAGCACTCTCGACCTTTTGTGGTCGAACCTTTCCGCCGCAAAAGAAGAAAACCTGCCCATCTGTCAGGATACCGGCATGGCCTGCGTGTTTGTGGAGCTTGGCACCGATGTACACATTGACGGCAGCTTTGAAGCTGCCATCCATGAGGGCGTGCGCCGGGGTTACACCGACGGCTACCTGCGCAAGAGCATCGTGGCAGACCCTTTGCGCCGGGGCAATACCGGCGACAACACCCCGGCGGCCATCACAGTGCATCTGGTGGACGGCGAGGGCTGCCGCATCACGGTGGCACCCAAGGGCTTTGGCAGCGAGAACATGAGCCAGATCAAAATGCTCAAGCCCGCCGACGGCGTGGAGGGCTTCAAAAAGTTCGTGCTGGACACGGTGAAGCTGGCAGGCTCCAACCCCTGCCCGCCCATCGTGCTGGGCATCGGCGTGGGCGGCAGCTTTGACAAGGTGGCGTATCTGGCAAAGAAGGCCCTGCTGCGTCCGCTGGATGTGCCAAACCCGGACCCCTATTACGCACAGCTGGAGCAGGAGCTGCTTGCCGCCATCAACGAGCTGGGCATCGGCCCGCAGGGCTTTGGCGGCAGGACCACCTGTCTGGGCCTTGCCATTGAGCAGATGCCTACCCATGTGGCGGGTCTGCCTGCGGCGGTGAATATTTCCTGCCATGTGACCCGCCGTGCAAGCGCGGAACTGTAAGGAGGGGCAAAGATGGAATACAGACTGACGACTCCCTGCACGGCCGAGGACCTTGCCCCGCTCAAGGCGGGCGACACCGTGCTGCTTTCCGGTGTGGTGTACACTGCCCGCGATCAGGCCCACAGGCGGATGATTGAAGCGCTGGAAAAAGGCGAACCGCTGCCCTTTGATCTGACCGGCAGCGCCATCTACTACGTTGGCCCCACGCCGGAACGCCCGGGCCAGGTGATCGGCTCGGCGGGACCCACCACCAGCGGCCGCATGGATGCCATGAGCCCGCGCCTGCTGGACCTTGGCAATAAGATCATGATCGGCAAGGGCAAGCGGGACGATACTGTAAAGGCTGCTGTGGTGCGCAACGGGGCTGTGTATCTGGCAGCGCTTGGCGGGGCCGGTGCGCTGATGGCAAAAAGCGTGCAGACGCTGGAAGTGATCGCATGGCCGGACCTTGGATGTGAAGCCGTGCGCCGCCTGATTGTGAAGGATATGCCGCTGACGGTGATCCTGGATGCCCACGGCGGCGACCTGTACCAGTCCGGCCCGGCGGCATATCTGGAAGCAAAATAATTTATCGCCTTTGCACAAAACGCGGCCGACTAAAAACCGGCAAAACAGCAGATTTGCGCAGGATAAATTTGGTTTGTTTTAACAAACTTCCGCGAATTGCTTGCACATCGGCAAAAAAGTGTGATATCTTGTACTATATGAAACCGTGGTGCTTTGCATCCCGGCACAGACAGGAGGCAAACATACCATGCAGATCCACCAATCCGCAGAAGATTATCTTGAAACGATCCTGATGCTGAGTCAGCGTATGGGCAAAGTGCGCTCCATTGACGTTGTCAATGAGCTGGGCTTTACCAAAGCCAGCGTCAGCATTGCCATGAAGAAGCTGCGCGAGAACGGCTATATCGCGGTGGACGGCGAGGGCAACCTGACCCTGCTGGCACCGGGCCGCGAGATCGCGGAGCGCATCTATAGCCGTCACCGTCTGCTGACCCACTTCTTTATGCAGCTGGGCGTGGACGAAAAGACCGCCGCCGAAGATGCCTGCAAGGCAGAGCATATCCTCAGTGAGCAGACGCTGGAAAAGATCCGTGAGCGCGCCATTGAGACGGATGCTGAGCTTGGCAAGACTGTCAAGTGATCCCCGCAGCATTCCAAGATCGTAAAATGATCCCGTTCCTGAAAAGGAGCGGGATTTTTTTGTATGGAAATTGGGCGGCAGATCCCTCTTGCATCCGGGGTGCGGGTGCGGTATTCTTATAAGATAAGAAGGTTTTTACAGCCAAACCGGGAGGAAACAGCCATGGATGCAGACGAGATCCGCACGCTTTTGGGCGATAACATTTTTGAGCGGGCTAAGAAATACCGCAAGCGCATCCAGCAGAGCACCTGCACCGTGAACGAGGACGGCGTGCGGCATATTTCGGCCATGGTACAGGGCAGCGGCGGCAGCTATTACTATACGCAGGCATGGCTGCGGGAGAACGGCAGCTTTGTCAGTGCGTCCTGCAGCTGCCCGTATAACCAGAACGGCGAGGGCACCTACTGCAAGCATATCGGCGCATTGCTGCTGGACGATGCCGAAAAGAATGCCCCTGCACCGGCGGCAAAGCCGGATGCTATTCCCGGTGTTGTGCGCGGCGCGGCGGGCCTTGCCCCGGAACCGGCCCGGCGGGACAGCTATGCCTCCGGGCTGGAAATGCTGTTTGGCAAAAAGTGGCACGGCGAAACGCCGGTGTCGGATCACGAGGCCCGCAGGCTGCTGGATACCTACAAGGAAGCAGCCCTTGAAAACCTTGGCGTGGACGAGACCGCCCAGCGCACCGGCTTTGCCCATCTGGAACCGGAGCTGACCCTCGTGCCCGGCGCACAGCCATGGCTGCGGCTGCGCATCTCGGACGGCGGGCGGCAGTATGTGGTAAAAAGCATCCCGAACCTGATGGAAGCCGTCGAGATGGGCAAAAGCGTCAGCTACGGCAAGGCACTGGCTTTTGTGCACCGGTGGGATGCCTTTGATGAAGAGTCCCGTGCGCTTTTGCAGCTGCTGCGCCGTCAGGTGAACGCAAGGCAGAGCATGGACAAAGCCGCCGTGCGGGTGTACGGCGGGGCCGAACAAGGCCCGGCGGGAGGCATGATCCTGACCGGCGAGATCTTTGATGACCTTGTGCAGCTGTACGAGCATACCGGTTTTTTGGGCGGGTACGAGCTGCGGGAAGGTCTGCCCGTCATTACCATGACCGTGGAGCGCCGCCGCGGCGGTGTGCAGGTGGAAGGCGAACCCGCACTTTCCGCTGTGCAGGGCCTTGACTATGATTACCTGTTCAGCGAGGATACGCTCTGGCGGCTGCAGCGGCCCGGGTGCACCCGCATCCTGCCCGCATTGCAGGCGCTGGGCGGCAAAAGCCTGTTCTTTACCAGCGCAGATGCCACGGCCTTTTGCAGCTATGTGCTGCCGGAGCTGGGCAGCAAGCTGAACATCGTGGACCCGGAACGTCTGCTGCTGAACCAGATCCCGCTGGAACCGGTGGTGCAGTTCTATCTGGACGCACCGGACAGCTTCCGCATCGAAGCACACGCGGAGTTTTTGTACGGGGAGGATAAGGTCACGCCGTTCGTGCCGTCTCCGGCAGGGCTTTTGCGGGATGTGCGCGCCGAGAGCCGGGCAAAGCGGCTGCTGGCCTCTTATCTGCAGCCCGGTGTGGGCGGCAGAGAGGAAGTGTACGGCACCGCTGACGAGGACGAGATCTACCGCATGTTGGAGGAGGGCGTGCCGGCCCTGCTGGCCGAGGGTGAAGTATACCTGACGGATGCCTTCCGCAGCCTGCAGGCCGCGCCGCCTCGCATCACGGTGGGCGTTTCGGTGCACGGCAGTGTGCTGGATCTGGAAGTGGATACCGGCGAGTTCCCGGTGGCAGAGCTGAAAGACCTGCTGCGCTCCCTGCACCAGAAAAAGCGCTACCACCGCCTGCGGGACGGCCGTCTGCTGCGGCTGGACGACAGTCTGGAAGGGCTGGACGAACTGAACGATACACTGGAACTTTCCGGGGCCAAGCTCAAGAGCGGCCACGCCGAGCTGCCGCTCTACCGTGCACCCAGTCTCGACTGGGCGCTCTCGGGCCAGAACGGCCTGCGTTTCAACCGCGACGATGCGTTCCGCCGCATCAGCCGCAGCTTTCACGCCGTGAAGGACAGCGAGTATACTCCGCCGGAAAGCCTGCACAATGTGCTGCGCAAGTACCAGCGGGATGGCTACCGCTGGCTGCGCACGCTGGACGGCTACGGCATGGGCGGCATTCTGGCCGACGATATGGGCCTTGGCAAGACCGTGCAGGTGCTCAGTTACCTGCTGGCCATGAAGGAAAGCGGCCAGCGCCTGCCCAGCCTCATCGTCTGCCCGGCATCGCTGGTGCTCAACTGGCAGGAGGAATGCCAGAAGTTCACGCCGCAGCTTTCCTGCGTGGCTGTGGACGGCGACGCTGCTCACCGGGCAGAGCTGGCAAAGCAGTGGGCGGAAGCCGACCTTGTGGTGACCAGCTATGACCTGATGCGCCGGGACGAGGAGCTTTACAGCGGGCAGCAATTCTACGCCTGCATTCTGGACGAAGCGCAGGCCATCAAGAACCACACGACCCAAAAGTACAAGGCGGTGTGCGGGGTGAACAGCAAAGTGCGGTTTGCCCTTACCGGCACCCCGGTGGAGAACCGCTTGGGCGAATTGTGGAGCATCTTCTCCTTCCTGATGCCGGGGTATCTGCCGCCCTACAAGACCTTCTGCGCCCGGTTTGAAAAGCCTATCGTGCAGGAGGACGACAAAGACGCACTGCGCCGTTTGAACCAGCTCACCGGGCCGTTCATCCTGCGGCGCATGAAGTCCGAGGTGCTCAAAGAGCTGCCCCCCAAGACCGAGAATCTCCACCGTATCGAGCTGGACGAGCAGCAACGCAAGCTCTACCTTGCCGCTGTGGTGGACGCGCGGGAAAAGCTGCGCGCTGCAAAGCCGGAGGATAAAATGGCGGTGTTCGCAGTGCTCATGCGCCTGCGGGAGATCTGCTGCGACCCGCGCCTTGTGGCAGACAACTGGGACGGCGGCAGTGCCAAGCTGGAAGCCTGCATGGAGCTGGTGACGGCTGCTGTGGAGGGCGGACACCGCATCCTGCTGTTCAGCCAGTTCACCTCCATGCTGGAACTGCTGGCAAAACGGCTGGACGAAGCGGGCGTGAGCCACTTTACCCTGCAGGGCTCCACCCCAAAGCCGGTGCGTGCAGAGCTTGTGCGCCGGTTCAACAACGGCGAAGCGGACGTGTTCCTCATCTCGCTGCGGGCGGGCGGCACCGGCCTGAACCTGACAGCGGCAGATATCGTCATCCACTACGACCCGTGGTGGAACGTGGCTGCGCAGAATCAGGCCACTGACCGCGCTTACCGCATCGGCCAGCGCAACCCGGTGCAGGTGTACAAGCTCATTGCGCAGGACACCATTGAAGAAAAGATCGTGGAGCTGCAGCAGGCAAAGCAGGAACTTGCCGAGACGGTCACCGGCTCGGCAGATGGAGCGATCCTGTCCATGAAACCAGAGGAATTGCTGCAGCTGCTGCAAGAGGAATAAAGAGGAGAAAACATCATGAAAGTCTGGGATCTGCACTGCGATACCCTCAGCGAGCTGCGCAAAGCCGAACATGCGGGCCGGCCCAAGAGCTTCGCGCAGAACGATCTGCATATCGACCTTGAAAAATTACAGAAAGGCGACTATCTGCTGCAGTGCTTTGCAGCATTCGTCAATCTGGGTGATAAGACACCCGGAGCGGACCCGCTGGTGACAGCGCTGGAAGAGATCGACCAGTTCAAGCGTATCATGGCGGCATACCCGGAAAAAATTGCTCCGGTGTACACGGCGGCGGACATCCGCCGGAATGCTGCGGCGGGAAAGATCAGCGGGATGCTCACCATCGAGGAAGGCGCCTGCTGCAAGGGCAGCGCGGGGGTGCTACGCCGGATGTATGAGCTGGGCGTGCGCATGATGACCCTGACATGGAACCACGAAAACGAGCTGGCAAGCCCGCAGCGGAACCCCGGCGGCGTGCTGGTGCCCCAGACCGAAAAGGGTCTGACCGGGAAGGGCTTTGAATTTCTGGCCGAGATGGAACGGATGCACATGATCGTGGATGTGAGCCACCTTTCGGACAAGGGCTTCTGGGATATCGTGGAGCACGGCACCCGGCCTTTTGCGGCCAGCCACTCCAACTGCCGTGCACTGGCACCCCACACCCGCAACCTGACCGATGAGATGATCCGCGCCCTTTCGGAGCGCGGCGGCATTGCGGGCCTGAACTACTATGCGCCCTTTCTGGACACCGACCCCACCCACCCGGAAAACTGCCGCAGCACGGTGGAGCTGATCGCAAAGCATGCGGCCCACTATAAGCAGGTAGGCGGTGCACAGATGATTGCCCTTGGCAGCGATTTTGATGGTATCGATGGTCCCCACCAGCTGGAAAATGCTGCCTTCCTGCCGCTGCTGGCGGATGCCCTGCGCAAAGAGGGCTTTACCGAGGACGAGGTGGAAGGTATCTACTACCGCAATGCCATGCGCTTTTTTGAGGAAAACCTGTAATAACAACGGAGAATATGCCGATATGGATAAAAACATGACGCTGGAAAAGCGCATTGCTGCGGAGCTGTACTGCTATCAGGGCAAAATGAGCGTGTTCGTGGACGACCTGCAGGGCCATACCGTGGAGGTGGGCGCGGACGAAGAATTTGAGACGGCATCCACCATCAAGGCGTTCATTCTCGCTGCATTGTATTTGCAGGCGCAGCGCGGCAAAGCAGACCTTGCCGAAGAGATCACCTATGAGCAGAGCCAGTTCGTGGACGGCAGCGGTATGCTGCGCGCGCTGGGCGTGGGCGCAAAGCTCAAGGTGAAGGACACCGCCACCATGATGATCATTTGCTCGGACAACATCGCCACCAATATGCTCATCGACTATCTGGGACTGGATACCATCAACGCCTGCATCCGGGAGCTGGGCTTTGCGCATACTGTGCTGCACAATCCGCTGCACTTTGACCGCTACCGCCGGCTTGGCACCACCACGCCGCGCGACTACGCGGCGCTGTTCGCCCGCATTGCAAAAGGGGAGCTTGTCAGCCGGGAAGCCAGCGCGGAGATGCTTTCCATCCTGCGCCAGCAGCACTACAACACCATGCTGACCCACGATTTTCCCCAGTACTACCTCGACTGCGAGGAGACCGGAGCGCCGGAGCTGATCTGGGTGGCCAGCAAGAGCGGCAGCATGAACGCCTGCCGCAACGACGGCGGCATCGTCCACACCCCCTACGGCGAGTATGTCATCGTGCTGATGAACAAGGACTTTCACGATATCATCGAGTACAATGAACACCCCGCCATGGTGTACGGTGCCCGCGTCTCGCGGATGATCCTGGATCAGGTGCTGGCCTGTGAGGGACGGCTGTTCCTATCCTGAAATGCACGTGCAAAAAACTGGAAAAATAAAAGGAATTATAACAATGGGGATCACGCTCTCGCCATGGATGATGGCGTTTCTTGTTCTGATGACGGGCTTTGCAGGCTTTGTGGATTCGGCAGCCGGAGGCGGCGGTCTTATCAGCCTGCCGGCCTATCTGTTTGCCGGGCTGCCGCCCCACTACACCTATGCTACCAACAAATTCGGCGCCGCCTGCGGCACCACTTTTGCCACCGCCAATTTTTTCAAAAACGGTGCAATGAACCTGAAGGTGGGCATCCTTGCAGCCATTGGCAGCTTTGCGGGCAGTGCACTGGGGGCGCATATCGTGCTGCTGCTCAGCGATGAGCTGCTGCGCACCATGATGTTCCTCATCCTGCCAGTGGCGGCGGTGGTCATTTTGTGGCAGCGCGACCTGCCGGACCAGAACCGGGACGACGGCACCCTGAACCTGAAAAAGATCCTGCTGGCGCTGGGCATCGGCTTGGGCATCGGCCTGTACGACGGCATCGTGGGCCCGGGCACCGGCACCTTGCCATCATTGCCTTTACCACCTGATGGGCTTGACCTGCGCACTGCCAACGGCAACGGCAGGTGCTGAATCTTGCCAGCAACTACGCCAGCCTGTTCACCTATCTGATGAACGGTCTGGTGGTGTT
>ENA-OQEL01000226-OQEL01000226.1-human-gut-metagenome-genome-assembly--contig:-NODE-226-length-21729-cov-5.958152_pt1 | contig 21729 bp, 22 predicted proteins | sample MGYA00242796_ERZ504637 | MGnify/ENA primary metagenome ERZ504637 (study PRJEB26092, sample SAMD00036306) | human gut metagenome | host: Homo sapiens | study: EMG produced TPA metagenomics assembly of... | reverse complement strand
CTGCTGAGGAGGCTCCTGCAGAGGCTTAATTCTCGCTTCAACTCATCTTCTTCGATGAAAAGAATAAAGGTCGTTCACTTTGGGAGCGACCTTTTTCTTTGTCATTTTTTCTACGCAGGAGCTTGCTGTGTAAATTCTATTTCTGGGATAAGGATTAGTGCTTAAACAGTTGACCATATTATTTCCATTCAGTGTAATTTTCCTTTGCGGTAAAATGTTCCTTAAAGAGCACAAATGTGCCCCTTGCAGGTAGGGCGATGTTAATAAAGTTTAAAGTGGTCAACTATATTTTTTGATAGTTTCTATCAGAATAATGCAATAGGCTTCAACTGCTTACGAAGCCGCTTTCATTGCTCTACGAAATAGGCTTCATTGACTATCGAAGCCGCTTTCATATTTCGAGGCTTTTCTATTCAACTTTTCCTTTTGCTTATTTTAGATGTAGGATGGAGTAAAAACTATGTGTCATAGATAATAAAAGAAAGGAGATTGCGTTTTATAATAAATGGAAAAGACGGAAAAGAACGACAGTTACTCTCATATACTGAAGTATACCGGCATTTTCGGCGGTGTACAGGGATTGAGTATTCTCATTGGTTTGGTGCGCAATAAGTTTGCGGCCTTGCTTTTGGGAACTGCTGGTATGGGACTTGTTGCGCTTTTCAATTCAACCATTAACATGGTGGTTTCGGCTACTAATTTTGGTATTCCTACCAGTGGTGTGCGTGAAATCTCAGAACAGTATGATGCTTCCAACGAGCAACTTTCCTCCACCATTCTGCTCATACGCTCATGGTGTCTGTTTGCAGCCTTGTTGGGAATGTTTGTCTGTCTGTTCTTCAGTCCTTTGCTTGATGGCATTACCTTTGTTGACAGAGGTGATCATGTGTGTCATTTCATATTTTTGGCTCCTGCTGTAGCATTCCTGATAGTAGCAGGTGGCGAAACGGCTGTGCTGAAGGCCACACGGCAGTTGCGAGCCTTGGCTTTCTCCTCTTTATGCGTAGTCTTTGCTTCTCTAGTCGTCTCTGTTCCTATTTATTATCTGTGGCGTTATCAGGGAATTGTGGGTGTGCTTGTGTTGCAGTCGCTTGCACAGATGTTGCTTTCTCTTCGTTATTCCTCTCGTCATTATCCTTATCGGGTATCCTTTTCTGCCAAGTTCTTAGGGCGTGGCATTCATGTTGTCAGGTTAGGTTTGGCGTTTGTTGTTGCCGGGCTCATGAGTTCGGGAGCTGAGTTTTTGATACGCGCGTACATTAATAGAATAGGCGAGTTGTCTGATGTCGGGCTTTTTAATGCCGGCTGGACCTTGGCTGTTGTCTATGCGGGCTTGGTGTTCTCGGCGATGGAGGCTGATTATTTTCCCCGTCTGTCATCTGTAAAGGAGATGGGTGTGGAACAGAACGACTGTGTCAACAAGCAGTTGGAAATCAATGTTTTGCTGATGGGGCCCATATTGACGGGCGTGATTTTGGCCTTGCCAGTCTTGATTCCACTTCTCTACGACCATCGCTTTTTTGGATGTGCTTGGTATGGCACAGTTGGCAGCTGTCAGCATGCTTTTCAGAGCAGTTTATATTCCGATAGAATATCTGCCTTTATCGAAAGGACAGTCGCGTAAGTTCTTGTGCCAGGAGGCTGTATGTGTCATGTTACTCATCGTGATGGAGATTGCAGGCTATCGCTATAAGGGGCTGTTGGGGCTTGGCTTCGGCATTGTTGGAGCTTATCTGATAGAAACTTTGTTTGTGCTTGTGTATAGCCGATGTCTCTATCGTTATGTCCTTTCACGTAAGGGTGTGATCTTTATTGCCGTGGAGTTGGTGTTTGTTGCTGGAGGCTTGTTGGGAGGATTTATGTGGCAGCCTTCTGTTTTGTATTGGGCTTTTTGTTTTGTTTGGGTTGCTGCCAATGTCATGGGTACCTTGTATTTGTTGAAGACCCAGACTCGGGTTTTTGACAGGTTGTTGAAGAGAAAGGAAAAGTAAACTTTCTCTTGTTGTTTGCGATTATTTGTCATTCGATTTTTAAATACAAACAAGTTGCTTTTTGCTATCTCAACATAGCAAAATGGATGGTAAAATGTTGCAATATGTTACTTTTCCATGAAACAATTGATTTTTTTGCAGCTAAATGCTTGTTATTTCAGATTAATTGTTAATTTTGCGTTTAAATAAAGAGAGCATAGTTATATGACGATAGTCATTGTGTCCATATTATTGTTGGGATGTCTCCTTATAGCAACGGAGAATATTACCAAGGTGAACCGTGCTGCCGTGGCCATTTTTGCTGGTACGGTGGGATGGGTTTTGTATATTTGTTTTGGTATGGATTTCGTAACCAGTCAGCATGCTTATGATTTTTCGAGCTATCTGCACAGTCAGACTCCTGCCATCCCAGAATCCAGCGCAACAGTCAAGAGCTTTATTTCCCGTTTTGTCTTCCTGCCATATGTGGGAAGAGCTGCAGAGATAGTCTTGTTCCTGTTGGCGACGATGACGATTGTTGAGATTCTCAACAATAATGGTTGTTTCGATTTTATCCGCCAGTTGCTTCGCACCCGTAATAGCAAGCGTATGATTTGGACACTTTCTGTGGTGACATTTGTTATTTCTGCCAATCTTGACAACCTGACCACTACTGTCATGATGCTTACCATCATGCATGGTATTATTCCCAGTCGCAGACAGCGTATGTTTTATGGCAGCGCCATCTTGCTGTCTGCCAATTGTGGAGGTGCGCTGACTGTTATCGGCAATCCAGAGGGATTGGTGCTGTGGAACGGTGGAGCAGTAACGGCCACCAGTTACTCTATGTCACTTTTGCTGCCCTGTCTTGCAACCTGGTTGGTTCCTACTTATCTGATATCGAGAAGTCTTCCCGAGCGTGTCGACACCGAATGGATCGTCATGCCTTATCGAGGCGATGATACCCGACTCAATGTATGGCAGCGTCTTCTCATGCTTTTTGTGGGTATCGGTGGACTGTGGTTTATCCCGACCTTCCATAATATCTCCAAACTGAGTCCTTTCTTGGGGGCTCTGTGTGTGTTGTCTGTCTTGTGGATTGTCAACGAGATTTTCAATCGCAAGCTGATGAACATGGATGCAATGGTCGACCGCCGTACGCCTCGTGTGCTGCAATATGGTGTCATTCAGATGATTCTCTTTGTGATGGGCATCATGTTGGCTGTAGGTGTTGTGAAGGAAACTGGAGCATACGATGAGTTGATGGAATACTTGGGTGTTAATGATAGTCAGCCTTTCGTTTGGCTTCATGGAGTGGCTGCGGGCGTGTTGAGTACGGTGCTCGACAATTTTGCGACTGCCATCAATTTCTTCTCGCTTCCTGACGAGATGGGACAAACAGGCTTGGCATCTGAACTCTCTACCGTCTACAGTTGCAATGGTTTGTATTGGAGGGTCGTTGCCTTCTGCGTAATGGCAGGTGGAAACATCTTGGGTATTGGAACAATGAGTGGTTTGGCATTGATGAAGATGGAGCGCATGCATGTAGGCTGGTTCTTCCGTCATGTAGGCTGGAAAGCCTTGGTGGGAGGCATCATAGGACTTGGATTCCTATGGCTGATGCAGTAACAAGGACATTTAATAAGGAAAGAAGAACATGTCCATTTTTTGAACGAAATCAATAAAAAATAAATATTATCATAAAATAACGTACTACAAATAAAGGTATTTGGTTATGGCAAAGATTAAAACGATTGGTGTACTGACATCTGGTGGAGACGCACCAGGTATGAATGCGGCTATTCGTGCCGTTACCCGCTCGGCCATCTATAATGGCTATACGGTAAAAGGAATTTTTCGTGGATACGACGGATTGATTAATGACGAGATCAAGACTTTTACAACAGAAAATGTAAGTGGTATTATTGGTACGGGTGGAACTATTCTGAAGACAGCCCGCTCTAAGGAGTTCATGACTGACGAAGGTCGTCAGAAAGCTTTTGAGACCATACAGAAAGAAGAAATCGATGCACTTGTTGTTATCGGCGGAAACGGATCGCTTACTGGTGCTATGAATCTGGCGCGCGACTTTGATATCTGCTGTATTGGTCTTCCAGGAACGATTGACAATGACCTTTATGGTACAGACAATACCATCGGTTACGATACTACCATGAATACGATTGTAGAATGTGTAGACCGTATACGTGATACTGCTCAGAGCCACGAGCGCATCTTCTTTGTAGAGGTGATGGGTCGTGATGCTGGCTTCCTGGCACAGAACAGCGCTATTGCAAGTGGTGCGGAGGCTGCTATTATTCCTGAAGACTCTACCGATGTCGACCAGCTGGCCCAGTTTATGGAGCGTGGTATTCGTAAATCCAAGAAGAGTTGTATCGTTATCGTATCGGAGAGTCCTAAGTGTGGTGCGCTTTATTATGCAGACCGTGTACGCAAGGAGTTCCCTGAGTTCGATGTGCGTGTGTCTATCTTGGGTCATTTGCAGCGTGGCGGTCGTCCTTCTGCACGCGACCGTATCCTTGCCAGCCGTACTGGCTGTGGAGCTATAGAGGCCATTATGCAGGGACAGAGAAACGTGATGGTAGGTGTAAGAAACAACGAGGTGGTTTATGTTCCTCTGTCAGAAGCCATCCGTTCCGACAAACCTTTCGACCGCAAGTTGATCAAGGTGCTTGACGAGTTGAGTATCTAATCCCAACTCATCACACACTACATGTGGAGGAAATATAAGAATAATCATTTTATAAAGCAGGAATGTTCCTCTTATATATATAAGGTGTAATCTCTGGTTATAATAGATGACCAAGCTTGGTCACAATATATGGCAAGCCTTGGTCACAATATATGACAAACTCTGGTCATCATATACGGTGCAACTTAAAATGTATAATATAAAGACAAAAACTGTTTTATAAAATGGTTTAAAGGGGACTAAAAATGGTTTAAAGGCGAATAAAACTTCTCTTTAATTTGGCGTTTCCGCGAATGTTTGTTACTTTTGCATGCAAACTACTTGATGCCAAGAGTCTGTGCTGAACTTTCATACTCTCGTATGAGTTCAGAACCTTAATAGCAGCAAGTCAGAATAAAAATAAATATACTAACATTAAAAAAAATAGCTTATGTCACAAATTAACGGACGTATCTCTCAGATTATTGGTCCTGTTATCGACGTTTATTTCGATACCAAGGGCGAGAATCCAGAGAAGGTGCTTCCTAAGATTCACGAAGCTCTGAAGGTGAAACGCCCAGACGGACGTGACCTGGTCATCGAGGTGCAACAGCATATCGGTGAGGACACAGTTCGTTGCGTAGCCATGGACAACACCGACGGCTTGCAGCGTGGATTGGAAGTTGTCTCTACAGGCAACCCAATTCTGATGCCTGCCGGAGAGCAAATCAAGGGCCGTATGATGAATGTCATCGGACAGCCTATTGATGGTATGAAAGAATTGGACATGAAAGGCGCTTATCCTATCCACCGTGCGGCTCCGAAGTTTGATGAGCTCTCTACGCACAAGGAGATGCTTGCCACCGGTATCAAGGTGATCGACTTGCTCGAGCCTTACATGAAGGGTGGTAAGATTGGTCTTTTCGGTGGTGCCGGTGTTGGAAAGACTGTGCTTATCATGGAGTTGATTAACAATATTGCCAAGGGACACAACGGCTACTCTGTGTTCGCTGGAGTAGGTGAGCGTACCCGTGAGGGTAATGACCTGATTCGAGATATGCTCGAGTCTGGCGTTATCAAGTATGGCGAGAAGTTCCGCAAGGCCATGGAAGAAGGCAAGTGGGATCTTTCTCTTGTCGACCAGGAAGAGCTTGCCAAGAGTCAGGCCACCTTGGTGTATGGTCAGATGAATGAGCCTCCTGGGGCACGTGCTTCTGTGGCGCTTTCTGGTTTGACCGTAGCCGAGGAGTTCCGTGATCATGGAGGAAAGAACGGTGAGGCTGCCGATATTATGTTCTTCATCGATAACATCTTCCGTTTCACTCAGGCTGGTTCTGAGGTTTCTGCGCTGTTGGGTCGTATGCCTTCAGCCGTAGGTTATCAGCCAACTTTGGCATCTGAGATGGGTGCCATGCAGGAGCGAATCACTTCTACCAAGAATGGTTCTATCACCTCAGTACAGGCTGTTTATGTGCCTGCCGATGACTTGACCGACCCTGCTCCTGCTACAACCTTTACTCATCTGGATGCCACTACTGAGCTTTCTCGTAAGATCGCTTCTCTGGGTATCTATCCGGCTGTAGACCCACTGGGTTCTACCTCTCGTATTCTCGACCCGCTGATTGTGGGCAAAGCACATTATGATTGTGCTCAGCGAGTAAAGCAGTTGTTGCAGCGTTACAATGAGTTGCAGGATATCATTGCTATCCTCGGTATGGATGAGCTCTCGGATGAGGATAAGCTGACCGTGAATCGTGCTCGCCGAGTACAGCGCTTCTTGAGTCAGCCATTTACCGTTGCCGAGCAGTTCACCGGTCTGAAGGGTGTGATGGTTCCAATCGAAGAAACTATCAAGGGCTTCAATGCCATCCTCGACGGCGAGGTGGACGATCTGCCAGAGCAGGCGTTCCTCAATGTAGGTACTATCGAGGATGCAAAGGAGAAAGCTAAGCAGTTGCTCGCAGCAGCACAAGGATAATCCTAAAAGGTGAGAAGTGAAGTGTGAAGTATCCAAATGCTATGTCGTTAGAGATTCAGACACGAATCATTTAACGCTTACACTTAACATTTTAAAATATAAGGATTATGTTACAGCTAAAGATAGTTTCTCCCGAAAAGGTAGTTTTCCAAGGTGAGGTAGAAAGCGTATTGGTTCCAGGAACTCTCGGCTCATTCGAGATTCTTAATGACCATGCGCCTATCATCTCTTCGTTAGAAGTGGGAAAGGTGGAATACACCACCAAGGAAGGAAAACAGACAATGAACATCAACGGCGGATTCGTAGAATGCAAGAAAAACGAAGTAAGCCTTTGTGTGGAAGTATAATTTAAAATTAAGAATTAGCAATAAAGCATTAATAATTCTCGATTAGGAATGGAAAAAGAAGAAAAGATGCGCTTGCAAAGCATCAGGCAGGCTGGTATCAAGTACAAGCAGATTTCTCTGTGGCTTACAGCAGCGTTGGCACTTGCCATCCTCTTTGCCTGCAGGGTGTCGGCTCAATGCGATGATATCCTTGCTCAGGTGGTTAAACCTTTGGTAGTGAGTGCAATATTCTCGCTCGTTGCAAGTACAGCTTATGGTGAGGCCTGGAAGGCTGTTGCAAAGTCTTCGCCTGCCAATCTCGCCAAGTTCTATCTGGCAGCTTTGGTCGTCAAGATGGTGGCAGGCACATTGGTGTTTCTCGTCTATGTGCTTACTTGCGACAAGCAGGACATCTTAGGCTTTACCGCTATCTTCGCCCTTTTCTATGTCGTACTTCTCGTGTTCGACTGTATCTACTTTGCACGGGTAGAGAAAAAGAGCCGACTCTCTTAAACGGCTCGGAAACTAACAAGATTAATAAACAAAGTAAGAATTAAAGAATATGAAACATCTCAAGCAATTCCTCTTGATGGCGATGCTGCTCTTCACGTTGGCACCTCTGCAGGTATCAGCTAAGGAGAACATCGACGTGAAAGAGATATTGTGGGGTCATATCAAGGATTCTTATGAATGGCATATCACTGAGGTGGGAGGTCATCCCGTAGTGATTCATCTGCCTGTCATCGTAAAGAGTTCAACGGGCTGGCACGTGTTCTGCAGTAGCGAGTTCTCTGAAGAGAGAGACGTTAACGGCGACCGTCCCGGACCATTTAATCTCGTAATTAAAAACGGTGACGCACAGACGAATCCCAACAAGATTGTAGAGAAGGTGGGAGGTCAGGAGGTTCGTCCTTTCGATATCTCCATCACGAAAACCGTCTGCGTGCTCTTCATCGATGCAATCGTCTTGTTGCTGTGTGTACTGATACCAGCTCGCTGGTGCAAGAAGCACAAGGTTGATGATCCTGCACCTAAGGGATTTGTGGGATTGATGCACATGTTTATCATGTCGGTTTACGACGATGTGATCAAGGCTACCCTCGGTAAAGAGGCTCCCAAGTACGCACCCTGGTTGCTTACTTGCTTCTTCTTCATCTTTGTGGTCAACCTCATGGGTATCGTTCCTTTCCCTCCTGGAGGTGGTAACCTGACAGGTAATATCGCCTGTACCGCATTCTTCGGTGTGACGACATTCCTGATTACCAACTTCACTGGTACCAAGGAGTACTGGAAGGAAATCTTCTGGCCTGAGGTTCCAACATGGTTGAAGGTGCCAGTTCCATTGATGCCATTCATCGAGCTTTTCGGAATCTTTACGAAACCGTTGGCTTTGATTATCCGACTCTTCGCCAATATGATGGCAGGTCACGCTATCGCTCTTGCGTTTGCGGCTATTATTTTCATTATGTTCAACATCAGTGAAGATATGATCGTCAACTATATGGCAGGTACGGGTATGACAATCGTAAGTGTAGCGATGAGTGTCTTCATGATGCTCCTCGAATTATTGGTAAGCTACATTCAGGCGTTGGTGTTCACCATGCTGAGTGCAGTATTCATCTCGCTGGCTCATGTGCAGCATCATGAGACTGAGCCAGAGGTAGTGAAGTAATATATGGTTTAGAAAACTAACATTACGGAACTAATTAACAAAGACAATTAACAAGAAAATATTAACAACTTAAATTTTAAGATTATGTTATCACTTTTATTAGCAGCAGATGCTCTCGCAAAGTTAGGTGCCGCAATTGGCGCAGGTTTAGCCGCAATTGGCGCAGGTATTGGTATTGGTCGTATTGGTGGCCAGGCTATGGACGCCATGGCTCGTCAGCCAGAGAAGATGGGCGACCTTCGTTCTTCTATGATTATCGCGGCTGCGTTGGTTGAGGGTGTTGCGTTCTTCGCTGTCATCATCGCCATCTTGGCAATCGTTATGTAATGATTGCCTGTTGCGGTCCTCGTCTTTAATGTGAGAGACGTATACCTTAATATTAAGACCTATACCTTATATTATAGAGGTTTACATCTTACAGGATAATGAAGATATACGCATATACGCTTCTTTGGAAAATTCTTTTTTATCGGTTTTTCATCCGTATCAACGGTAACTGTCTATGCGTATCTGCGTATGGATTCCCTGAAATCCTCTGGCATTTTTCCCATTGTCTGAGGGAATATTGGTAGAATAATGAATGTGATACTTCTTTTCATTTTCTTTAAGTACCCGAAAACTTTTTGCACTCATAGGTTTTCCGTATTGTCTTCACACCAGCGGCCGTATGCCTGATATAAATTTTTAGAAGTTGCCGTTGTATTTTCTTCCAAACGGATATACCCAGATGACTGCATAAAAGCGATAATATTATTTCCAGATTCCATAGCTTCGTGCAGATTTTTCTTTGCACGTTCACTGATGGTAAATCGGTATTTATTTTTCAGTAATCGTTTCAATCCCTCCAGACACCAGAGAAAAATATCGTCTGCTTCTCTTTGCAATTTCTCGATCAGATAGGGATCATCTACTCTGTCCGGTGGCACATCTTTGACCGTAAGGATAATCTGTCTGCGGTAAAATCCATAGGAACGATCATGCAAAGCACTCAGACTCCCGTTTCCAAAGCAGAGAAATCTGACATATAAATTCCCCTGTACGCTCTGCTTTGACTTCCTTTCCAAATCCATCTTATCCTCCAGCGTGACTATGGTTTTAATGTAGTTGGTGTCTTTCAATGCTTCCAGTTTCATATCATCATCCACCATCAAAAGTCGGTATTCCAAATCCGCCCTTGCGAAACGATTATGTTCTACTTTCTGAATATTACTTACATTCATATTCGTTCCGAGAATTTTTCTCATAACCAAACCTATACGGGATTTCCCCTCCCCTCCTTTTCCTAAGATAATCAATAACTTCTGTGCCTTGTTGGATGGAATTAAACAATATCCCATATATTCCTGCAAGGTAGGAATATCATCTTCCTCCAACAGTTCTGAAAGAAATTGTAACCACCGTTCCGGCTTTGCTTCTTTCATTTCATAATTTACAGGCAAGCGGTTCAGACAGAACTCCTTCTTTTCTGTAAAATCTCCATTTAGAAAATAAGTTCCGTTATTCACATGGATACGATCCATTTGCACCGGAAGTTCCTCTGAATAGGCTTCCAGTTTCAGAACCTCCAAAAGCTGTTTTACTTTCTTGGAAATTCCTTTCGTAAGAACTGGTTTTACCATTCTGTAAATTTCTTTTTCTACCTCGCTGTCCGGCAGCATTCCGTCATAGCTGAAAAAGATACCGTTGATACATTTCAATGGCATTCTTTGCAGGAAATTTTCACAAAATGCCACCTCATCAATCTGCCCATCCTCAAACCATTCCTGAGAGTACCCTTTAAAGTTCATTTCTCTCTGATCCAATGCTTCTTCCAGTCTATTCCTTGTTGTTTCGTCTATATTCTTCCATTCGTTTCTCAATTCTTTTCACATCCTTCCCACTATCCAGTAAAAATTCAATTCTGTCCTGTAACTCTCCAAACACCAGTAAATCCAGATAGTAATTTATCTTTTCTGTCTGCTGGCAGGCTTCTATAAATTCTGCTTTCCATTCTTCCTCTGGTGTTTTTGGTGCGTATCTTATTTTCCATTCTTCCAGCAGATGAAGATAATCCGATAAAATACGGATACTTTCCCGTTCCCATTCTTCAAATTTCTTTTCCGTCTGGTAGAATGTTCTTTTCGGTTTTTCTTTTTTCTTACTGGCATTCCTTTTTCTTGCGTTATCTGTAAAAACAGGTATCTGAAAAATCTTCTGCCAGTTTCTTTGCTGCTTCCAATGGTGCTAGATGAAAGAAATCTGCCACAAATGTGATCACATCCCCTTTCGCACCACAAGCAAAACAGCAAAAACCTCTATCCACTTTCATACTGGGATGCCTGTCATCATGAAAGGGGCAACAGACCATCCCGTTTTTATTGACTTTCAACCCGTACTGTTCGGCTGCCTGCCTTGCAGTTACGTTTTCTTTTACTGTCTGAAAGATATTCATTCCATTTTCATCTCACAGCCATAATATTTTTTCTGGAAATACCTGACCGGAACTTTCCCCTTGATGATGTTATATCCGGCATTTTCCAGTTCTTCATTCATTACCCGCACAATTTCATAGGCTTTGCTTCTCCCAACCCCGAGAATCTCCATAATGTCATTTGCGGTAATATAAGATACATTAATCTGCATACAATCTCCTCCTTTTCTTTTTTCTATTTATCGAAAGTGCTATTGCAATACGCCTCTATTTCATATTTATTATTCAATACGTTTTTTATATGCACTTTTAATTCGTATTTACATCATACGTTTATTCTTCACATTTGTCAATATATATTTTTAATATTACGCACTTGCAATTCGTTTTATTTCATGTTATATTATCCATGAGGTGAATAAAAAATGAACAAAATGGAAGTTTCAACAATAGGAGAACGGATTAAAACACTCCGAAAAAAAAGAGGATATAACCAGAAAGATTTAGCAAACCTTCTTGGAAAATCTCTCCGTACCATCCAGAAATATGAAAGCGGGGAAATTGAAGTATCAATCGCAATGGTCAATGAATTGGCTAAAGTGCTTGATACGACTTCTACCTATCTTCTCGGACATCAGACAGGGGATTTCAAATTTGACTGTCTCTCTGATGTTATGGAATGTTTGTTTCAACTGGAAAAAAATCAGTGGACTGCACTTTTCCATAGAAACAAAAAGACCGCCACATCATGACGGCTGGCAATGTTCCATTACTTTTGATGGGAAAGACAAATCCGCTGATCAGAATGCAGATATGTGCCTGTTCCTTGAGGAATGGGAAAACAACAGGGAATCTTTTCAGCAGTATTGCATGGCTAAAGATGCCTATGAAGAGTGGAAAGATAAAACTCTTGCCTACTACGCTTCACAGGGTGTAGAGATGGAAGAACCGGAAAATCTCGATACTGAGGAACGGTTAAAAAGAAAGAATGCTCTTTTTTCTGGCAAGTAGACCTACATAAGACGAGTTGAAAACTCTTATGAAAGGAATGATGTAATTGTCAGTAACAAAAGATACAACAGGAAAATGGATGTCACAGGTGCGTGTCAAAGACTACACAGGAAAGACTATCCACAAGAAAAAACGTGGTTTTACCACAAAAAAAGAAGCTCTGGAATGGGAAAGGGACTTTCTCAATAAAGCCAATGCAGATATGGGTATGCTGTTTCGGGATTTTGTAGATTTGTATTTTGAGGATATGGGACACCGTCTGAAAGAATCCACCATCATCAGCAAGCGTTATATGGTAGATAAAAAAATCCTTCCGGTGTTTGGGAAAATCCCGATCAATGAGATTACACCAAAGGATATCCGTAAATGGCAGAACGGATTGACTGCATATCGTGATAAGAACGGAAAGCCTTATGCTCAGACCTACCTTAGAGCAATCAATAATCAGATTACCGCTATGTTCAATTATGCAGTGAAATATTATGATTTGCGGGAAAATCCATGCACAAAGGCTGGGAGCATGGGAAAAAGCAATGCAGAAGAAATGCAGTTCTGGACAAAAACGGAATTTGAACAGTTTATTACAGCCGTACAGGATAAGCCAGCTTCTTATACAGCCTTCATGACCATGTACTATACTGGAATGCGTGTAGGCGAACTGTGTGCTTTAACGCCGGAAGATGTGAACTTAGAAAATAATACCATCACCATCAACAAAACCTTCCAAAGAATCAATGGCAGGGATGTTGTCTGGCCTCCTAAAACGCCAAAAAGTAACCGGGTTATCACGATACCTCAGACACTTGCTGATTGTTTAAAAACCTATATGGATAAGTGTTATGAGATTCAGCCTAACGACAGACTTTTCCCTTACACCAAACATTTCCTGAACCATGAAATGCTCAGAGGATGTAAAAAATCCGGTGTAAAGAAGATTCGTGTGCATGATCTCCGTCACTCCCACGCCAGCCTTTTGATTGAGATGGGATGCCAGCCACTTCTGATTGCTGACCGTTTAGGGCATGAAAAAATACAGACAACCTTAAATACTTACAGTCATCTGTATCCAAACAAACAAGCCGAAGTCGCACAACAGCTTGAAAACCTTATCAACGGAACAGCAGTCCCAGATAGTAGCCAAATGGCAGATGTAGCCAATTTGTAGCCAACAAAAAGAAAAATCTCTGGAAATCCTTATAATTCAAGGCTTTCCAGAGATGTAGCAACTATTCAAACTCAGTCGTAGAAGACTCTTTTTTCTATCTGAAATCCTTTTCGTAGAGGATCACACGATCATCCGCATCGTATCTCTTCTTGGAGAGAACCATGCTCAGTTTCCGGAATCCGATCTTTTCAGACTGGCGGATGGCCTCATCCACAATCTCTTTGACGTCGATCACAGTAACCGGTCTGCCCGCTTCCTGCAGCTCACTGATTCTATCATAGAGCGTCGGGATTGCTTCTTCATCGATCGTGTAATCTTCCTCGTAAGCATAAGTACGTCCAAATTCGACAAGTTCATCATTGGTAAAATACCCGGAATAACAATCTCGCTTGTAAACTTCTCTGCGAAATCCGGATGCTTCTCAAACAGCTCTTTCAGATATTTCTTCTCATCTTCCAGAACCACAAGAAGTGCATCTGTACGGAACTCCATCGCTTTGGAAAGCTGTTCCACAACGGAATCATCCAGATCACCGGCTTCCTCAATGATCAGCGTACCACCCGCAATCTTGGCAACCGTAGACGGGATATCCTTTTTATTGAAATCCTCTGCATAAATCTTTGCAATCTTTACAGATTCCTCGCCTTTTTCTTCACTGATCGTCTTTGCAAAACGAATACCGAGCGTAGACTTTCCACTGCCCTCTGCACCAAGAATGATCAGATTGCCGACTCTGGACGTCTGATCTGTAGAGTTCATCTTCTTCATTACCATATATAATGCCGAAGCAATCTGCTGACTCAGCCCTGCCACCGTTGCAAAATAAGAGAAATTATACTTCTGTTCTTCCGTCAGATCCGTCGGAGCTGCATCCTCTTCCTTTACAGATGCTGCTTCTTTTTTTTCTTCCTTTTCTTTTTCGGCCTGCTTTTCCTTCTCTTGCTTTTCGAGCTCCGCCGCCTGTTTCTCAAGCTCCGCTTCAATCTCTTTTGCAATATCCCTTGTATTTCCAAGAGCCGCCTTTTTCGCACTTGCGCCTTCGGCTGCGTCCTCTTTCACTTCTGTTTCCGGCTCAGCCTGAGATACTTCCGCAACTTCCTCAATCGGCTGCACTTCTACTTCCTGTTCAGCCTCAACTACTTCTTCAACCTGTGGTGTCTCTTCTGGCTCTGCTACTTCTTCAATTACTTTCTCAATCGGTACTGCCTCTTCTGGTTCAGCCTCAGCCACTTCTTCAACCTGTGGTTCAACTTCTGGTGCAACCTCAACTATTTTCTCAGCCAGTTCAACCTCTGTTTCCGGCTCAACTTCAGCGACTTCCTCCACATGTGATTCTGCTGCTTTCACTGGCTGTGGTTCTGCTTCAACCTTTTTGCCCAGAACTGCTGCGATTGCCGCTTCTTTCTGTGCAAGGCTCATGGACAGCAGAATATCATCAATATTGTTTCTCTTGATCTCTTCTGCCGGAACTTCTTCAGCTGCTTCTTCTGCCTCGGCAGTCACATCATTCATCGGTTCGATAATGTCACTCTCATCCGGTTTTCTCTGAATACCGGAGAGAATATCCCGCATACTCTTTGCAAGTTCTGCCTGAAGGTCTTCTGTATTAAATTCATATTTTTTATCCGTTTTTTGCCGGTGCATCCTGACCGGCTGCATCTGCCTTTTCTTTTGATACGTTTTCCGCTTCGGAATCTGCGTCATCCACAATTTTCTCATCGACCTCTGCATCATCCGCTGCCTTCTCTGCAGCATTCTCATGATGGACAGTCTTTTCCGGGGTCGTTACCGGCAATTCCTTATGGAAATCCTGTTCTTCCTGATCGGTTTTTTCCTGATTTTTAGAAAATGCTGCAAAGATTCCGTAATCATCATTTTCTTCTTTTTTCAGCTGTATGTTCTGCGACGCTCTGTGCGATCTCTTTTTCCGTTACAGAAATCACATCATCCGTGATCACTTCTTTGCTGGATTCTGGCATATTTTCCAGAATAGCTTTTTCCAGATCCGGTGCAACATTTTCTACCATTTCCGCTTTTGGCATGGTAGCTTCGTTGCGGTTGTCATAAATCGCCTGCTGTACCGGTGTCAGTGCTTTGATCCTCTGTTTCAGTTCGAGTGCACGGATAACATATTTGCCCTGTCTGAACCACACAACCAGATCATCGCAAGCATCAACACATTTCTCCTTCTGTCCGGCACGATAATAAAGTTTTGCAAGCTCATAGGCATATTTTTCCGTGTATTCTTTCTGATTATATTCTTCCAGAATCTCAATCTGATCCTCGATCGCCGCACCTCTGCCTCGATAGATCATATATTTCAAAAGATAACGTGAATTATCGTGCGGTGCTGCTTCAACAAATTCACTGTAAAAATTCCGCTGCATCATCAAACTCCCGCAGTTTTACGGAAATCTCCGTTAAATGGAACAAAAATGTTTCTCACTGCCTGAGATTTGCGGTATGCACGAAGCAAAAAGTGCCTTACTGTCCTGCAATCTTCCGACTTCTTCATAAATTTCGCTGATCATACAAAGCGTTCTGACATTTCTTACTCTCCGCCAGTCAATCGTATCAATAATATCTGCCGCATCTTCATAATATCCCTGATCAGCCAGCTTTGTTATTTCTTCTAACTTAAGGTTGTATTCGTATTTATCCACTGTTTCACCTCGTATATGTTCCTGCCTGTTATTATCCTATTTTATTCTACTATTACTCTTCATGTTTTTAAAGTATACTACACCAAAAATACATTGTCAAACCGAGGGTTTTCGCAATTTTTCCGTCTAACCGGTTCTTTTTCCCCGGAAATATCCAAAAAGGAAGCCGCTGTTTTTTTGCGGCTCCCCGATACTCTTATTTGGTCTTACCGATTTTAACTTTTGACCAGGCAGAATAGTATTTCTTTCTGTTTTTCTTTTTCCAGGTTCTGATCCGGATATAATATTTCTTTCTGGATTTTAACTTGGATACCGTAGTACTGTTCTTTTTCATACCACTGATATTTTTTTGTCTTTTTTTGATTTGAATTTTCTGCTTGTTGATACCTGAATCTGATATCCTGACACCTGCTTTTTCTGTTTTTTTCCAGGAAATACTTAGTGCCTTCTTCTTTTTGATGACTTTGGTGATCTTCGTCGCTTTCGGAACAATTTTGAAAGAAAGTGTTTTGCTGCCACAGTATTTATTTTTCATTTTTACATTTACATGGTACTGACCAACCTCTTTCTTCCTGCCTGATACGATACCGTATAATGATCGGAAGATACTCTGTTGCCATCACCATCAAGTACAATAATGCCTGGATTTTTTGGTCTTTCCATCGTATACATATTTCGTCTTTGAAAGTTTTCACCACTTTTGGTGTCCGCTTTTTACACAAACTTCGCAGTAATGCTTTCATCAGACAGTATCTGTATCCTGTAATCCTCTTCTTTTGAAAGCAGTATTCCTTTTCTGTACCATCCTTCGAAAACATATTCTTCCTCCGGAATTGCCTGAAGTTTCGCAAACTGCCCATACTGGTAAATACCTCCGCCAATCACAGTTCCGGCTTTTTCATCAGATACAAGTGCTTCCACCGTAAAATATGCATTTCTTGCATCGTCTCCGGACAAATCCGAATCCGAATTTATTGTGTTTCCATCTGCATCATAAAGTCTGTAGTCCGCATCGGAACCTTCCGGAGTATCCTTCTCCAGCTCCGCTTTATCGTATGCCGGGAGAACGCCTTCCACCACTTCTCCTTTTTCCATCTCAATATTGAAATAATTGATGTTTCGCGTATACTCACCGGCCAGAGCACTGTATTCATTGATGCTGTAATTGACGCTGTCTTTTTGCACGTGCAGTCATTTCCCACATAAAAACGTTTCATCCACCGGAAAGGACAACATATTTCTGCCCATTGTTATCCACCCTGCAATATAACTTCCTGTTTCATCCGACTGCTCATTGATGATCGATGCAATCTTATTTTGTTCTGCATCAAAAACCTTAACATCAACCTCACAGTTGATTCGAATGATCCGGAATCCGCCATTGTCAGGCGATTTGCAGTTGTTCCGACATAATTGCTGTCCATCGATGCCAGCCATGCATAACACAGTTTCCGGATAATGAGCTGCCCCGAGTCCTTCTCCATTTAAAACAGCCGTTGTAAAATAATTCGGATGATTGCTGACAAGTGCAAGCATCAGATCACTCAGTTTCACACCCGCATAATCAATGACAAGCTCATTATAATCTGTGATTCCTGCATCCTGAAGTGCTTTCCTGAGCCATCCCGATACGATTTTCAATGCCTTTTCTTCCGTTCCCCATGGATTGATCCCGGTATTCCAGATATATGCACCCACAAATTTATACCATTCACTCTTTACCTGCGATACGATCGAATCCGTCAGACGTCCTGACTGTTCATCGGTACAACCAAAAACTACGGAACAAATCTCCCGAATCTCATTCTGATAACGATCAACATAATTTTCTCTGTTTACGATAAATTTTTTAGATAAGATTGTAACATAATCTGACAGAAATACGCCCTGAGAATAATTATGTTTCGTATCATTGACGATCAGCCCATCTTTTAAGAACCCAACCGCATTCCAGGTCAGATTGTCCACAGAGATTTTTTTCATTTGAAAATCATCTACAACATACTTCTCTGTTGTTGGCATCGCCTGGTAGATCGCCAGCATTTTCTTTTTCAGATTTGCATAATCTTCCGGTTCTGACTCCGCAGACGGCAAATATCGATCAATACCATATCTGCCAAATCCCATGGCTGCCGGTGCTACATAAGGCACAAGATCACTCTGATTAATAATATTAAATATATTATCATACTTTGAATCCCCATTTACCTCTTCGCTCAATGCACCTGCCGGCGTTTCAAAACAATAACCATAAACATCTTTTCTCTGATACGAGATATCGTTTCCCAAAGCGATTCCCTTATCAAGTTCACCGCTCACCAGATTCGCTGTTGCCGCTGCACGGCTGTATCCCGTGACCCATATTTTAACCTGTCCGGAAATCCCCTGCTTGGAAATATATTGTTTCAGATAAGAAAGAACATTATTTTTCGCAGTATTAAATCCCTGATGCTGTCCGGATGTACCAATCGTAAAATTGCTTGCCCATTCCTGCTCATAACCGCCGCCTCTGACAGCAACTGCAATCAGTGTATATTCCTCATCTTTTACTTTCACAGGTTTATTTCCGATGATAACGCCAATCGAATCCGTCGTCGGTTTCTTCGTAAACCAGTCATTTACTGCTATATTTGCATCTGCAAATCCCATTTCTTTCAACAACGCTCTGGCATTGCTGCTTTTATTGGTGTAATCCGTCTGACCGCCATCACTGCTTCCAAATGCCGACATTGCAAAACTGAGCGACATCGTTGCCAGACTCGGATTATAATTATAGGCACTCTTTGCAAAATAATTGTCCGAATAATAACATTTGGCTGTACTGTCTCCACTATAGGTAAACGTTATCTCCTTTACCGAAGACAGAATATCATCTGCGACCTCTCCAAACGTAAATTCCAGATCATCCACCGAATACACCGGATAAAAATAATCCTCGGATGTTGCGATATCAGACGCAGTCATTTTGAAAAATTCTGCAATATTCTTTCCTTCTTGCGGCATATTTGCCATCGTCTTGAACAGACCGATAGAATACAGGTTAATTCCCTGATCTTTTAACAGATCTGCTTCTTCCAGTGTATGATTTGCATATGCATACAGGTGAACATTTGTATCATTTCTGTGCCATGCATTTCCCACAACATTTCCATCGTAATAACCATCATAATTATAATCGCCTTCGTTGGTCATTCCGGTAGAAAAAAGCACAACATTTTTAATCACATTTTCACTATCTGCATGATTTAACATAGAATTTGCCAGTTCCAGACCACTTGATATATCTCTGGTCGTGCTGGAAGCGGAAAGATTATTAATCTTATTGATCAGCGAGCTGTATTCTTTTGAAAAACCAGATACAGTAGTTGCATAATCTTTATAAGAAATGACCGCCACATAATTATCTCCGCCCGTTGCACTGATATCCCGGATAAATTTCCCGGCAGCACTCTTGACATCAGATAATGCCGTATCTGCCGTGTAAATCGTCTCATTATTATATGTAAATTCTGCTGTGTCCGAGGTATCCAGCACCAATACCGTATACCGCTTCACATTTGTTGCCGCCTGGATTTCCAGGATGCCAAATGGCAGATCCACACCGGTGATCACTAAAATAACAGCCAGCCAAAGGCTGATGATTCTTTTCATTTTTCTCATATTCCCAAACTCCTTTACTGCCTCTGCTGCAATACTCTGTGTCCATCCTGATCGGTTTCCATTTTGCAGTCCCCCGGCACACAAAATGCCGGCCGCACTCCATTTTTATCATATGCATTGGAAAAGCCGATCTTGTTATTCGCCCCAATAACATAAACGCAGGAAGTATAATATGTGTTCGGCGTTCGCAGCCACCAGCTGCTTTTTTGATTTTCTTTCAAAACAATACGCTGTTCTTCCTTCTCAAAAAAATCTAAGAAACGTTCCTTCCGATGCTGCATTTATATTCTGATCTTCCATCACCTCACTGTATGCCAGCAAAAAAATCTTTCTCTTTATACTTTTTGTCCCTGTTCCCGAAACTCCCAATGATTTCTCATCCGTTATCTTAATCTCAGATTCCAAAACAGGCATCCCATCCGGAAGCTGTCTGATATATTCATGGTTTAAATAATCATCCATAAAACTGTTTTCATAGTACGCTTCATAAGAATTTATCTGCATATTCATTTTCAGTACTTCTTTCCTCAACAGTAGTGTCTCGCCATTATAATCAGAAGTCAATACCAGAAACGGAACCAGTTCATGCCCTTCCCGAATATATACCAGATGATCACCCTTTTTATTTTTATCATATGCCAGATCCGATACTACACGGCACTCTTTCGTATGAAATCGAAACCATATACCTGTACACATCAAAAAGATTACGCTTACCAGAATCATTATTTTTTTCATGCTGCACCTTTTTATATTTTTTGGAATTGTTTTCGTAACAGAATTGTTTTTAAGAACAAAAAAGGAAACCGTTACTTCCACTACTTTCCGTAACGGTTTCCCTTATTTTCAATATTTAATTGTATTTTTATTTAGAATGTAATCGGAGGATTCTATTCAAAGTTTCCTGCTATTTATGTTAAATATTATAGTCGATATATAATATTTGCTTTTTATTTAACCCAAAGTTTCAAATATCTTTTTCCGAATATCTATTTTCTATACGTTCTTCTATATATTTCTTCTTCAAATGTGGTCCTATTCCTTTCGACTGTATGAAAGTAACCGACTGTTCTGTAAAAACCATATCTGAGAATGATATATAAAATACTTATATTTTTTAGATTATATTTCTTTACACATAATCTAAAAACCTTTGAATAATGTGGTAATCCTTCAATATAGTGGCTGTTTCGTTACTCTTTAACCATATCTTTCAGATTTTCCCATCTCCGATTATCTGTTATAAATTCGATCTCTTCTGAAATTATATCGTTAAAGGTTGTTTTTGCAGGAAACACCAGCCATACCACGTCTATACTGAACAGTTGTTATTTCTGACCCATCCATTGGACTTGACCTCTACTTTCTGTTCTTACGTGTTATTCAGTTCCTTTTACAACCTTGCCTCTGACTTTTTTTCTATTCTACCAGGATTTCTCGTCTCCTGACAGGTAGTTTTTTGTTTGTCTTTGGCTTTCTTTGTTGTTGTCATTATAGTATGCACACATCTTCTTATTTGTCAACACTATTTTTATATTTTTATCCAATTATTTTATTTCCTAAATATTCAGACATTTATTCTTTGATAATTGTGTTAATTTTATATAATTTTTCAAATAATTCATGCGTGCGTTCAACTTAAATCACTGTTCTTCCTTCAGCTTTCGAATGATCTCCTCCAGTTCTTCGATGACCTGTTCCATGTCCTCACTCTCTTTCGCCAGTGCTACCAATATTTGTTTCACAGAACTCTTCCCTTCGCTTTTCTGAATCATCAGTTTTGCGATGTATTCTTCCCTTGTCAGTGCCGGCATCAGTTTTCTGGCATACTGCCGTCCGAACTGCTCCATTCCACATTCTTTCAGATATCCATTCTGAACAAGTGAACGAATGATATTATGTACCAGCCCATTTGTCCAGGTTGCTTTCACCTGCAATTTTTACAATATCCACACTGGTCAGTGCCTCCTTACTGTCCCAGAAAATATCCATCATCTGTTCTTCACTTTTTGTCAGTTCCTTCATTTCTCTGCTCCTTCCGTTTTGCCTGTTTTTCATTATCAATCATATATCTCTACGAACCATCTTATTTTCTCATAATTAATAATTTTAAACGAATCAAATATCCCTGTCAAACTCACTATAAGCCTTCTGTGTATTTTCCATAAAACAGGCTGCCACC
>ENA-OQEL01000225-OQEL01000225.1-human-gut-metagenome-genome-assembly--contig:-NODE-225-length-21859-cov-3.428815_pt1 | contig 21859 bp, 20 predicted proteins | sample MGYA00242796_ERZ504637 | MGnify/ENA primary metagenome ERZ504637 (study PRJEB26092, sample SAMD00036306) | human gut metagenome | host: Homo sapiens | study: EMG produced TPA metagenomics assembly of... | reverse complement strand
ACCGTCTTGAGCACACAATCAACAACCTCGACAACGTAGTTGAGAATACTACATCAGCTGAGTCTCGTATCCGTGATACAGATATGGCTGAAGAGATGGTTAACTACAGCAAGAACAACATTCTTGCTCAGGCTGGACAGTCTATGCTTGCACAGGCTAATCAATCTAACCAGGGTGTTCTCTCACTCCTTCAGTAATTACAATTACTATATGATCTACTTTGCAAAAGGAACCTTCGGGTTCCTTTTGTTGTTATATACATCCATGCAATCCATACATGAGATAATATTTATGCTTGCCAATTTATTGCTGTAAATAGTATAATAAAGTTGACATCGATTTCTCCTTAGATATTAAGCGTGTGATTATCAAAAGGAGTACTATATGAAATTAAATAAAAAATACAAGGATAGATTGTTCTGTCTTTTATTTGGAAACGAAGAATACAAGGAGAACATATTATCTTTGTATAACGCTTTATGTAATACAGCGCATACTGATGTAAATGATATCAAGCTTTACACAATCGATAACGTGATTTATATCGAGATGAAAAATGATGTATCGATTCTTCTGGACAGTTATTTACATCTATGGGAGCAGCAAAGCTCTTACAATCCCAATATGCCGCTTAGGGGCTTGATGTATTTCAGCAAAATGTATGACCGCTACATTGTCGAGCATTCCTACAATATCTATGGTTCGACTATGGTAAAGATTCCAACACCGAGATATACGGTGTTGTACAATGGTACATCAAAGCAGCCGGCATTTATGAAGCTTAAGCTGTCAGATGCGTTTATCCATGAGGATACAAGCGGAGATTTTGAGTGGACTGCCAACATGGTAAACATTAATCATGGCATGAACGATGAGCTTTTAAATAATTGCAGACCATTGCAGGAATATATGCTGCTTATTGAGGAGATACGTAAGAACCGGTCTAATGGCATGGAAGTGGAGCAGGCAGTTGATAAAGCTGTAACTTATTGTATAAGCAATAACATTTTAAGTGAGTTTCTCACTAAGCACAGAGCAGAGGTGATAGATGTGTGTATAACAGAGTATGATGAACAGGCATTTGTTAACGGAATTAGAGAAGAAGGCAGGCAAGAGGGCAGAGCCTTGACACTGTTTTCATTGGTTAATAGTGGTAACCTAAAGCCTGATATTGCCGCTAAGGAACTTGGAATCAGCATTCATGAATTTGAGATTGCCATGAAAGAGGCTGGAATGAACCAGCCTATAGTCAAAATATGATTACAATAACTAGTTTAGTTTATGCTAGTTTATTTATTTTTTGTTTCTGATATGCACCTCAGGTATGGCAACATTGTCATAGCTGATAGGTGCATTTTCTTTATCAGTGTCCTCGTGACTTTCGGTGCTTTTTACGTGCACCTCTGGGATTGCCACGTTGTCAAAAGTTAAATCGTAATTATGTTTTTCTTTTTCTTCTCTGTTTTTAAATATTTTTCTCAGTTTTTCAAACATATTTTTCTCCGGTTGTTTTACATTAGGTTTATAAAGAATGTGATTACAAGGCTGTTCAAAAAGTCAGCAAACAGGCTTCCTACGAGCGGTATGAGCAGATATGCCTTAATGGATGGCACATATTGGTCGCAGACAGCCTGCATATTTGCCATGGCGTTTGGTGTGGCTCCGGTTCCGAAGCCGCAGGTGCCTGATACAAGTATGGCTGCATCGTAGTCGCGCCCCATGATGTTGAACTCGATAACATACGTGAATATGATTATGAGAAGCACCTGTGCTGCAAGCAGTATGACGAGCGGGAGAGCGAGTGATGCAAGCTCCCAGAGCCTTAGTGTGATCATTGCCATGCCTAGGAATAGAGAGAGGCTTATACCTCCCAGGTCATTTATCTCTCCCATATGGATGGTGGCAATTCCTGTGTATTCACATATGTTTCGCATGAGTGCGGCTGCGAGCATCGCTCCTATATATATTGGGAAGGTGAGCCCTGTCTTTGTGAGCAGCATTGTAAAGATTGTTCCGACACCTATTGCCAGGATGAGCTGGAATACGGCATCAGCATACATATTTGTGTGGCGCTCATGTTTTTTCTCATCCTCCACCAGCAGGCTGTCATCCTCGTTTGCTGCTGTATTAAGCAGGCTATGCTTTTCAATCAGTCTTTTTCCAAGAGGTCCGCCTATCAAGCTTCCAAAGATGAGACCGAAGGTAGCTGCAGCTGTACAGATGGTCGTGGCGCCCTTTATGTTTAGGTCCTCTAGCACCGGGCCAAAGGCTCCTGCGGTGCCATGTCCGCCAACCATAGGAATAGAGCCGGTGCACATGCCGATTAGCGGATTTAAGTTTAAGAGCTTTGCAAGCCCCACGGCGGTTAAGTTCTGTAATATAATAAGCACTATAACCAGTCCCAAGAATACGATGAGCGATTTGCCTCCGCTTTTTAATACCTTGAGATTTGCCTGAAAGCCTACAGATGTAAAGAAGAATACCATGCAGACCTCGCGCAGTGTGTCATCAAAGGAAAATTCTGCGATTCCTGTGACATAGCATATGCATGTCATGATGGCAAAAATCAGTCCGCCTATGACAGGCGCCGGAATACAGAATTTCTGAAGAAAATATATTTTCTTTTTTAAATAGTTTCCAAGTAGTAGTACAAGCACTGCAACGGCCAGTGTCTGGTACATGTCAAGTTGTATTTTCATGTGTTACCTTTCAATTTTAATTGATTATATTCTTGTTATTTTCTTTTATATTTTAGAACATTACGTAATAGGTCGAAAATTAATTCGCGAATTAATTTGTGCTATATCCACAGGCTTCATAATACCTTTTCGCTCCATTGTGGAATGGGATAGGTATACCGTCTGTTGCAAAGTCATATGTCAGCTCAAGCTTAAGAGAGTTGGAGTAGGAGAGCTCATTTTCTTTTTCAAACAGGAGCGATGTAAGCTGCTCAATTGTATCATCGGATACATCAGACTTTGTGATAAGCACTGATTTTACACCTATAGTGCTTATATCTGTGGTCTGGCCTGTGTATGTGCCGGCAGGTATGACCTCGCTTGTGTAGGCAGAGCTGCTTTCAAGCATCTTGCTTATCACAGTGTCTGTCAGCGGGATAAGCCTTATGTCGCATTCCTTTGAGAGCTCATCTATGACAGTGGTGGTGAGTCCGGCAGTGCAGAAGAAGGCATCTATATCACCGGCTTTTAGCTCTTTTGTGGCCTCGATATAGTCCAGGTTTTTGGTGGCAACAAGGGATGATGGCATACCGGCGAACTCAAGAATCTGTGTGGCATTTCGCTCGGTACCGGATTCCTCTGCTCCGATGCTTACAGTGTGTCCTGACAGGTCGTCAAGAGTCTGTATGTCTGAATCAGCGCGGACCACAAGCTGACAGGTCTCGGTGTAAAGCCCTGCTATAGCCCTTAAATCTTCATTTGTCTTGTAGGCGTCGGCTATCAGGTCTGCCTGTGCGATGCCTATCTCTATATAGCCATCGGATAAAAGCCTTATATTGGCATTAGAGCCAGCTGTGGTACGGACCTTGCAGGTAAAGTCATAGCCCTGTTCATTGGCAAGCTCCGTAAATGTATTTGCAAATGAATAGTACATTCCACCGATGTCGGCTGCTCCGAAGCGTATTGTGCTGCCGGAGTTGGTGCAGCCTGTCAGGGCGAAGAGTACTATGCAAAGCATGATACTGATTTTTTTGCTTCATGTTTTGTCTTTGTCCTTTCACTTTTTCATAATTGCTATGAGTATTTTACAAAAAATTTTCTAATATGAAAAGATTTATTTAAATTTTTCTTAAATTCCATGGACTTGTGATTGGAAAAAATAATATAATAAATTAGTTGTAGAAAATTCTTAAAGGAAGGAAATTTATTATGGAAAATCTTTGACATTATCAAGTCTGTTATATTTGGAATTGTGGAGGGCATTACAGAGTGGCTGCCTATCAGCAGCACCGGCCACATGATTCTGGTAGATGAGTTTATTAAGCTGAATGTGACAGCTGATTTCAAGAATGTTTTTGAAGTTGTCATCCAGCTCGGTGCAATCCTTGCGGTTGTCGTCATCTATTTCTGGGATCTCTGGCCGTTTCATGGCAAAAGCAAAGCGAAAAGCAAGAGCTATTTTGCCAATCCAAGCGACAACAAGGTCTTTGCAGGGATTCAGAACTTTGTAGACAATTACTGTTATCTGGACAAAATTATCATGTGGTTCAAGATTGTCGTATCGTGTCTGCCGGCAGCCGTGATCGGACTGGCATTCAACGACTGGATCGAGGCCCATCTGATGAATTACGTGATCGTAGCACTGATGCTGATCATCTATGGTGTCCTCTTCATCATCATTGAGAATTACAACAAGACGAGAACACTGTCTGCAACAAAAATCAAAGAGATTACCTGGAAAAATGCGCTGTATATCGGTGTTTTCCAGCTCCTTTCCATCGTACCGGGAACTTCCCGTTCGGGAGCAACCATCATCGGCGGTATCCTGCTGGGATGCTCGAGAGAGCTGGCATCGGAGTACACGTTTTTCCTTGCCGTTCCGGTTATGTTTGGCGCGAGCCTTTTAAAACTGGTAAAACACGGCTTTGCCTTTACCGGTGTTGAGGTGGCGATCATGATCGTCGGCATGCTGGTGGCATTTGCGGTATCGATTTTTGCCATCAAATTTCTGATGCAGTACATCAAGAAGCACGATTTCAAAGCCTTCGGCTGGTACCGTATCGTACTCGGTGTGATTGTGCTGCTGTATTTCGTAATCAAAACCGTAATTCTGAAAGCATAAAATCGAACAATTCCGAAAATTTACCGGGGAAAATAGAAGAAGAAGTATCGTAAAATGAAAAAAATTGTGCGATACTTCTTTTTTTACGCGAAAATTACAAAAAACCCTGTAAAAAGTAACCAAAAGCTGATATAATAGGACATAACAGGGGCACAGACGATACAGTTCACCCGCGCCATTCGCAAAACTGCGCTTTCAGCGCTTTCCGCTGCTGCGCAGCTCCTTTTGCTCATTTCTCGGCGCTCCCTTCGTGTGTTCTTGCAAACAAATTTTCATGCAAGCATGAAATTTGCCCGCCAGAACACACGAGTGAACTGTAAATTAAAAAAAATACCGAAAATTTGCCATATTTTTATTGACTAAAGATATTCTTATGGTAAAATAAATGTGTGCGCCCGAGAATATCTTTCTTTTCGGTGCAATCAGTATAGGGTGAACGTATCATCCAGGGCAATCTGGAAATACTTTACTATAACCTATCAAAATTACAAGTAGGAGGAAAAGTAACAATGGCAAAATGGGTTTACATGTTCACTGAAGGTAATGCAGACATGCGTAACCTTCTCGGTGGAAAAGGCGCAAACCTGGCTGAGATGACAAACCTGGGACTTCCTGTACCACAGGGATTCACGGTAACAACCGAGGCTTGTACACAGTACTATGAGGATGGCAGACAGATCAACGACGAGATCATGGGTCAGATCATGGAAGCAATCGATAAAATGGAAGGAATCACAGGAAAGAAATTCGGAGACGCTAAGAATCCGCTGCTCGTTTCTGTACGTTCCGGAGCAAGAGCTTCCATGCCAGGTATGATGGATACCATCCTGAACCTTGGTCTGAACGAAGAGGTTGTTGAAACTCTGTCACAGGCTTCCGGCAACCCACGTTGGGCTTGGGACTGCTACAGAAGATTCATTCAGATGTTCTCTGACGTAGTTATGGAAGTTGGTAAGAAATACTTCGAAGAGCTGATCGACAAGATGAAAGAGGAGAAAGGCGTAAAACAGGACGTAGATCTTGACGCAGATGACCTCAAAAAACTGGCTGAGCAGTTCAAAGCTGAGTACAAAGCTAAAATCGGTGAGGATTTCCCGACCGATCCTAAGGTACAGCTGATGGAGGCTGTTAAAGCCGTATTCCGTTCCTGGGACAACCCGAGAGCAAACGTTTATCGTCGTGACAACGACATCCCGTATTCCTGGGGTACCGCTGTTAACGTACAGATGATGGCATTCGGAAACATGGGAGATGACTGTGGTACAGGTGTTGCCTTCACACGTGACCCTGCTACAGGAGAGAACGGACTGTTCGGTGAGTTCCTTACCAACGCACAGGGCGAGGACGTAGTTGCCGGTGTTCGTACACCTATGCACATTTCCGAGATGGAAGAGAAATTCCCGGAAGCTTTCAAACAGTTCAAAGAAGTTTGCAAAACTCTGGAAACACACTACAGAGATATGCAGGACATGGAGTTCACTGTAGAGCACGGTAAACTGTACATGCTGCAGACACGTAACGGTAAGAGAACAGCAAAAGCTGCTCTGAAAATCGCCTGCGACCTTGTAGATGAGGGAATGAGAACAGAGGAAGAGGCAGTTGCAATGATCGATCCTCGTAACCTTGACTCTCTGCTTCATCCGCAGTTCGATGCAAAAGCACTGAAAGAGGCTACTCCAATGGCAAAAGCACTGGGAGCATCTCCGGGAGCTGCTTGCGGTAAAATCGTCTTCACAGCTGATGACGCTGTTGCATGGGCTGAAAGAGGAGAAAAAGTTGTTCTGGTTCGTCTTGAGACATCCCCAGAAGATATCACAGGTATGAAATCTGCACAGGGTATCCTGACTGTTCGTGGTGGTATGACTTCCCACGCAGCCGTAGTTGCCCGTGGTATGGGAACCTGCTGTGTATCCGGTTGCGGTGATATCGTAATGGACGAGGCAAACAAGAAATTCACACTGGCTGGCAAAGAGTTCCACGAGGGAGACTGCATCTCTCTGGATGGTTCTACAGGATGCATCTATGACGGACTGATCCCGACCGTAGACGCTACCATCGCTGGCGAGTTCGGAAGAATCATGGGCTGGGCAGATAAATACAGAACCATGAAAGTTCGTACAAACGCTGATACTCCGGCAGACGCTAAAAAAGCTCGTGAGCTTGGCGCAGAAGGTATTGGTCTTTGCCGTACAGAGCATATGTTCTTCGAAGGCAACAGAATCGATGCATTCCGTGAGATGATCTGCGCTGAAACCGTAGAAGAGAGAGAAGCAGCACTTGCTAAGATCCTTCCGGAGCAGCAGGGAGACTTCGAGAAGCTGTATGAAGCTCTGGAAGGCAACCCGGTTACCATCCGTTTCCTGGATCCGCCGCTTCATGAGTTCGTTCCGACTGAGGAAGAGGACATCAAGAAACTGGCTGACGCACAGGGCAAATCTGTTGAGCAGATCAAAGCAATCATCGCTGGTCTGCATGAGTTCAACCCGATGATGGGTCATCGTGGATGCCGTCTTGCTGTAACTTATCCGGAAATCGCTAAGATGCAGACAAGCGCAGTAATCCGCGCAGCCATCAACGTGAAGAAAGCTCATCCGGATTGGAATGTTAAACCGGAAATCATGATCCCGCTTGTTGGCGATATCAAAGAGCTGAAATACGTTAAGAAATTCGTAGTAGAGACCGCTGACGCTGAAATCGCAGCTGCAGGCAGCGACCTTGAATACGAAGTTGGTACCATGATCGAGATCCCGAGAGCAGCTCTGACTGCAGATGAGATCGCAAAAGAGGCAGACTTCTTCTGCTTTGGAACCAACGACCTTACTCAGATGACTTACGGATTCTCCCGTGACGATGCTGGTAAATTCCTGAACGCTTACTATGACGCTAAGATCTTCGAGAACGATCCATTCGCAAAACTTGATCAGGACGGCGTTGGCAAGCTGATGAAGATGGCTATCGATCTTGGAAGACCGGTTAACTCTTCTCTGCACGTAGGTATCTGCGGTGAGCACGGTGGAGATCCGAGCTCCGTAGAGTTCTGCAACAAACTGGGTCTGGACTATGTTTCCTGCTCACCGTTCCGTGTGCCGATCGCCCGTCTGGCAGCAGCTCAGGCAGCTATCGCTCAGAAGAACGCTTAATTTAAGCAGAATCTGTCCGAATCAGGATTTTCATGCAGTAGCATGATTTGTGTTCAAACGTAAGGAGACCCCGGCGGTCTGTAGAAATACAGGCGCCGGGGTCTTTTTTAGCAATCGTTTAAAATCAAAGTGGGAGGGAAACGGATGCAGAATGAAACAGCCAAAGAAAACCTGCTGCGGCAGATCCGGGAATACCGTCCGTACAATGAGCAGGAAGAGCGGGATCGGGCGATTCTGCTGAAATGGATGGAGAGCGGATGCGATATTTTGACGCGGGAAAATGAGACCGCACATCTGACTGTCTCCGCCTGGGTCGTAAGCCCGGATCGGAAGCAGGTGCTGATGGCGTATCACAATATTTACCATTCCTGGGCATGGCTCGGCGGCCACGCGGACGGAGATGCGGATCTTTGCAGCGTGGCGGTAAGAGAAGTGAAGGAGGAATCCGGGATTGAAGAGGTGAAGCTCTTATCGGATCAGCCATTCTCGCTCGAAATCCTGTCGGTGGACGGCCATGTGAAGCGCGGAAAGTACGTGACGGCACATCTCCATCTGAATGTGACATATCTCATGGAAGCAGATCCGGTACAGGAAATCCGCTGCAAGCCGGATGAAAACAGCGCAGTCGGCTGGATTCCGGTGGAGCAGATCGCAGAAAAATCGACAGAGCCGTGGTTTGTGGAGCGTGTGTATGGCAAGCTGTGTGAGAAAGTGAAAAGAGATTTCTGTGAAGTGTAATATGCAATCCGCGTATGAACTGCCATTTAGAATAAGCATTAGACAAATGAGCTGTTAGATGTCTAAAATAGAGACAGAAAGAAAAATGGCAGGAGGGGTTTTATGTTTACAAATCAGGATTTGAAAAAGCTGATTATTCCGCTTTTCCTAGAGCAGCTTCTGGTGGCTCTGGTCGGAATTGCGGACGTGTTTGTTATCGGATTTGTCGGAGAGGCGGCGGTTTCCGGTGTGTCACTGGTCAATGCGTTCAAAAGGTAGACTTAAGCTTCCAGAAAACGATCCTCTTTTTCTGACGACAGAAAAGTTGTTGGGAAAAGGGGATTTTTGGGGTAAAAGGGATTATTTCGGCGCGTTGAAAATCATGCCGGGGTATGGTAAAATGGACTCCGAAAAACAGCAAAAGGAGGACGTGACAGAAGATGAATGATATGAAGCGTCTGCTCTCGTATGCAGGTCCCTACAAGCGGGATATGATTTTCGGAGCAGTGCTGGTATTGGTAGAAACGTGTTTTGAACTTTTTATTCCGATTCTGATTTCCAATCTGATTGACATCGGCGTTGCGAACGGCGATATCCCTTACATTTACCGCAAGGGAATCCAGATGGGAATCTGCGCGCTCTGTGCGCTTGTGACCGGAATTTTATACGCGCACTTTGCGGCGCGGGCGACGTACGGCTGGGGAGCTGAGATCCGGAAGGCGGAGTATGAGAAAATGCAGCAGTATGCATTTTCCAACCTCGACCACTTTTGCGGTATCATCCCTGATCACCCGTATGACGACGGATGTTACCGTCATCCAGAATATGGTAAGCGCCGGCTTCCGCCCGATCACGCGCGGACCGTCGCTTCTGATTATGGGAATCGGCCTTTCATTCTATATGAATCCGCGGCTGGCATTTGTATTCCTTGTATGTACCCCGCTTCTTGGCTTTATTCTCTCCCTGATTGTGCGGAGAGTTGCCCCGATGTACACAAAACTGCAGTCCATGGTGGACCGCCTGAACAATGTTGTCCAGGAGGGGCTGACCGCGATCCGTGCCGTCAAAGCTTTCGTGCGGGATGAGTACGAGGAAGACAAATTCAACGAGGTCAACACCGACCTGACCGCAGCGAGCGAGCAGACGTTCCACTACGCCGTGCTGAATCTGCCGGCATTTCAGGGCGTCATGTATACCGCGATCGTGCTGATTCTGTGGTTCGGCGGAAATATGATTCTGAAAAAACAGCTTGCCGTCGGAAACCTGACCGGATTTCTAAGCTACGTCATGCAGGTCATGAACTCGATGATGATGATTGCAAACGTCTTCCTGCTCCTGACCCGTTCCATGGCGAGTGCACACCGGATTGTCGAGGTGCTCGATGAGAAAATCGTGCTCACCTCGCCGGAAAATGGTGTAGCAGAAGTGACAGAGGGCAGCGTGGAGTTTGACAACGTATCGTTTAAATACAAAGAAGAAGCAAAAGAGTACGCACTCTCCGATGTTACGCTGAAGATCAAAGCTGGTCAGACGGTAGGAATCCTCGGAGGAACAGGTTCTTCGAAAACGACGCTGGTGCAGCTCATTCCGCGTCTGTATGATACCAGCCGCGGCACCGTCCGCGTCGGCGGAAAGGATGTGCGCGCGTACGATCTTGCCGCTCTCCGCGATGCAGTCAATATCATTCTGCAGAAAAACGTGCTGTTCTCCGGAACCGTGCGTGAAAACCTGAAATGGGGCAATGTGGATGCATCCGATGAGGAGATCTGGGAAGCATGCCGCGCGGCGTGTGCGGATGAATTTTTGAACCGCATGCCGGACGGCCTCGACACCGTGCTCGAGCAGGGCGCAAGCAACCTCTCCGGAGGCCAGAAGCAGCGTCTCTGCATCGCGCGTGCGCTGATCGGAAAGGCAAAAATCCTGATCTTCGATGATTCGACAAGTGCGGTCGACACGGCAACGGAGAAAAAGATCCGCGAGGCACTGGCGGCGCGGAAGAATGTCACAAAAATTATCATTGCGCAGAGAGTAACATCCGTCATGAATACGGATCAGATCATCATTCTTGATGACGGAAAAGTACACCGGATCGGCACGCACGCTGAACTGCTGGCGGATGACCCGATTTATCAGGAAATTTACGCCTCACAGATGAAAGGAGGAGACGAAAATGGCAGCGAGAGCTTATAGCGGAAAGAAACCAAAGAACCTGAAACACACGCTGCGCGTCTTCCTGTCTTATCTGGGACGGCACAAAAAAATGCTCGCAGTCGTAGCGGTACTGGTAACAATCAGCGCGGGAGCCAACCTCTTTGGAACGTATATGATCCGCCCGGTTGTCAACGGACTGGCGGACGGAGATGTGCACACACTGCTGCGCGGCGTGCTGATTACGGCACTCATTTTCGGGTGCGGCGCACTCGCAGCATACGGCTACACGCAGACCATGGTAAAAGCAGCACAGCAGGTTGTATTTGATATCCGCCGCGATCTGTTCGAACACGTCCAGACACTGCCGCTGCAGTTCTTCGACAGCAGACGCCACGGCGATATCATGAGTCTTTTCACGAACGATATCGACACGATGGCAGATGCCCTGAACAACAGTTTTGCGATGGTTATCCAGAGCTTCATCCAGATTGTGGGAACACTGACCTTGCTGTATATCCTAAACTGGCGGCTCTCGCTGATTGTAACGGTGTGCTACGGTATCATGTTCTGGTATATCAAGTTCAGCGGAAAGCGCAGCAAGGGTTATTATACGAAGCAGCAGAACAGCCTCGGAGAACTGAACGGCTATATTGAGGAGCTGATCACCGGACAGAAAGTCGTCAAGGTGTTCCACCACGAAGAAGAGAGCTTTACGGAATTCTGCAAAAAGAATGAGGAGCTCCGGAAAGCGGGAACCGGCGCGCAGGGGTATGCGGCGACGATGGTTCCTGTCGTTGTCAGCATTTCGTATGTCAATTATGCGATTGTGGCAGTGCTCGGCGGCCTTCTCGCCCTGCACGGAAAAGCCGATATCGGAAGCCTGGCAAGCTACCTTGTCTTTGTCCGCCAGGCGGCGCTTCCGATCAACCAGTTCACCCAGCAGAGCAACTTCCTTCTCTCAGCGCTCGCCGGTGCGGAGCGTGTCTTCGACGTGATGAGCCTGGAGCCGGAAATCGATGAGGGAAAAGTGGAACTGGTCAACGTAAAAGAAGAGAACGGCGCACTTGCCGTCTGCGAAGAGACAACAGGCCGCTGGGCATGGAAGCGCCCGGACGGAACGATGACGGAATTAAAGGGCGATGTGCGTTTTGAAAACGTGGATTTCGGCTACACGGCAGACCGTCTGATCTTAAAGAACATCAGCCTGTATGCCAAACCAGGCCAGAAAATTGCTTTTGTCGGTTCCACAGGAGCCGGAAAAACGACGATCACGAACCTGATCAACCGTTTCTACGACGTCCAGGGCGGCGCGGTTGTCTACGACGGCATTGACGTAAAAGATATCGAAAAAGACGCTCTGCGCCACTCCCTCGGTATCGTTCTGCAGGATACCCATCTGTTCACGGGAACCGTAGCAGAAAACATCCGTTTTGGAAAACTCGATGCCACGCAGGAAGAAATTGAACATGCGGCCAAAATTGCGAATGCGGATTCCTTCATCCGCCGTCTGCCGAACGGCTACGACACGATGCTGACCTCCGACGGAGCCAACCTCTCCCAGGGCCAGCGCCAGCTTCTCGCGATTGCCCGTGCCGCCGTTGCCGATCCGCCGGTGCTGATTCTTGACGAGGCAACATCTTCCGTTGACACCAGAACCGAGGCGCTGATCGAAAAAGGAATGGACCAGCTCATGGAGGGCAGAACCGTATTTGTCATCGCCCACCGCTTAAGCACCGTGCGAAACGCCAATGCGATCATGGTGCTGGAGCAGGGAAATATCGTAGAGCGCGGCGACCACGACGCACTTCTGGCACAGAAAGGAAAATATTATCAGCTCTATCATGGAATGTTTGAGCTGAGTTAAAAAGAAAGGAGTAAAGAGTATGAGAAAATATAACCGTATTTTTCTGATCGTCCTGGATTCTCTCGGAATCGGGGCGATGGCGGATTCGGAGAAGTTTGGGGATGTCGGTGTCAATACCTTCGGCCACATCTGGGAGAGTCAGGGAGGCCTTGAAATCCCGAACCTGCGCCGCCTCGGCATGGGAAATCTCTGCGGTGTGACAGAGGATGAGGCAAAGGGTTACGCCAGAAGACTGAACGAGGCGAGCAACGGAAAAGACACCATGACCGGCCACTGGGAGATGATGGGAATTTACACGACAAAGCCGTTCGTTACGTTCACCGACCACGGATTTCCGAAAGAACTGATCGACGAGCTGGAAAAACGAACCGGCAGAAAGATCATCGGCAATAAGGCGGCGAGCGGAACGGAGATCCTCGATGAGCTGGCAGAGCGCGAGATCGAAAACGGAGAACTGATTGTCTATACCTCGGCGGATTCCGTACTGCAGATCTGCGGCAACGAGGAGACGATGGGACTGGAGACGCTGTATCATTACTGCGAGATTGCCCGTGAGCTGACCATGAAAGACGAGTGGAAAGTCGGCCGTGTCATTGCAAGACCGTACGTCGGAAAGAAAAAAGGAGAGTTCGTCCGCACCGCAAACCGTCACGACTACGCTGTCAAACCGACGGGAAAAACCGTGCTCAACGCGATGCAGGAGGCAGGATATGATGTCATCAGTATCGGAAAAATCAACGATATTTTCTGCGGCGAGGGCATCACGGAGAGTCTGAAATCCAAGAGCAGCGTCCACGGCATGGAGCAGACGATTGAGACGGCAGGAAAAGAGTTTACCGGACTGTGCTTTGTCAACCTCGTCGATTTCGATGCACTCTGGGGCCACAGAAGAAACCCGGAAGGCTACGGAAAAGAGATTGAAAAAATTCGATGTGAACCTTGGAAAGCTGCTGGAGCAGTTAAAAGACGACGATCTGCTCCTGATCACGGCAGACCACGGCAACGACCCGACTTATACCGGAACGGACCACACCAGAGAACAGGTGCCGCTCCTTGCGTACTCACCGTCTATGAAGGAGAGCGGCCTTCAGGAGACGAAGGACACCTTCGCTGTGATCGGCGCATCCGTTGCAGAGAACTTCGGCGTAAAAATGCCGGAGGGAACGATCGGAACATCGATCCTGGAATCGTGGAAATAAGGAAGCGATGGCGTTTTCAGCTGAGGCGGTAAGAACCTTTCGAAAGTTTCACAAGCTGTCCTTCTTCGAGCAGCTTCTTTAAAACCCGCTGGAGCTGGCGGCGGCTGCAGTGGAGCTGCATGGCCATCTTTTCCACGCCGGAAAACGTCTGATCCGGACAGCGCTCTGAGAGATAAGAGAGGAAGGATTCCTCGAGCGTGGAAAAATTCGACTGGGAGCTGGAATAAAGCATCAGCTTTTCGGTGACAGAGTTTAAAAGATATCGTAAAAAGCGGTTGTCGTTCAGCAGAAGCTCTTTCGTGGAAGCGAGCGGCAGAACAATACAAAGCGCGGTGGTGCGTGCCTCGATCTGGTGCGTATCATCGCGTTTTCCGCAGAATTCCATATCGCCGATGCAGGTAAAGCCGTCGAGATAGCCGATCGGGTAGCTCGTGCCGTCGGCGCGGTTGGCGCTGATCTCGATGGAACCGTCCACGAGGAACGAGAGGTATTCCTCCGGATTCAGCGTGTCGAGCCGTTCGCCCTTTTCAAACTGATACAGAGAAAATGCGAGATCCGGGGTATCGAAAAGAGATGGGATCTCATGTTTCTGAAGATAAAAGTCCAGCAGAGCCGGATCAAAAATTCGTTTCATAGGAAAATCCTTTCACAGAAAAATTTTTTGGAAAACTTTTTCTTTATTGTGACATATGACACAAGAAAAAGCAAGAAAGTCTGCTAAGATAAACCAGAATGAAAAAGGTTACAGTTTGCTGGGTACCAGTGAACTGTAACCGAAAAAGAGGAAAGGGGAGTTTTCAAAATGGAAAACGAATTATTTGAGAAAACAAAAGTGTCCAAAGCATATATGACGCTCGCACTTCCGGTCGTGCTCGGCATGGTCGTGTCGCTGATCTATAATATGGTAGATACTTTTTTCATCGCGCGGACCGGAAACACGGCACTGATTGCCGGCGTATCGCTCGGCACACCGATTTTCACGCTGATGATTGCACTCGGTGACATCTTCGGCGTCGGCGGCAGTTCCGTCATTTCGCGCCTCTTCGGTAAAAAAGAGTACGAGGACGGAAGACGGATCAGCGTATTCTGCTTTTACGCAGCGATTGCTGTCGGCATTGCGGTCAGCATCATCCTGCTTGCCGCCAAACAGCCGATCCTTGGCCTGCTTGGCTGTGATGAGACGACGTGGCAGTATGCGGGGGACTATTACCAGTGGATTGCACTCGGCGCACCGTTTATCATCCTGCAGCTGACGCCGAACAATCTTCTTCGGACCGAGGGCTTCGCAAAAGCCTCGATGATCGGAACAATGCTGGGAGCCGTCGTCAACATCATTCTTGACCCGATCTTTATTTACACGCTCGGCATGGGAGCAGCCGGAGCAGCGATTGCAACGGTGATCGGCAACATCTGCGGTGATATTTTCTATGTTATCTTTATGATAAAGAAATGCCGCTATCTCTCCGTCGATTTCCGAAAACTGAAAATGACCGGAGCAGAGGTGCTCGCCGTTCTTGCCATCGGCATTCCGGCATCCGTCACAAACTTCATGCAGAGCATCGGCGTGACGCTGACGAACCGATTTTTGCAGCCGTATGGAACGGACAAAGTTGCAGCGATGGGAATTGCTTTGAAAATTATTATGATTTCTGTTCTTGTGATGGTCGGCTTCGCTTTTGGCGGACAGCCGCTGGTCGGATACAATTATGGAGCGAAAAATAAAAACGTCTCAGTGAGACGATCCGCTTTGCCTTCCTCCTGGAAGTGCTGACCGGTGCCGGAATGGCGGTTGTGCTCGGTGCGGCGGCTCCGCTTCTCGTGGGACTGTTCTTAAAAGAGGCGGATGTCATTGCAGCGGCCCAGCAGATCCTCCGCGTCCAGCTCATTGGTATGCCGTTTGTTGGTATCGTACTCGCATCGACCTGTATTTTCCAGGCGATCGGAAACGGGGCAGGAGCAATGATTCTTTCAGCAGGACGTCAGGGCGTGATTTTTGCCATTGTAATTTTCTGCGCTTCAAAACTTGCCGGTTTTTCCGGTGTTATTGCCTCCCAGCCGGTTTCTGATTTTCTGACCGCATCGGTGGCTGTGATGATTCTGCTTCAGTGGAAAAAGAAAGAATTTGCAAAATAAGAAAGAACAGCAAAGCGGCTGCGGCACAGCGTTCCGGAACGGGAACCTGCCGCAGCCGCTTTTGGCGTGCGCAAAAAAAACAGAATTCCTGCACAGGCGGCCGCTATGTCAAAAAACACGTAAAAGTGATGAAAAAACGTCTCTTAATTCGGCAGTATTACGGGATTGCATTCTGAGAAAAACAAGATATAAAATGGCATGAGATTCGACAAAAAGGGGAAGCAAAAACATACGACAATAGGGAGGACATCACATGGCAACAAAGAAAAGTGCAGTAAAAGATCTGACAAACGGCAGCCCGGTAAAACTGATTCTGGGGTTTGCACTGCCGCTGCTGCTCGGCATGCTGTTCCAGCAGTTTTACAGCATGGTCGATACGATTATTGTAGGAAAATTCTTAGGCGCGAAAGCGCTCGCGGCTGTTGGCAGTACAGGTTCGATCAACTTCATGATCGTGGGATTCTGTATGGGAGTCTGTAGCGGATTTGCAATTCCGGTTGCGCAGATGTTCGGGGCAGGAGACCGGAAAGCGCTGTGCCGGTATGTAGGAAATGGAGCCGTCCTGGCCGGTATTCTTTCCGTGGTGATGACCGTTCTTGTCTGCATCTGGTGCCGCGACATTCTGATTCTGATGAAAACCCCGTCCGATATTCTGGACGGTGCATACGCTTACATCTTTGTTATTTTCCTCGGAATTCCGCTTATGGTGCTCTATAACCAGACATCAGCAATCATGCGGAGCCTCGGCGACAGCCGCTCCCCACTGATTTTCCTCGGTATCTCTTCAATACTGAATATCGTGCTAGATCTTGCGCTGGTCCGCCCGATGGGAGTAGCGGGAACCGCGTGGGCGACGATTATCGCGCAGGGAGTCTCTGGATTCCTGTGTCTCTTTTATATGAAGAAAAAATTCACCATCCTTGCTTTTACGAGAGAGGACTGGAAGCTGCATAAGCATTATGTGCTTAATCTGTGCAATATGGGAATCCCGATGGGACTGCAGTATTCAATCACCGCGATCGGAAGTGTTATTTTGCAGACCGCTGTCAACGGCCTTGGTTCCACTGCGGTTGCATCTGTTACGGCTGCCGGTAAAATTTCCATGTTCTGCTGCTGTCCGTTCGACGCGCTCGGCTCCACTATGGCGACGTATGCCGGACAGAACGTCGGTGCGAAGAAGATGGATCGTGTCAACACCGGTATTTTGACAAGTTCCATTATTGGAAGCGTGTATTCCGTGGTCATTTTAGGAGTCATGTTTCTGTGGTCCCGCCAGATTTCGCTTCTCTTTGTAGATGCATCTGAGACGGTCATCCTCGACCAGGCGCGTCAGATGCTGCTGATCAACATGGTATTTTACATTCCGCTGACCCTTGTCAATGTCGTACGCTTTACCGTGCAGGGCATGGGCTTCAGCAAATTTGCAATCCTTGCCGGCGTCTGCGAGATGATCGGCCGTTCGGTGGTAGCCTTTTTCCTGGTTCCGTATTTTGGTTACACCGCAGTCTGCTTCGCAAGCCCGGTGGCATGGATTCTCGCCGATCTGTTTCTCGTTCCGGCGTACCTGTACTGCGCAAAAACGCTTCGTTCTCTTTTTGGAAAAATGCGCAGATGATGTAAGCCGTGCCGCAAGATGGACAAGCTGTTTCAATTCTGGTATAATGGAGCCTGGATTTTAGGAAAGCTGAAAAAGAAATCCCATAGAAGAGAGGAAGATATCCTATGAAACAGTCGGTATTAGAATATAAGAAACTTCTGGAGCAGGAAGGCCTTCTGGTGGAATTTGCAGAGCCGGAAGGAAAAGAAGGAGAGGACAGACCCGTTACCCTCGTAACGTATTTTTCGGGCGGAGCGGATCAGGGAACGCTGTTTCTCTGCAAAGGAGCTGCATTCAAAGAGGCATACTTAAAAGACGCCGTAAACCGCGGTGCTGTTGCCTATGTAAGTGAAAAAAAATTACGAAGCGGGAAAAGAAATTCCGGCGCTCATCGTCAACGATGCCAGAAAAGCACAGTTTGTGCTGGGTGAGGCGTTTTACGATTATCCGGCAAAGTCGCTGCACGTCACGGCGCTGACCGGAACAAAAGGAAAGACAACGACAGCCTACTACCTGCAGTCGATGCTCGATGCCTGCCTGAAAAAACAGGGCGGAAACGGATGTGCACTGTTAAGTTCGATTGAATATTACGACGGAAAGACGAGAGAAGCATCAACGCTCACCACGCCGGAATCCCTGGAGCTGTGCCGTCATATGCGCAATGCCGTAGATGCAGGCCTTTCCCATATGGTGATGGAAGTATCCTCCCAGGCGCTCAAATACGAGAGAGTCGGAAACACGCATTTTGATACCGCCATTTTCCTGAACATCTCCAAGGACCACATCAGCCCGACGGAGCACAAGGATTTTGATGATTATTTCCAGTCGAAATTAAAGATCTTCGACCGCTGCACCTGCGCCTGCGTGAACCTGGACAGCGACCATATCGGGGAAATCCTGAAAGCTGCGGCAAAATGTGAGCGCGTCGTTACGTTTGGATCGAAAGAAAATGCTGTAATCCGCGTGAGTGATATCAAGCCGGGCAGAGGAAAATTCTATTTCCATGTGGCAGGACCGGATTTCTCGGAAGATTTTACCCTGCCGGTGCACGGAGCCTTCAATGTGGAGAATGCCGTAGCTGCCATTGCGGCTGCCTGGTCGATGGGAATCCCGGTTTCGCTGATCAAGGAAAGCCTCCTTGACGTCACCGTTCCGGGAAGGATGGAGACGTATGAGAGCAGCGCGGGCGAGGTCACGGCGATCGTGGATTTCGCGCACAATGGCCTGAGTTTTGAAAAAATGTTTGATACCGTAGCACTCGAATACCCGGGAAGCCGCGTAAGCGTTGTGTTCGGAACCCCGGGCGGAAAAGCATTCAACCGCAGAAAAGATATGGGTGAGATTTCCGGAAAACGGGCGGACCGGATTTTCCGTCGTACCGGATGATCCGGGAAACGAAGATCCGCAGGCGATCTGTGAGGAGATCGGCGGGTACATAGCAAAGGAAGGTGCATCCTTCCAGATCCGCATGGACCGCGGAGAAGCAATCCGGGAGGCGATTCTTGGCGCCGTACCGGGAGAGGTTGTTCTGATCCTTGGAAAAGGCGCGGACGTGACGATGCACGTCGGAAACGGAAATGTGCCGTACCGGTCAGATGCCGTCTATGCAAAAGAGGCGCTTGCCGAATATGGAAATGCATTTGCCGAAGCGGCAACGGCTCGTGAAACAGAAGAATAGAAGCAAAAACAGAAAAAACAGAGCAAAAAAGACACGGAACAGAAAAATCCGTGTCTTTTTTGCGTCTGGCGGCAGCAGAAATGAAAATCAGACAGGAAATTTGGCGGATACATCCTACAAAATGTAGAAAAGAAGGACAGAAACTAGCCCGTATGACGAAAAGTTGTTAAAAATATAACGAACGAAAGTTAGACGTGTGAAACTAAACACAGAAAGCAAAAACCCGGGAACCATGCGGAAAAAGACGAATTCTGCGGGATGAAGGACAAAGCTGTAAGTTTTTGGAAAGAATTCTTGTGAAAAAGAACAAAAAATGGTATAATTGTATTGAAATATATCCAGAACACCCCTTCTGGAAGCGTACGGGCTCAGTGAGAAAAAAGATTTCACGAAAATGCTCGAAAAAAACACTTGTTAAATTCTTGTCAATAGTGCTATGATAAGGAAAGTGAAAAATTTATCAATCACAAAAACCAACTAGGGGTATTTTAGAAAGGAGTATTTATGAGCAGCAAGATTACCATCATTGGAGCTGGAAGCGTTGGATCTACGATCGCCTATACACTGTCGAACGAAGACATCGCGTCTGAGATTGTTCTCATCGATATTAACAAGAAAAAAGTAGAGGGAGAGGTTATGGATATCGCGCAGGGTACCTGCTTCCGCGATCCGGTCTCCATCATCGCAGGTGAGTATGAGGATGCCAAGGACTCTGATATCGTAATTATTACTTCCGGTATTGCAAGAAAGCCTGGCCAGACCCGTATTGAGCTGACCCAGACCAACGTAAACATCTTAAAATCCATCACACCGGAAATCGTAAAAGCGGCTCCGAATGCCATCTACATCATTGTAAGCAACCCGGTTGATATCATGACCTACGTGTTTACAAAGATCTCCGGACTTCCGGAAAACCAGATCCTTGGTTCTGGTACCATGCTGGATTCCGCGAGACTTCGCTGCGGACTGTCTGAACACCTCAACATTGCCCAGAAAAACATCCACGCTTACGTATTCGGTGAGCACGGCGATACTTCCTTCATTCCGTGGAGCGGCGCTTACGTTTCCGGTGTCAGTCTGGACGAGTACTACGAGACCGTAGAAAAAATGGGCAGGAACGTAACCAAGATCGACAAAGATGCTATGCTGGAGTACGTAAGAACTTCCGGCGGACAGGTTATTGCAAACAAAGGAGCTACTTTCTATGCAGTATCTGTTGCAGTATGCAAACTGGTAGCAACCATTCTTTCTTCTTCCGATTCTGTAGCAACCGTATCTTCCATGATGCACGGTGAGTACGGCATCGAGGATGTATGCTTAAGCACACTGACCCTCGTTGGACCGAAAGGCGTACAGGGCAAGATTCCGATGCGTATGACAAAAGAGGAAGTAGAAAAACTCAAAGCAAGTGCCGACGCATTAAAAGCAGTTATCGCACAGATCGAGCACTAAGAGCGGGCAATAAGCTCAAAACATAAAATTTATGGCAGTGGCAGAAAGTGCGAAAGAGCGGTATCTCCCACTGCCTTAACGTGCGCCTGAAGAAATTTTCCCGCCGGGTGTACATAAAAAGAGTACCGGAAACTTTTCCGTGCCGGACAGAAGATACCGCAGGCAAAATGGAAACCAATAGGAGTAACAAGAAAGGAGCAATTCCATGACCTACAGTTATTTTCCGGGCTGTACGCTGAAGAACAAAGCAAAAGATCTGGATCACTATGCCAGAGAATGCGCAAAAGTTCTGGGATTTGAACTGGAAGAAATTGAAAACTGGCAGTGCTGCGGAGCTGTGTATCCACAGGCATCCGATGAAATCGCTACCAAACTTTCTTCGGTTCGCGCCTTAGCAGACGCCAAAGAAAAAGGACAGGATCTGATCACAGTCTGTTCCGCCTGTCATCACGTGATCAAACGCGTAAACGATGACATGGCGAATGTAGAAGACATTCAGACAAAAGTAAACAACTACATGGCTCTTTCCGAGCCATATCTTGGCGAAACGAAAGTACTTCATTATCTGGAAGTGCTGCGTGACGTCGTTGGATTTGACAAGATCAAAGAGAAAGTGGTAAACCCATTAAAAGGAAGAAAAATCGGCGCATATTACGGCTGTATGCTGCTTCGTCCGAGCACCACAATGCAGTTTGACGATCCGGAAAATCCGACAATCATTGAAGACTTTATCAAGGCCCTTGGCGCAACACCGGTCGTATATCCGATGAGAAATGAGTGCTGCGGCGGCTACATATACCCTCAAAGAAAAGAAAATGGCATCCAACATGGTAGACCAGATCATGGCATCCGCATCCTACAAAGGAGCAGAAGAACTGATCACTGCATGTCCGCTTTGCATGTACAACCTGCGCAATAACGGAACAAAAGAAGGTCTTCCGGTTACCTACTTTACCGAGCTTCTTGCAGAAGCACTCGGCATCAAAGAGGAGGTGCAGGCATGAAAATTGCAACATCCGATGAAATCCGTGCCATCGCCGGTGTGGATACCAGAAAATGTATGAAATGCGGTAAATGTTCCGCATCCTGTCCTGCTTATAACGAAATGGACATCCGTCCGCATCAGTT